>C687J35504_10003189_pt1 | contig 10803 bp, 4 predicted proteins | sample RifCSPhighO2_02_FD_35504 | JGI IMG/M metagenome (IMG submission 35504) | reverse complement strand
AAATATAAAAGTTTTTATTTTATTTTTATGGATTCTATTTACTTTGCTATTATCTAATCTATATATTATTGACTATCTAATATCCGTATATTATTAAATGGATAATAATATATATAGAGCTTAATTATAGAAAGATGATAAATATAGTAATTAAGATGTAATTAAGTTGTAATGATAAAAATAAAGAATATTAGGGAGAATTTGGATAAGTAAATATTGTTAATATGATAGAACAAGATTAGTAAGTAAAATAGAAATAGATTAATTATCAAAAGATGGTAATTTCCAATTAATTGGAGTAATAGAATTGTTGGTAAGATATGTATTTGTTTGAACAAAATGGTTACTATCAGAAAAACCATTATAAAAACTTAGAGGAGAAGGATGGCTGGTTTCTAAAACCAAATGTTTTCGTTTATCAATAATTTTTTTATAAGCTTGACTTTCTTTTCCCCATAAGATAAATACCAAATTCTTTTTGTTGTCAGACAAAAATTCTACTAAAGCTGAAGTGAATTGTTTCCATGGACGAGAATGTGAATTTTTTTGGTTGGCAATTATTGTGAATGCTGAATTTATTAGAAGTACGCCTTGAACTGCCCAATCTGTTAAATCCCCACTTTCAGGTATTATAAACCCATCAACTGTTTTTTCTAGCACTTTATATATATTTTCTAAACTTTTTGGTACTCCATTTCTCGAACTAAACGATAATCCAACTGCATCCCCTGGTTTTGGATATGGATCTTGACCCAATATTATAACTTTTACATTATCGTAGCTGGTATGTACAAATGCATTCCACAAATAATTTATTGGTGGTAAAATTTCATTTCCTTTATCAACATCTTTCTTCACAACATCCGATATTGTTTTTATTATTTTCATTTTTGATAGGAAAAATACATTCCAACTATATGGTATGTTTCTATTTGTATATTCATATATATCGTACTCCATCCTTTTTATTTTTTATTTCCTTTTTATTTTTCTCAATTCCTTTTTATTCTTTTCTTTCCATCCTCTTTCAACTCCTTCTTATTATTTCCTGTTAATTTATATAACTTCATAAATAATTATTTATTTCACTCAATTCTTCATAAATATTCAATTTTATCATTTAATTAACTATCATATTACTAAGTATTTAATATATTTTGTTACTTGAATATAGCATTATTCAACACATCATACGTAAAGTAAAATATTTTACTTCATTTAATTGTATAAGTGTATAATTTAACCAAATTACATCGGTTTACAATTATTACTATTATGTAATAATTTAATTAAGGTATTTGTATAAAATATACCATCTCATATTATAATAATATTGTACAATAATATATTACAATTTATATATCGATATATCAATGATGGTATAATACGATAAAAACAATGAATATAAGTAACTATAATGTAAAATATAATAATGTAACTCAATTCATAAATTGTTAATACAAGAATATAATAATGTAACTCAATTCATAAATTGTTAATACAAGAATATAATAATGTAACTCAATTCATAAATTATTAATACAAGAATATAATAATGTAAGTATATTAGAAAATTATTGATATGTAAATGAGAATTGCATAAGTAGATAATTGGATAATAATGTGATTATGCAAACTAATAATTAATATTAATTAACATAAGAATATATTGAGTCAGAAAATAAAATGAAAATAATGTAAGAATGGAATTATAAAATGGAATTATAAAATGAAAAATAGGATATTAATTAGTATCGAAAATAGGATATCAATTAGTATAGAAATATAATACATTAATTAAAAATAAAATTAACAAGGAAATAAAATTTTATAACCAAAAGAAATAATCGATGGAAATATGGAAAGTAGAAAAGAACAATAAGAGGTTTAAAGGGAAAAAGAAGGAAAGGATGAAAAAGGATGAAAAAGAATGAAAAAGATAAGAATTAAAGCTGAAGAACAAGTTAAAGAAGGATAGCAGAAAATAGATAAAGAGATTTAAAGCGAGAGAAGGAGAAAAAGAAGGATGGAAGAAAAAAAAATTAATATGGTTTAAAATTGAACAATTAGAAGAAGAAAAATGACATCAGAAGAAACATATTCTGAAGGAAATAGTAATTTTGGAAAATATGCGATTATTGGATTAAATATAGGAATAGTTTTGGCAGGTGGATTTTATTTATATAAAAGGGACGAAAATTTACAGAAACAAATTGATGAACTGAAAAATTCTATTGAAAATATGAAAAAAATTTATGACAAGACAAATGTAGAATGTCAGGAGTTCAAAGAAAAATATCATGAATCTCAAAAATCCAATAAGGATGTTCTTTTACAGTTACAGAAACTTGAGATAATGTTTAGAGATATGAAAGATGATAACAAAAATATGAGACAAGATATCGATTGGTTGGCCGATAATTATAATATTAATACTAATGATAATGTCAACAGACATATTACCATAGATAATATCAATTCCAGAAATAATACAAATAATACAAATAATACAAATAATACAAATAATATAAGAAATAATATGAGTAACATCAGAAATATAAGAAACAATAGAAATAGCAATAATAGAAATAATAGAAATAGTTATAACAGAAACAACGATCAAGAATACGATTATGATAACAGATACGAGAATGAATATGGTTATAAATATGATAACAAATACAAGAACGATTATGATTACAATAATAGAGAGAGAAATAAAGAATATAATACAAATAGAAATAATGATAATGTGGATGAGAAAAATAATGGATTTGAAACAAATGGAAAAAATGGTGTATATAAAGATATACATATAAGAAAAGAATCGAATGGACGTAAAAGATCAAATAGGGATTTTGATTTAAATGAAAATAAGGAAAAAAATGGAAAGAACAAATTGGATGGAGAAAATATTGAAAGAAAAAGAGGAGAGAATAAAAGTGGTAGCAAAAACGGAGAATATAATATGACACAAGAAAGAAACAAGAAGAGATACAATGGAGATACAATTCACAATGAAAATATAGAGGAAGAGAATAAAGTATTGGAGGAGAAATTTTTAGGTGATAAGGAAACAAGCATTAAAAAATATAGGAAAAAAACAGGTTCAAAAGATAGTATAAATAAAAAAGAAATTAATTTAGATGAGAAAAGAAATAGAAAAAATGAATCGAAAAGTGGAGTGAAAACAAGTGATACTATAAGAGAAAATAACAATAAACCAACCAATAAAAAAACAGTAAACTATGATATTACTGTAAAATCAAGCGATAATAAAGAAAAAGAATCCGATCGGGATAATAATTTATTTGATAACTCAAATAATACAACACATATAGATTTTGTAGGTGCTAAATCCCTTGATAATAATATTCCATTATTACTAGATTTCCCAAAACATAATACAAATAATACAAATAATACAAATAATACAAATAACAGAAATACAGAAAACAGGAATGAATCTGATACAAGAGAATTAAATGGATCATTTAAGCAAAATTCACAGTATTCATCAAACAAAGAAGATTTTTCTAATAGAAATTCTGGTTACTCTTCAAGCAAAAAATCTGAGTATGGTAATAGTCCACTATTATCAAATAAAAATACCGATTATTCATCCAAAACTCATAACTCTGATCATTCAAGTAATTCAGATGATTCAGATAGTTCCTATGATTCAGATAATTCAGATATACATTCAGATTCGCTTAAAAGAGTAAGTCCTGATAATTCAGTTTGTTTTGTAAACAAAAATGTTAGTCCATCTTGCCATTTTTCGCCTATAACATCTGATTCTTATTCAGATAGTGAAAGTTCTCAAGATAATACAAGTGATACAAGTGATATAAGTGATATTGAGGCTCATGATATTTTGCAAGATTTATGGAACAATAAATCATCAGGTTCTAAAAGAAAATCACATCGTTAATTTCTAATATTTTTATTTTAATTATTTATATCGTATAAATAATTAAAATAATATCCAATAGTATAGTTATATAATAATTAATATATTATCTAACAATATACCACAAAATTAATCAAATAAGGGTGAACTTACATCTTCATCATCATTATCATCTTCATCATCATTATCATCTTCATCATCATTATCATCTTCATCATCATCTTCATCATCATTATCATCATTTTCATCTTCATCATCGTTATTATTAACATCTTGATCACTTAGTTCGTCATTGGATTGATTGGTAAGATTTTGTTGAGTTTCTTGACTGATAGAAGATTTGGGTAAAGTATAGGGAGTTTCAAAAGATTTATTGACATCGTTGGCAAGAAGAAGGGGCCAAATATTTTGACGGAAAAGATTGAGGAGACCGATAAGATTTTTGGATTCAGGATAGTTGAGAAGTTCGGGGAAGACATCGCTAAAAGTAGCAGCATAAGAATTAAGAAGAGAATAATTGAAAGTATTAATGGAAGAACCAGATAAAAAGTCAGTGATATCAGAGGAGGAAAGACCAAATTTACGACCACGAGATTGATAATGTTTAATGAAATATTGGCGTTGTAATTCTTTGCAAAATTCTTTAGGAGCAAGATCGGGACTGATATTTAGATTTAAATCGCGTGAAATGGAGTGTAAAATTTGTGGATCAGTTGATATACAAGAGCCGCCGTGAAGTATATATTTTAGCTTATTAAGAGCATATTTTGCATAATGATTACTTATCATGGTACAAAGATCATTTCTAATAGTATATCTATCATAAGCTAAATAAAGACGATCAGCAATACATTTAAGAGCTTGACTACTAATATCACAATTAAAATTACTAAGATCATAAATTTGAGGATCCTGATCATCGCAAGTATCTTTTTTGTTAGATACTTTACCATTTATATTTTTTGAAGGACGTATTGTTTTTGGAGATTGTGGAGTTTGGGGTTTGGCAACATTGTTGGATGGTTCTTTGATAGGTTTTTTAGTAGATGGAGATGGTGAACGAGAACGAGATACAGAAGGAGAAGGAAGACCAGCTTGTCGACGATCAAATCTTTCGATCATAGCAATAAGATCAGCTTTATTAGTGCGACTTACATTTTGTATACCTTTTTGTTGAGCTATCTCTTTGAGTTCTTTAAGATTTATTGTGCGATAATTTGGTGCGCCTGATTCTTCTGATTGTTTACTTACAGATATACCCGCTCTTTCAAGGAACTCAATAAGAGAATCAATAAGTTGTTTTTTATTCAATTTACTACGGTCTTCTATATTAGCAGATTTTGCAAGTTTACGGGCATCAGGAAGTATAATATTTTTTATAGATCCATCTGAATTTAGTAAACTTTTTCTTATATTATTCGCAACTGATCTATAACCTGATGTATCTGATTTTGTTAACATAGTATACAGATCAAATTTATTCATATCTTTACGTGCTGGTAATCCTGCTGATTTTGCTAAATTATAAAGTTGTATTTTTGTGTAATCATCTATTTTATATTTAGGATCAAATTCTTCTAGATCACTAGGTGCATTTGTGTGTGTTCCAGTATTTTCAATATTCGCTTTCAATGCATCAAAATATTGTTGTTTTGTCTTCAATTCACTTCTATTTTCTAGTCTTAAATTTGAGACCAAATCTCTTAATTGTTTTAATGAATAATCTTCGACTGTTCTATCTGGATCGAATGTAATTATTTTGTCACTTTTTGATCTCGATCTCGATCCTGTATATGTATTCGTATTTCCTTCTTCGTTCGCTTGATTTGTTCCTCTCTGTTTCTTTTTTCCTGTTTGTTTCCCTGCTGATTCTGGTTTTTCGTATATTAAATATAAATTGTCATATAATTCTTGTTTACCCATCTTAGCTCTTGCTTTTATCTTTGCCTCTCTCGCTAATGTTATTAAATCCTCCAATTCATAATCTTCAACTGGTTTATTTGTATCAAATACCATTTTATTCTGATTTACTCCTTCATTTTCCTCTTTTTTCTCTTCCTCTTTTTTCTCTTCCTCTTTACTTTCTTCTTTATTCTCATCCTGTGCTTTTACCTTCTTTGTTTTCTTTACCACTTGTTTTCTTTCCTTTACCACTGGCGTTCTTTCCTTTACCACTGGCGTTGAAGATTTTTCTTTTAATTTCTTCACAGGTGATTTTTCTTTTAATTTCTTCACAGGTGATCTTTCTTTTGGTTTCTTTGTTACTGGAGATCTTTCTTTTGATTTCTTTGTTACTGGAGATCTTTCTTTTAATTTCTTCACAGGCGATTTTTCTTTTGGTTTCTTTGTTACTGGAGATCTTTCTTTTGATTTCTTCGCTACTGGGGATCTTTCTTTTGATTTCTTCGCTACTGGGGATCTTTCTTTTGAATTTGTTAGTGAAGATCTTTGCTTAGATTTGTTGGAAACAGGCGAATTTTCTTTGGATTTTTTTGTTTGAGGGGATTGTTTCGGTTTTGATGAGGTTGTTTTTAATAATTTTCGTTTGGGTGGAGACTTTTCGGATTGGGATTGAGATTGGGATTCAGATTGGGATTGGGATTGGGATTGGGATCGAGATTGAGATTGAGATTTGGGTTGAGATTTAGAACGAGGTGAAAGAGAAGGTCTAGAGGGACGAGAGGGAGGGATAGGAGAAGAAGGAGTGTCAAAAAGAGGAGTATCAGTGTTGGAAAGAGAGGAAGAGGGAGAATCGGAAGAATTGGAGAGAGAGGAATTGGAAAGAGAAGGGCGAGGGGGGCGCGAGGAACGAGAAATATTATTAAAATTGGTAGATTTTTGAGACGTAAAAGAACGATTCATTTTTGATATGTGTAAAAAATTTTGTTGACTTTTAATTTTTTAACAAAAATAAATACTAAAATAAAATGTTTGATGTTATTCAGGCAGAAATTGAGAAGTTAGAAGCAGTGAAAGATTTGAATGTTAACATAAATTTCATACTTGTGAGAGGAGATAAAATATATAATGTGTTTAAGATGGTGGAAGGATATGAGAAGGAAGAATTGAATGGATTATATAAAGATATAGGAAAATATAGGAAAATGTCAGGTGAGAAGATGTCAAGTACTGAATTTATGATAATATGGTCAGCAACGAAAATAAGTTCTAAAGCTGGTTATCAAGAGAAAAACGAATATTATAAAATAACAGAAGAATTTGTAGAGGAACATTCGGATACGACAGTATTACAAAATTATTTCAACAGTAAATTACAAGAATATAATGGAGTATATAGATTAGGAAGAACAGATAACGATAAGAAAAAAACAGACAGCTACAAACAAAGTTTAATAGAATTTAAAGAATTTTTAGGGAAATTGCAAGGAGTGCATGGATTTGATTATAGTGTTGAAGAAAGAGTATTAGAGATACCACATAATTATGAGGCAGGATATGGGATAGATATGTTTAATGAAATACAAGTGAATGATTATGTAAATTTTGCTGCTATAAATCTTAATAGGATTAAAACAGAAAAAAAGGGAGTAAAAATATCAACAGATAGAAGATTTAAAATATATAATAATCCAAGTAGAGCGTTTTCGTTTCCACCAGAATGGAAAACTGAAACTAATATTCCTTTTACACTTAATATGAAGATTTTTACTCGTGAAGATACACCTGAATTGTATAATAATAAAAGTTCGTATAGTAATATAATATATGAATTCATAAATAATAGATTTTTGATGTATTATCCAGTAGATAAAAGTGAAAGTCAAGATATAGTAGTAAAAAGATTTACATCAAGGTTACCAAATATAAAATTTGAAGATCCAGTTGAATATCAAGTAACTGGCTCATTTGTTGTTAGAAATTTTGTTATAAATAATGCAGTTTTCGTAGATATGATTATGACAAATCCAATATTGCGTAATTTTGTTTATGTAGATGAAAGTCAGAATACTTTTGCTCAAAAGAAAAGATTAACTTTACATTTTGTTGTAGGAAGCCAACATGTCAGTATTACTTTATCTTTACGTAAATCTAAACAAAGTGAAATATTTTATTATGAAGATACTGGTACACGTTTTGAAAATGATGAGGATTATTTACATATTCAGATTAATAGAGCTTTGAATGAAGATTATGCTCATTGGTTAGTTCTTTTCGTCAAAAAGATTCTTAAATATTATTTGGATGTAAATGCCAATATTATTACTGCTTATAAAAATGTTATTTCTAATTTCAATGTTCCCATCCTCAAATTGCCTCCTCCTAAATCAAAAGTAAGCAAAGCAAATATGACAAAACTCAAAAAATTAAAATTAGCTGATCCTGATTTAATTGTTACTAAATATGCTACAGTTTGTCAAGCTTCTTCTCAACCAACCGTTATAAATAAAAGTGAAGTAGCTTATTGGCAAGAGCAAGGTAAACAAGTTGTAAAATTTCCAGCTCGTATAGTAAATGGTCCACAATTTACTTACAAAGTCTCAAATTACTATATCTCACAAAATGATAAAACTCCTTATATTGGCTTGATGCGTAATACTTTATCTAATAAAAAACAATTTCCTTATCTTCCATGTTGTTACAAAGAAAAACATATTGAAGTTGATCCTAAAACATGGGATATAACTATATTGGAAGTAGCACAACCTAACATTAAAGATGAAACAGAAACAGAAGAAACCGAAGAAAAGAAAAGTAAAAAGGGTAACAAAAACTATATTTTGGATAGAAATAAATTATTAGAACCAGATCGTCGTGGTAATCTTTCTACTAAAATTAGCACTTTTTTGGGTGGCGATAATTATGTCAGATATGGTATTCCTCAATCTACTTCATCTTTTCTAACTTGTTTAATTATGGCTATTAAAGAATATAGAACTGAATACAATAAAGCTTCTAATAAAGAAGAATATATTCATGATCTACGTCTAAGATTAATTGATACAATTAAACCAATTATATCAAAACAAGAAAATTTTGATCGCTCCCTTAATGATATAATTGATGATTTTTATGATCCAAATGTTTGTTTAGATCCTTTCCTTCATTATCGTATTTTTGAAGAATTTTTCCAAATTAATATATTTACTTTTACTACTGTCAACAAAGAACCCATTCTCGAAATTCCCCGTCATCTTTATTTCCATATTCGTGATTATTCTGCTAATGATCGTCCTACTGTTATTATCTATAAACATTATAATTCTGGTGATACTAATACTGATTGTCCAGAATGTGCATATAAAATACATTGTGAATTAATCATTCGCACTGGTAACAAAAATGTATATCAATTCGATAACTCTAACTCTTCAGATTTTTATCTTAAAATGTTAGATCTCCTCAAACAAACATCTTCTGTTCTTTCTATTCGTTTCCAAAATACTTTTGATGTTACTCGTCTTTCTCAAAATCTTTATATTAATCGACTTCTCTCCATTGCTCCTTCTGTATCTTTTTTGATCAGTCCTTTATGGCATCTTGATTCTCAATCTATTGATCCTGCTGGCAAAGTTCGCGGTCTTACTTATCGTAAAGATAATATTTCTGTTTCTATTGAAACTCCTTTCCTTCCCGTTTTTGATGTCCCTTCTCTTCCTTTATCTCCTTCTTCCTCTGATAATATCTCTGAATTTATTTCAGACAACAAATTACAAGTCTCTTCTCTCCAATTCATCTCTGATGATCAATTATACAAATTTTATACTACTGTTCCTCAATCTGATCTTATTACTGCTCATAATAACGCTCGTCGTATTGCTAATATTCTTCGTCAAGTTATCAAAATTCTCTTTCTTCTTTCTTCCGAATCTGTCTCTCTTTTCTCTAAACGCTTTTTAATTAAAGATGTTTCTTATGATATCTCTCTTGTTTCCCGTCGTTTACCTCGCTTCACTTCCTATTCCTCCGCTTTCACTTATTTCTCCCGTATTCTTCCTTCTTTCTTCTCTTCCAATAAAATTGTTCTTGACTCTTCTGATCTTCTCGATGGTATTCTTCATTATCTTAAACTTCTTCGTCCTCAACCTATTCCTCGTTTCTTCGATCACTTTTATTCCACTCCTTCTGACTTTACTCTTCATACTCCTTATCAACTCGTTTATTTCGATGAATCTTCTCTCTCTTCTTCTCTCCCCCATCTTACTCCTCCTTCTCCCTCTATTTCTACCAAATTACATTACTCTCAACAACCTTATCTTCTCGTCAATCAAGATCGTCTCTTCCTCGTCCAAAATGTCTTTCAAGGTGATCTTTCTCGTGCCATCTCTGTTCTCTATTATTGGTTCAACCATTTCCTCAATCCTGGTTATTTCGTCCAATCTCTTAATCCCTCTCTTCTTTCCTCTTTTTCTTACAATACTATCTCCTCTTATTCTGAATCTTCCCCTATTCTTGATCCCTCTATCTGTTTCTTCCAAAATGGTTATTGTGCTTTACTCCCTCTCGACATTTCCGTTTCTCGCTCTCTTCTTTAATCTCCCTCTCTACATTTCCGTTTCTCCCTCTCTTCTTTAATCTCCCTCTTTTATCCCTCTTTATTCTTGTATATTCCCACCCTCTTTATACCTTATTTTTTCATTCTTTTATATCTTATCTTCATAATTCTTTAATTTATTCTTCTATTTATAAAGATAATATCACACAATATTATCTTTATTTTTCTATCTACTATATTTTATAAAGATAAATACCACACAATATTATCTTTATTTTTCTATCTACTATATTCCACATTCTTCATTGTATATTACTTTTCTATTATCAAATATCTTCATTATTGTATATCAACATATTATCATTTAGCTATATATTTTTGTCTCCCAGCAGCATTAAACACCTATTTATTTTCTATTACGTAAAATATTATATTA
>C687J35504_10003186_pt1 | contig 10804 bp, 7 predicted proteins | sample RifCSPhighO2_02_FD_35504 | JGI IMG/M metagenome (IMG submission 35504) | reverse complement strand
GAAACAAGGCGCGCCATTTGAGTGTCTCAAGCAGCGGATGCCCGCGTATCAGCACCGCTGCCATTTCGTGAAGACGAGAGTGCGGGTGCATCGATGCCCGGATGGGTGTTAGTCGGTAGTGTTAAGCAAAATCGCAAGCTGCAGGCGGTCGCGCGCACCGAGCTTCTCGAAAATGGCGGTGAGATGTGCTTTGATGGTGCGTTCGGCAATACCGAGATCGCGGGTGATTTCCTTGTTGCTTTCTCCGCGTGCAACGCACAGCGCGACTTCACGCTCGCGCTCGGAGAGTGCCTGTAATGCGGGGTGTTGCTCATGCCGGCCAGCCATGGATGAGCGGACGCTTATGCCGCCCACCAGACGGTTGAGCAGGGATTCGCCAACCCATAGTCCGTTGTTACGGATGACCGATTCTATGGTGTGCAGAAGTTCCGGCGTTGCATGTACATTGCAGTAGCCGGACGCCCCGCGTGCGAGGGCTTCCAGCCCCTTGTCGTCGCTAGGTTCGTCGTGCATGACCACAAAGCGAACACCGGCCGGGCGCACGCTGCCCGGTAGTTGGTTGTGCAGCCAGACGATGCTGCCAGCGGGAAGATTGGCAGGCATGGACGAGAGAATTTTCGCCTGCGGGAAAGCTATCACCCAACGCATCGGATGCACTTTGCTGTCCGTGATAATGATATTGTTGCCCATCATATTCTCCCTTTATTAGCGTTCCGTCAGCGCATATTGCTTGGCTCGCAGTATAGGCTTGAGCAGGTAGCTGAGCACCGATTTTTTCCCGGTGAGGATATCCACTTCGGCGATCATGCCCGGAATAATAGGCATGTTCACCCCGAGACTGGATTTTACCGTGCGCACCCGAACAATATAAAATGTGTTTCCCTTGTTGTCCATGACCGAGTCTGCGCTGATGTTTTCCACATATGCTTCCAAACCGCCATAAATGGCAAAGTCATAGGCAGTAAACTTGACGTTGGCCTTCTGTCCGGGATGGAGAAAGGCGATATCTCTGGGCAGCACTTTGGCCTCGAGCAGGATGGTGTCTTCGAGCGGCACCACCTCGATGATATCCTTGCCTGGCTGCACCACGCCACCCACGGTGTTATACAGCAGGCGCTGAATCGTGCCGTTGACCGGCGATCTGATGTCGGCCTGCTTGACCTTGTCGGAGAGTGCAACGCTGCCTTCACTCAGGCTGCTGATCTTGGCCTGGGTATCGGAGAGTTCGTTGCGCGCACGGTTCTTGAACTCGAGTTCGACTTCTTCGATTTTTTTTCTCGCCTCGGCTATCGCTGACNGCAGGCGGGTGATTTGTGACGCAGTCTGATTTTTCTCGCCTTCAAGGCGGCTTACGTCACGCTCCAAGCGGAGCAGATCAACATCCGAGACCGCGCCGGAATTGAGGAGCGGCCTGGTCATCGCCAGCTCTCTGGAAGTCAGGGCATAGCCCCGTCGGGCTTGCTCGTGACGCGCCTGCGCCTCGCCCAGTTCATGGCTGCGCTGTGAAAGCTGGTCGCGTGCAATACCCAACTGTGCATTCAACTCGGCATTGCGATTGGAGTAGACCAATCGCTCCTGATCGGCCAGCGCGGGGTTTTCCCCGAGTACTTCCGGTGGCGGTACAAATTCCGTGCCTTCAGCCAACGCCCGCAGGCGCGCCGCCTTTGCCAGCAGCGACAGGTAAGTTGAGCGACTTTCATTAAAGCTGGAAAGGAAGCGGGTGGTATCGATCTTGACCAGCACCTGTCCCTCCTGCACACGGTCACCTTCCCTGACCAATATTTCTCTCACGATGCCTCCGTCAAGGCTTTGCACTACCTGTAATTGGCGCGAGGAAACGGCCTTTCCCTCGCCCTTGGTGATCTCGTCGACCTGGGCGATAGCAGCCCAAAGCAGAAACGCGGCAAAGGCAATGAGAGCGGCATGCACGACTCTTCGCGCACGCATGGGATCCTGGGTGATGATTGCCGAATCGGCATCGGCCACGAAATCGCGTGCCAGCTTGTCGTCCTCAATACGATAAACGGCGTAGGGATCGGTAGCATCAGCGCTACGCGAAAACGGATTGAGTTGACCGATGCGGAGATTTTTGAAAAACCCCTTGGGGCGTTTGGAAATACCCTCAAGATGTTCGGAAAAACCATCAGGCTTCTTGTGTTCGTCAGGCTGTTTGTCTTTTGCTTTATCTTCCATGATTAACCCCGCCCCACTTTCCCGGTGCGCAGCGCTTCGGTAACCTGTGCCTTGGGGCCATCCGCGACCACCTTGCCCCGATCGATGACAATCAGGCGATCCACCAGATCCAATAGTGAATTCCGATGCGTGATCAGGATCATCGTGCGACCCTTGGCATAGGCCGTCAGCCGCGCCTTGAGCGCCTCTTCCGTGGAGCTATCCATGGAGCTGCTGGGTTCGTCCAGAAGGAGAACGCTGGGCTCATGCACAAAGGCGCGGGCAATGGCAACCGACTGGCGCTGACCACCCGACAGCGACTCGCCGCGCTCACCGATAAGCATATCAAAACCATTGGGATGGTTGCCGACCAACTCCTGCAACCCGGCAAGCTCGGCGGCCTGCAGGATGGCGTGATCTTCCACGTGGGGTATGCCGATGGTGATGTTCTCTCGCAGCGAACCGTAGAACAGCGTGGCATCCTGNGGAACGTAACCAACGGCTTTGCGCANCTCGGCCGGGTCAAGCTGGTGAATATCCACTCCGTCGATCTTGATGCTGCCCTCGCCCGGTTGATAGAGGCCAAGAATNAGACGGTTGATGGTGGACTTTCCGGAGCCTACCTTGCCGATGATCGCAACATGCTCTCCTTCCTTGATGCGGAAGCTGAGGTCGTTGAGAACNTCGGACGATCCGCCGGGATAGGAAAATTTGACGTGGCTGAAGTCGATTTCACCCCCGATGCGCTCACGGCGAATAAAAGCCGCGTTCTCGGGCCGCTCGACTGGCTGGGCCACCACCTTGTCCAGCGCCGATAGAGCCATGGCCGCATTCTGATAATGGGTAAGCAGGGAGGCAATCTGCGCGAAAGGCGCCAAGGCACGCGACGAAAGCATCATGCAAGCGATCAGTCCGCCCATGGATAATTTGTGATCCGATATGAGATAAACGCCAATGATGACAATGGCAACGGTAACCAGTTGTTGGGCCGACGTACTGCCATTAACCACCGAGGACGACATATAGCGCAAGTCGGCCCCGACCTTGGCCAGGAAGGCCACCGAATGCTCCCACTTGCGCTGCATGACGCCTTCCGCGCACTGCGTCTTTATGGTTTCAATGCCGACCAGGCTTTCGATCAGCGTGGAATTGCGCGTAGCCGTTGCACGGTAGGTGGTTTCGGTTAACTCCTGCATCTTCGGCTGGAGCATGAGGGCGTAAAGAACCAGCACAACCATGGCGACAACCAGCGGTATGGCCAGCATCCAGTTCAGCCAGACAATAAGTGCGAGGAAGATGAGGGCAAAGGGCAAGTCGATGAAAGCAGTAATCGTGGTGGACGTAATAAAATCACGAACCGATTCGAAGGCGCGCAGGTTAGCGGCGAATGAACCGACCGAAGCCGGCCGGTTAATCATCTGCATGCCGAGAACACGCTCCATGATCAGCGCTGAAAGATCGATATCAACCCGTTTTCCGGCCGCATCGAGCACATATCCGCGCATCATGCGCAGCCCTAAATCGACGGCGATGACTATGACGACTCCCAATGCCAATGTCCACAGAGTTTCAAATGCATTGTTCGGAACAACCCTGTCATAGACACCGAGGATAAAAAATGGAATGACGATGGCTACGGTGTTAATGAGTAAAGCCGCTAGCAGCACATCCTTGTAGAGCGGTGCGTTGTTCCACAGCGCACCCCAGAACCAGTGGCGGTTGACGGCCGAGCGGATTTCCGGGGCTCGCGTATCAAAGCGAAAGCGCGGGCGGACAAAAATGCAGTAGCCAGTGTAAATGGGCAGAAGCCGATTCAGTTTAATCTCGGTCGCCCCTTGCCCTGCCTCGGGAAAGACCACACGCGCCTGGGTGCGATCCTTGCTCACGCCGAGCAGGATGCATGAATCATTGTCTTTCAGCAGCAGGATAACCGGGAGCAATTCATCGCGAATTGCGTCCAGCGGCCTGCGCGAAACACGGGATGCAAGGTCTGCACGCGCCGCAGCGCGCCGCAGCAAAGCCGGTGTAAGCAGCCCTTCATGAAGAGGCAGACCCGCAAGAAAACCTTCTGGCGTCATGCTCCGCCCGTGAAAATGGGCAATCTCGATAAGCGATGACAACAACGGGTCGTGCCGCCTCCAGGATTCTTCACCCAACGGGGATTTGGTCACCCCCGCCTTGCTGTCATCGGCTGTAGTCATATTTGTCGATCTGGCCAAAGCGCGAGAATATCAGCGCGGTATCAAGCATGAAACCGGATGTATTGCTGAAGTGGCGTGACATCATAGAGTGACGAGAAGCACATTATGTTCAAGAAGAAAAACAACCCCACGCATGGTACGGAAACGACCTGGCTCTGGCAAGTTGTGGGAGCCTCTAAAAATCGATTTCCGGTGTGCATTTCTTGCGCCGATTGAATCTTTTGCATTCGCCCGTGGGCGGATAAATCCGCCCCTTCATCCGCTGAATTTTAAAGTTGTCTATCGTTCGCTTCCGTTTGGGCAGAAGCCAAGTCGCGCAAGCTGGCGCGGAATGATTCCAGTTCCAGGGTCAGCTCACTGGAATCGGCGGAAGACGCCCAGAACAACCCGATTCGCCCGTGCTTGCGCTCGACGCGGCCGCGCAGGCGCGGCTCGCGCTCCCTGTCCAGCCGCTGCTTCGTCCACTCTCCGCCCAACCGGTGATAACAGTCGTTNTCGCGGCAGCCGGTGATGAACACGCCGTCGACCTGATTTTCGTACAGCGCATATTCGATGAAGGACGGCGGCAGCATGGCTGTGCATGGCAGGCTCATGACGGCCACGCCTTCGCTGCGCAGCTTCCCGATGTCTGCCGCGTTGTCGCAACCGAACACCATGATCCGCGCATCGCCTTCCAGTTTTGCCAGATCATCCGTCATCGCGGCGCGCAGCCCGGCCATCGGCATGGAGGGCATTTCGATTCCGCTCACATATCCGGCATCGCTCCTGAACGGGGTCGATGAGGGGCACGCGCCAGCGCAGATGCCGCAACTGACGCAGCGGTCCGCTATAACTACCGCCTCTTCCTGGAAACGCATGCCATCACTGCGCGGCTGCATTACCACCGCCTCGTAGGGGCAATCGGCGACGCAGCGCCGGCATCCGTTGCAATTCTTGAGGCTGACTTCGGCTATCGGTATCTGTTTGTTTTTGGTTGGCAGCCACGGCAACACGCTGAGCAGCACGCTGATCCCGATTGTCAGCGCCCATACCTGGCCTGCCGACCAGCTATCCAGCAGCGGGAAAATAAACAGATAGAACCAGTCGATGCCGATATTGCGTGGCTCGATCCCCATATCCGCCGGACCCTGGCTCAATGCCGGCTTTACCAGCGCCAGAACCAGCATCGCCAGCAGCATTCCCAGCGCCAGCCCGCGCCTCGGGTTAACCACGGGGTAGCTGATGCGCATGATATGCACCCAGAGCAGGAACAATATAAGCACCGGGATGGTTACATGGGCGAACGATATCAGCGAGAAGAAGCGGTCATTGAGAACTTCCTGGGAAATAAAAGTTGGCGCCATCGGTTCGCTGAATATCGGTAGCCAGTCGAGCCATTCCATGGCAGCCACAGTGGAATAGTGGGCCAGTGTGTCCCAGGGCATCCAGTAGCCATTGATGCCGGCGGTAAATATCAGCCAGATCAGCGGCACGCCCGTGAACCATGCGAACCAGCGCGCGCCGCGGTAGCGCCCAAGGATGAATTCACGCAACAAGTGCAGCATCATCACCACAATCAGCGCATCGGAAGCATAGCGGTGCAGGCTGCGCATGATGCCGCCGAGATACGGCTGTTCATGCGCGAGGGACTCGACCGAGTTGAAAGCATCTTCCACGCCGGTATCGTAAAAGATATAGATATAGGCGCCGCTGACCGCAACTACCCAGAAAAAAAAGAATCCCAGCGCGCCCAGGTAGTAGAAAGGATTGAGGTCGTTACCGAAGGCTTTGTTCAGGATGCCTTCAAACCGGAGCAACATCCTGTGCGCAACAGACTCGGTGTGTTTGGAGGTAGTCAAAGGAGCCCTTGCATCAATGCCATCTGCAATCCATTTGAAAATAACGGTTCAAATTCATCCGCTCAAAGCATGGCAGCATAATATAATAGGAAAGTTGTAAAATATTAATTGGGGAATGAACTTGGAAGTTATTTATTACACCTTTGTGGCCGCAGGCCTCTATTTCGTATCCGACTGGATACTTGACCGCATTGAGGTTTCGCGTGGAGAGCGCTTCAAAAACCGCAGCATCATTTTCTTTGTCATCATTCTGGTGCTGGCATTTATTTCGTTCGGTTTTATCAACTATATTTCGCTTCCATCGGAGTAACTTCTCGGCAAGTTATGCCATATGGCCCGCAGGGTGGGTAAAATCCCATCCAAGAGGGCGTCGTCCATCGCCCAATCGGGTTACTTGCGAGCCTACCTGACAATTGGCAATTCCTCAAAACTGGCCTCAGGAGAACTGGCCTCAGGCGCATTTCGCCCCACAGGTGTTCCAAAAGATCAGGCAATCCATTATTCCAATTCGCAATAGAAACACGAATAACGCAGGGTGAGCTTACGCACCCATTACTAACTGATAAAACCACCAGTCACTGGTAGGCTGCGTAGAACGCACCCTACGAAATTATTCTTGCTGGTAACGCAAATTACAATTGCTTCGCCACACTCGTACAGAATTGACATTCACGCGTGGCGAAGCGGGGTTATTGGCAGTGTTGTTAAGCTGACCGGCGCATGGCTTTGAATACCACTACCAGGAACATGATGCCGCCGATCACGGCTATCAGCCCGCCCAAGCCCATCAGCCCCATGCCTGCCGTCTGTGCAAAGCCATGCAACCCTTGCGCGGCTCCCGCAACCTTGCGCTGCACGCCATATCCGCCGGACCACAGCAAGCCGATAATGTGCAGCAGTTGCCCCGCACCGTATATGTAAGGCATCAAGGTGGCCCATTTCAAATCCGGCTCGCGATAGCCGAGACGCGGCAGCAGATGGAAGGCCAGCCCCATGAAGGCCAGGCTGATTGCGCCGCCGGTTCCGTGGTAGTGCGCGGTGATGATCGTATTGCTGTCCCCGATCATCAGGCTTATCCCGCCGCCGATGGCAAACAGGATGATTGAGGAAAGCAGCGCCGCACGTTGCGGCTTGGTCGCCGGTGTGCTTCCTGCCGCGCCGATCGCATAAAGTACCGCCAAACCAAGCGGCACCGGGGCGAAGGCGCCGCCAACTTTCATCAACTGGGTAAATTGCTCCATGTAAACGCCCATATCGCCTGCAAAAGACAGGTAAATAACGGGAACATAGAATACCGGCAGTAGCCCCAACACAAGGAAGGCTGACGCCAACCTTGTGGTCAGCGGAGTTTTCGCGCCGCAGGCGTCCGCCAGCCACAGCCAGCCAGCCAGCATCAACAGCGAGTAGGTGAACTGCAGCACATGGCCGCCGCCCCAGAACAGCAGATCGTAATACTGCGTGCTTTCGAAAATATCCGGGATCAGGGCGTAAGACCAGGCGAAAGCAATCAGGGCAAACACCGTGGAAATGGATGCGGCATAGAAACCGATGCGAATCGAGCCTTCACCGCCCCGCCACAAGTTGGCAGGAGGCACCGCTATCAGGCTGCGCAATACCAGCACGGCTACGCCGATGGCAAAAACAATCAACCCCGTAAAGAAGAAGGTGCTTTGAATGACCGGCACATAATTGCTCATCAACGGTTTGCCGACAGCGACAAAGGGAGACAGGACAATTATCGCGGCGCCGACGGAAGCAAGCACCAAAGCCAGCCAGCCAATGCCGACGAATCTGTTTGATGAATTCAGGCTCCACAGCACCCCGGCGAATGCCATGAACCATAACAGCACTGACAAATCCACATGCACCACCAGTGCGGTATGGAAAAAATCAACCCATGGGAAAATATCCTGGACATAAGGGGTGCGCGAAAGCACCAGGAGGATAGCAAACAGCCCGGCGCCTACCAGCGATGCAATGCCGAGCCACAGCCAGCCGGCAGCCAGCTTGCGGTTGGCATCCGATGGCATGGAAAGAGCAAAGCCGCCCCCGTGTGTGTTTTTGCCGACCACCTCTGCGCCTTGTTCGGCATCTGCTTGCTGATATGTTGAATTCATTTGTTGCTCTCTGGTTGTATGTTTGTTGTTGTGTTCTTGTTTCTGAAAATAAACCCGCCGGTTGCCGCCTTGAAATCAATCACCAGGATGCGCCCCGGTGCAAGGTTGACCGTCTCCTCGTATGTATAGTTGAAATCATCACCGGGGCGATCCTTCATGCGTGCCTTCAGGGTATGAACTCCCGCCTTCACCGGGATGCGCCGGTAAATATTGGCATTGCTGCTGTGCGACAACCCGGCAGGCCTCAACACCTCGTGAAGGAGCTGCTTCCCGTCCATTTCCAACTCAATCACCAAATCGGCACGCCCGCGCGGGCATACCTTGGTTCCGCCTTTACGCTGATATGCAGGCATTTTGGCTATCTCTTCCGGCGTACGTTCGCGGCACTCGCCGACATGCTGGCCGGCATGCCTGAAGCTCAGCTTGATCAAGGTTTCATCCGGTGGCAGGTGAGTGTATTCCGGAAGAGTCGAGAAATAACCAATCACCCCCATAAACAAGGCATAAAACAACCCTTGGCTGATATATTGTAATGGCTTAGCCATGTGTCACCCCCTCAGAGGATACTGATGCTTCCGCGAGCGGCGCCTTGTAACAGGCACTCGAAAATTTATCCGCAAAATACTGATCTTCCGGCAATCCTTTGGCCATGAATGGCGCACGGCCCGCATCGATCATCTCGGGAGAACCGCAGGCATATATCTGATAGTTGTCCAGTTGCGGATAATCCTGCAGGATGGCCTCGTGAACCAGGCCGGTTCTGCCTTGCCAATCATGTTCTGGCTTGGGTTCGGAAATGACCGGTATAAATTTGAAATTATCGTGTTCCTGCTGCCATTTTTCCGGCAAGTTCGAGTATATATCGGCTGGTGTTCTTGCGCCCCAGTACAGCACCATGGAACGGTTCAAACCGGTTTTTAAGGCATGCTCGACCATACCCTTGATGGAGCCGAAACCGCACCCTCCCGACATGAAGATGATCGGTTTGTCGATTTCTTCATGCAGGAAGAAACTACCCAGCGGGCCTTCCACTTGCAGCACATCGCCTACTTTCATTTCATTGAATACATGGCCGGTAAATTTGCCGCCTTTCACCAGACGGATGTGCAGTTGCAAGTGGTCCGATTCATGGGGCGCATTGGCGATTGAGTAACTGCGTTTGGTGCCATCATCCAGCAACACGGCAATATACTGGCCCGCGATAAAATTCATCCGTTCATCGCCCTCGGGACGCAATTCGAGCAGCATCACATCCTGCGCCGCACGCTCCATTTTTTGCACCGTGAACTTCATGGTTTTTATCGGGAATCGCCCGAGCTCATCGACCTCATGACACTCTATATCCAAATCGGACAACGGCTTGGCGCAGCAGAACAGCGCCTTGCCCTCCGCTTTCTCCGCATCGGTGAGCACGCCTTCCTGGTAAGTGCCGTAATCGACCGTGCCCCTGAGTATCTTGCCCTTGCAGGCACCGCAGGCACCGTCACGGCAAACATAGGGCAGGTTCAACCCCTGGCGCAGCGCAGCCTCAAGCACGGTCTCGCCTGGCTTCGCAATCACCGCATGCCCGCAGGGAACCGTGGTGATCTCGTATTCGCCCTTGCCGCGTCTCTTTCCTCCGAGNAACGGCAGCAATAAAAAGACGGCGGAAACACCACCTACCANCATCCAAACCTTGCCCGGGCTCCAGGAATAGAGCAATGGATAGCTCCAGAAATAGAACCAGTCCAGGTTCAGAACTGATGGCGCAGAGTCCAAATCCGCTTGCCCGTGGCTTAATGCCGGCTTGACCAGCGCAAGCACGACCATGGACAGGATCAATCCCACCGTAAGCGCTCTTGGTGGGGATGTTTTAGCCTGCGGCACACGTTGTGTGTGNANCCAGATAATGGCAAAAGCACCCAGCGGAATACCAATATGAATAAGCGAAAGCAGGGAGAAAAAGCGATCGTTTACGCTGCCCTCCTCGAGGAAATTGCGCACCAGGGGAGCACTGAATATCGGCAGCGCATCCAGCCATTCCGCAGTCGCCACGGCCGCAAACTGCGCCAGATGATCCCAAGGCAGCCAGTAGCCGTTTATGCCAGCCATATAAATCAGCCATAACACCAGGATGCCCGTGTACCATGAAAACCAGCGGAAGCCGCGGTAACGGTCAAACGCAAAATTACGCAGCATGTGCAAAATGCCGAACACTAGCATCCCGTCGGAAGCATAACGATGCAGGCTGCGCATTATGCCGCCGAAATACCATTGCTCATGGGTTAGGTATTCCACCGAGCTGAAAGCATCATTTACGCCGGTATCGTAAAAAGCGTAGATGTAAAACCCGCTGACGACGATGATCCAGAACATCAAGTAAGTGATCGCGCCCAAATAATAAAATGGGTTCAATGTCGGCCCAAAAACGTAATTGAGCCCACTCTCCAGGCGCAAAAAAATGCCTTGGCCGATGCGATGTATAAGATTAATCACT
>C687J35504_10003181_pt1 | contig 10811 bp, 10 predicted proteins | sample RifCSPhighO2_02_FD_35504 | JGI IMG/M metagenome (IMG submission 35504) | reverse complement strand
CTCTCCATGGATTCCGCGGAAGGGTTCTTCCGGGGGGCTGGTCGTTCCGTGATGTTTTTGGCGCTGGTCAGGGCTGGGCGGCCGTCATGAAAGGACCCGCGCTAGCCGATCAGTATCTGGAATTTTGTTCGCGACCGGATACTTTCACTTTCGGCGTCTGCAATGGTGCGCAAGTCGACGCCAGTCTCGGACTCACTCTCGGTCATCTTTTCCCCGAGGAAAAACTGCCGTGGTTTACGGAAAATGTCTCGGGCCGATTTGAATGCCGCTTCGTAACATTGGGTTTCCGGAAAAGCCCAGCGATCATGCTCCGCGGCATGGAAGGCTCTATCTTCGGAGCCTGGGTCGCCCACAAAGAAGGTCGCCTCACCTTCCCCGACCCAGAAGTGTTGCAATTTGTGCTCACGAACGACCTGGCGCCTATCTTTTACGTGGGGCCAGACGGTGAGCCAACGGAAGAATACCCGTTCAACCCCAACGGAAGTCCGGGTGGTATAACGGCACTTTGTTCACCGGACGGACGGAAATTCTTCATGATGCCTCACGCAGTGGACCGAGGCTTTAGAATGTGGCAAGGGGCTTACGTTTCATCGGAGTGGACATGGCTAGAGGTAAGCCCATACTTACAAATGGTTCAGAACGCTCGTACCTGGTGCGAGCAGTGGTAAGGAGGTGGCGATAAGAATAAGGAGGGACGACGGCCGTACGCGAAGTGCGGCCGTTTTCCTTTTTCACGATATAATTTTTTAAACGCGTTTCATTATTTTCGGTTTCACTCTCCGTTCGTTATGAATCTTGTTTTAAGTGAAATTTTCCGTTATGCTGATTTTATGAAAATACTCGTTGCCGGTGGGGCGGGGTTCATTGGCTCCAATTTTATTCATTACCTGATTGAAAACTATCTGGAGGACGAGGTAGTGAATTTTGATAAACTTACGTATGCTGGCAATCTTGAGAATCTTAAGGATCTTGCTGGTAACGCGCGATATTCGTTCGTCAAGGGCGACATCGCCGACTCAGAGGCTGTTGAAAAAGTACTTAAGCAAGGAATTGACGTCGTAGTCAACTTTGCGGCCGAGACCCATGTTGACCGAAGTATTCATATCGGCTCGCGTGATTTTGTTCTGACCAATACGCTTGGCGTGCAAACTTTATTGGATGCAGAACGTCAGCTCGGGACAATCAAAAGGCACGTGCAAATTTCTACTGATGAAGTATATGGCTCATTAGAGCTGGAAGACGCTCGGCAATTCCACGAGAATTGGCCATTCCAGCCAAATGTGCCCTATGCCGCGGCTAAAGCCGGCGGAGATCTTTTGTGTCGCGCTTTTTTCAAAACTTTTGGCTTGGATGTTGTCGTCACTCACTGTTCTAACAACTATGGTCCGTATCAATATCCCGAAAAACTTATACCATTTTTTATTGATAGAGCGATGAACGACCAGCCTCTGCCGCTCTATGGTGATGGCAAGAATGTGCGTGATTGGCTGTATGTTCGCGATCATTGTGAAGCGATTGACTTAGTTTTACGCCAAGGCAAGGCCGGAGAGGTTTATAATATCGGCGGGCACTTTGAGAGGCCTAATTTAGAAATTGCCCGATTAATTTTGAAGGCTTTGGGCAAGCCGGAATCTCTTATTACTTTTGTGACAGACCGTCCGGGGCATGATCGACGTTATGCCATTGACGCGAGTAAAATTGCCAAAGAACTTGGCTGGAAGCCGAGATATCATTTTTCCGAGGCGGTTAAAGAAACTATTCAGTGGTATCGCGACAATCAGGACTGGGTGAATAGAATCAAAGCCCGCGCTAAGGGCATCAACGCGCATCTTGTATAGTTGATGATTGATAGTTTATGATTTTATGAGATGGCTATCCTCTTGTGACATTTTAACCAAAAGTATCATACTATATAGTATGATACTTTTGGTTGGATAGAAAATCGTTGATTCTGATCTTCTGAATTTTAGAGCTATGACTGAACGAATTTCCACTGCGATTGACGGCCTCACGATTGTTATGAATCGCGCCATCGGAGACGAGCGCGGGTGGCTTGGCGAATTAGTGCCGGGTGGCGTTTCTAATTCTGATGTTAAAGATGGTTTAGGGAATATCTATCTTTCTGTGGCTGTCGGAAAAAATATCGCGCGCGCCGGGCACTATCATTATCGGCAGTCTGAACTTTTTTTCACCATCACCGGCACGGCGCTTTGGGCTTTTAGAGATTACCGTGAAGGTTCAAAAACATTCGGCGCCCTGCAGGCGATGGTCTTTACTGATGAGGCAAAACCTGATGGTCCGGCCCCAGTATATCGCGTGGGAGAGTCAGGTATGCCCTATGTGATTGTGCCGCACGGCGTCTATCACGTTTATTGGGCCTTAACTGATACACCGGTGCGTGTTGTATGTGTAGCCACCACGCCGCACGATAATGCCGATTATGTGCGGCTTCGCCCAGATGAAGTGCCCGATGTTAGTAATTTACTTAAATCATATGGCATTACTATTTGATTATCTAGTAGTATTCTCATATTCTTAAGAATATGAGAATACTTTTTGACCAATGCGTGTTCTTTTGATTGGCGCTAAGGGTCTATTGGGTCAAGCGCTGGCAGCGACTTTTTCCACAGAAGATTTGGTGGCCGTAGATCGTGACGTTATTGATATTACCGACAAGGTAGCTCTGCAGAAATTTTGCCATGAGGTTCGCCCAGAAATCGTTGTTAATGCGGCGGCGTATAATGCCGTTGATGAGATAGAAAAAAATGACGAAGCGGCGAAGCAGGCTTTTGTGATTAATGCTGAAGCAGTTGGCTATTTGGCTAAAGCCAGTATTGAGAACAAAGCGCTTTTAATTCATTTTAGCACTGATTATGTTTTTGATGGCGCCAAGGACTCGCCTTATATTGAAGCCGATCACCCAAAGCCAATCAGTGTCTATGGCCGCTCTAAGCTCGGAGGCGAGGAGGCTATTTTGCGCTTAGCAGAGCATGGTCTTAAATATTATATAATTCGTACTTCGCGTCTTTTTGGAAAATCTTCTGGCGCCGGCAAGAAAACATTCGTTGATATTGTGCTTGAGGCCGCCGCTCAAAAAAGTGAACTGCAATTTATTGACGACGAAATTGCCAGCCCAACCTTTGTTAGTGATTTGGCTATGGCCGTAAAAGAGATGCTAATGAGTCGGCCTGCCTTTGGTGTTTATCATCGCACTAACGACGGATATTGCAGTTGGTATGAGCTTGCCAAAACAGTTTTAAATGAGAGTGGTGCTTATTCTATTAATCATGCCACACCTGATCGTAAATATATCAATCTTCGGCCGATAGCCAGCAAGGATTTGCCGCGACCAGCAAGACGTCCGGCTTATTCCGTGTTACAATCTACTAAACTCGCGCCTTTGCGCCATTGGCGTGAGGCCTTGCGTGAATATATAATATCCAATCATTTATGATTAAAGGAGTTATTTTGGCGGGGGGAAATGGTACGCGTCTTCGCCCGCTTACTTTGGTGACCAACAAGCATCTTTTGCCGGTTTATAACAAACCGATGATTTATTATCCTCTGGAAACGCTCATAGGCATGGGGCTCAAAGACATTTTGATTGTATCCGGCCGCGAGCATGCCGGGCATTTTTTGCACCTCTTGGGGTCGGGCAAAGATTTTGGCGTGCGTCTATCTTATGAAGTGCAGGAAGAGGCTGGTGGTATTGCCGAAGCTTTAGGGCTCGCCGAAGATTTTGCTGATGGCGGTAAACTAGCCGTAATTTTAGGGGATAATATCTTTGAAGATCATCAACAAATTATCAAAGCCGCTAAAGATTTTATCGCCCAGGAAAGAGGCTCCAAGATTATGCTCAAAGAAGTTCGCGACCCAGAGCGTTTTGGAGTTGCTGAGGTGGTGGGACAGAAAATTATTGGGATTGAAGAAAAACCAAAACATCCAAAAAGCAATTTAATAGTAACTGGTCTATATTTCTACGACCGTCATGTTTTTGATATCATAAAAACCCTGCGTCCGTCAGGCCGTGGCGAATTAGAAATAACCGATGTCAATAACGCTTATATCGCCGCCGGAACAATGACTTTTGAAATTGTGGCTGGCGAATGGACTGACGCCGGCACTTTTGAATCATTACTGAAAGCCGGTAATCTAGTGGCCCACAAGTTATCCGCCTAGAAAGGGTGCGGAGGTCATAAATCAAGGCGCCAGAGGCCGGAATCTGAACCGATAGTCCCGGCAAAGTACATCTCCTTACCGTCTTGACTTACAGCATATCCTACAAGATCTTGAAACGGCATCATCATCCATTGATTTCTAATATCGCGTTCGTCTCTCTCCAGAAAAAAGACAGCGTGGTTAGACGCAAATATTACATGTGAACCATCAGGGAACCAAGCCGCCTGGTCCACTTCAGCGGCGATACGGGTGAGGAGGGTTTGAGCGCCTGTTTTTGGACTATAAGTCCATAATTCAAACGGTGATGAATATAGCAAATCGCCGGTAGTTTTGAGAAAAATAGCTTGTTTGACGTTGGGCGCGCTGAAGACCGGCAGCAGGGATTCTCCAGCTAGCCGCCAAAGAGACATGGTCTTAGCCGAGTCAATAAGAGCGATTAAGTCATCTTTTTGGTCAAGCAGTTTGTAGGGGTAGTTCGTCGGCAAGATCATCTCTCGCCCTGAATTTGTGGTGAGGAGCGGCGTTGAGCGCAAAATGGAATGATCATCATCGCGTTGAATCAGTTCATAGAGGGTATTATTTTCTATCCAGTAGCCCGTCAATGTTTGTTTGCTCTGTTTAACGTTAGTAAGAGGGACGAGGGGGGTAATTTTTTTAGAGGATAAATCAAGGCGATAGACACTAGCCCCGTCGCTTCCATAAAGTAAATCATCGTATTCAGGATCCCAACGAAAATCGCTGATCGTTTTTGGTACAAAACTGGAAAGAGATTGCCAGGAGGGGTTTTGGTTAAGCTCTACTATAGCAGTTTCGTCAGGCCCTGCGACAAGAGCTCTGGTGGCTTGCGCTGACCAGATGATTTGATCGGAGGGATTACGCATTGGCCTTTCGGCGATCACCGTTGGCGGTTTGCCTGATAATTTATCAAAGAGCAGGAGTTGCTCTTTGTTAGCGCTCCAGGTAGTAAGAAGAATCGCGGTGGTGTCTGGATTTGGAGAAAAAATTTGATAGATGGCTTGAGAGAGTCTTTTTGGCATTGTCTCGCGCCATAAGCGGACATTGCTTACAAAGATAGCTTCGCCAGCTTTGACTTTCAAGCGTTTCTCCCAGGTTTTATAACTATCTTTGCTTAGGCGTATTGTATACGTGCCCGGCAGCACAGCCTGCAAAGTTTTGGGAGTTAAAAATTTTATGACTTGACCATTCAGCGAGATTGTCGCCCCCTTTGGTATAGTTGACAATACCAGGGTGCCCGTTGGCTCAAGTCGTTGATGCTTCAGGTTATAGCGATAGCCCTGCGTGTAAATAATAACTAGCGGCGCAGTAACTATAAAGGCGGCGATAAAGAGCGAATAAACTATTCGCCTCGCTCTTAAGGTCATAAATGGCTATTCTCCTTCAGACCTTTTGATATCAGCTCCCAGGCCAGCTAATCTTTCCGCTATGTGTTCGTAGCCGCGGTCAACTTGATATACATTGTCAATAATTGTTTCACCCTCGGCGATTAGGGCGGCGAGTATGAGGGCCATGCCGGCGCGTATATCCGGACTGGTTAAATAACGTCCGCGCAGAATTGTCGGCCCGTTGACCACCACGCGATAGGGATCGCACATAATGATATTCGCGCCCATGCTATTTAAAAGGTCAGTATAGAAAAGCCGTCCGCCCTGATGTATTGGATCATGAATAATGGACGGCCCTTCTGCTTGGGTCATAAGCACGGTATAGGGTGGCTGCAGGTCGGTTGTGAATCCGGGGTATTCGTGAGTAATCATGCTTTGGGCTTTTAGTGTTTGATGGCGGCGCGTAACAACAAAATCAGAGCCTACCTCAACAACCGCACCAGCTTTCTCAAGATGCCAGAGCAGACTTTCCAGATGACTTGGGTTGCATCTCGTGACTTTGATTTCGCTGTTGGTGAGGAGGCCGAGGATAATGAACGTGCCGGCCTCAATTCTATCAGGTATGACCGTATATGTGCCGCCACTAATTTGTTTGACACCGTTAATGATGATTGTTGGCGTACCGGCGCCCCTAATGCGCGCCCCTTGGGCGTTAAGATAATCAGCGAGAGCTATTATTTCTGGTTCCATCGCCGCGTTTTTAATGATCGTTTCGCCTTCGGCCAGAACCGCGGTCATAATCATTTCTTCAGTAACCGTGACACTGACCCGCGGCAGTAGTATGACGCCGCCAGTCAGTTTTTTTGTAGTCAGACGATAGCTCCTGTCCCGCACTTCTACTGTGACTCCTAAGGCCTTGAATCCATCAAGAAATATGTCAATTGGTCGCTGTCCAATTTTGTCTCCGCCCGGATGCGGCATAATTACTTCACCGTGGCGCGCCAATAACGGACCAGCGAGCAATATTGAGGCACGAATACTTTCTACCAAGCTTCTATCCAACGGACCAGCTTGCACTTCGCTTGTTTCAATGGTGGTATGCTGTTTTGTTTTTGAGATTTTTACGCCAATTGAACGAAGTAATTCTTCCATGCGTTGCACATCTTCTATGTCCGGCAAATTCTTAATCACGCATGGTTCACGAGACAGCACCGCCGCCGCTAATATTTTTAAAGCCGCGTTTTTTGCGCCCTTCACTTCTATTTCCCCCTTAAGTTCACGGCCGCCGCGAATAACGAATGTGGCATGCGAATTCATAGCGATTGGCAGTTATAATAGCAAAACAAGGTTAATTAAGCAATCTTGAGTCTCTTTTTTGACGATTTTGTGTATGATTTGATACAATGGCGTACATGGAAGAATTTAATACAATTCCATCACCGCCTCGTCGGCGGAAAATTTTGCCGCTGGTCGGCCTTTTGCTTGTAGTCATTTTTTCTTTTGGTGCGGGTTACTATGCGGGCGAAGAAAGCGGCTTACAGAAAGCTATTGGCAGTGGTCAAGTTTTTGGCAAGGAAAGTGATCCACCAGCCGGTTACCTCAAATCAGATGTGAATTTTAGCCTTTTTTGGCAGGTCTGGAAATTATTACAGGAGCAGTATGTTGATCGTCCCATAGCCGAAACCAAACTCTTTTACGGAGCCTTAAGCGGTTTGGTGGCTGGCATCGGTGATCCCTATACGGTTTTTCTTGACCCAAAAACCGCTGCTGATTTTAATCAAGAATTGGCCGGGAGCTTTGAGGGGATTGGCGCGGAAATTGGCTTGAGGGATTCTCAAATTGTTATTATTGCTCCGTTGCCCGGCACACCGGCAGAAAAAGCTGGTTTAAAACCAAAAGATCGCATTATTGTTATTAATGGCAGGGACACAAGTGGCATGACTTTAGAGTCGGCGGTGGCGGCTATTCGCGGGAAGCGCGGAACCGAAGTAACTTTAAAAATAATTAGAGAGGGAATTAGCGAGCCATTTGAAGTGAAAATTGTTAGGGATAAAATCTCTATCAAAAGCGTTGAATTTTCCATGAAGTCGGCGTCAGATTCCAAGCAAGCCGATATTGCTTATATCAAAATCAGTCATTTCAATGAAGACACGTTGAGTAATTTTTCTGCAGCTGTAAACAAGGCATTAAATGAAAATCCCAGAGCCATCATTCTTGATCTTCAGAATAACCCGGGCGGTTTTTTAGAAACAGCGGTAGATGTGGCGAGCTATTGGGTCGCCAATAATCCAGTGGTTCTTCAGCAGACGCACAGTGAGGAGCGCACGGAATTTCCAGCTCGCGGCAAATCCCCATTGAAGGGTCAGAAAACAATCGTGTTAGTAAACGCTGGAAGCGCCAGCGCTTCGGAGATTGTGGCCGGAGCGCTGCAGGATTATAATTTGGCCACCGTGATAGGCGAAAAGACTTTCGGTAAAGGGTCAGTGCAGGAGTTGCAGAGCTTGCCAGACGGTTCAGCCGTGAAGATAACTGTTGCCAAGTGGTTTACGCCAAAAGGTAGAAGCATTGAAGGAGAGGGTATTGAACCTGATATCGTTGTGACGGTGGATCGTGCCAAGTTGGATGATGGGAAAGATCCGGTGCTAGAGAGAGCATTGGAGCTGTTGAAGTGATGAAGCAAGAATCATGAATCAGGAAGTAGGAATTGGGTTGATTACCTTCTTAATCAAATCGCATATTCAAGATTCGTAATTCGCTATTCATAATTCTTAATTCATCAATCAATGAAAGTGATTTTATTAAAATCAGTGTCAAAGCTTGGGCAGGCCGGCGAAGTTAAAGACGTATCCGATGGCTATGCCAGAAATTATTTACTGCCAAACCAGCTGGCCTCATTGGTAACTCAACAGAGGCTGGTGGAACTCCAGTCTGATAAATCACGGCAAGAACGGTTGGCGCGTAAATCATTGTTGTCAGCCAAACAAACTAAACAGGCGCTAGATGGCAGGCTATTCACGCTTAAGGCCATGGCCAACGCGCAAGGGACTTTGTTTGCTGGCGTGACGGCCTCCGCCATCTCTGATATACTCAAGACTAAGGGATATGAAATTCAGCCAAGTATGATTGAATTACCCCAGCCCCTCAAACACACTGGTGACCACAAGGTCGCCATTGATTTTGGCGATCAGAAACGAGCCGTCATTACGATTTCCATTATTCCTTTGCGCGATCATTAGTTTTGAATTTTGCCTTTTGAATTTTGAGTTATCTATGAAGTACATTTTTGTTACTGGCGGAGTGATGTCTAGCGTTGGCAAGGGCGTCTCCACCGCCTCTATTGGTCGCATTCTGCAGAGCCGCGGTTATCGCGTTCAGCTTGTTAAGTGTGATATGTACGTCAACATTGACGCCGGAACTATGAGGCCGACCGAACATGGCGAGGTTTTTGTAGGCGAAGATGGAATAGAAGCAGATCAGGATTTAGGCAACTATGAACGTTTCACCGATATTACGACCACTCGCGATAATTACATTACTACCGGCCAGGTTTATCAAAGCATTATTGAGCGAGAGCGTAATCTTGAGTTTGCCGGAGCAAACGTGGAAGTAGTTCCTGATATTCCGAACGAGATTATTCGCCGCATTAATATAGCCGCTCGCAAGGGTAAGGCAGAGGTAGTCATCATAGAGATCGGCGGCACGGTGGGGGAATATCAAAACATTCTTTTTCTGGAAGCTATTCGTATGATGAAGCTGAAACATCCCGAGGATGTTGCTCTTGTTTTAGTGAGTTATTTGCCAATACCAAAATCTGTTGGCGAGATGAAGACCAAGCCCACCCAATACGCGGCTCGCTCGCTCAATGCCGCCGGGTTGCAGGCTGATTTTATTCTTTGCCGGGCCGAGCGACCAATTGACGCGCCTCGCCGCCGTAAGCTAGCCATTAACTGTGGTCTTGAGGAATGGGCAATAATTTCGGCGTCTGACGTTGAGTCAATTTATGAAATTCCAATTAATTTTGAACGCGAAAATCTTTCGGACAAACTTTTGAAAAAACTTTTCTTAAAGCCCAGAGAGCGTGATCTTAAAAATTGGCAAAAGCTTGCTCGCCGCATTAGAGGAGCGGCCGAGCCCTTAAAAATAGGTATTGTTGGCAAATATTTTGGCACAGGGGACTTTACGCTGGCTGACTCATATATCTCTGTCATTGAATCAATTCGTCACGCCGCGGCCGCTCTGGGCCGCCGGCCGGAGATTACCTGGCTAAATTCCGAAGCCTATGAGAAAGATCGCCGGGCTCTGAAAGAGCTTGATAATTTTCAGGGTATTATTGTGCCCGGTGGTTTTGGTAGTAGGGGAATAGAAGGCAAAATTAGAGCTATTCAGTACGCGCGGGAGAAAAAAATTCCATATTTTGGGCTCTGCTATGGCATGCAGCTCGCGGCAGTGGAGTTTGCCCGTAATGTTTGCGGCCTTAAAGACGCGCATACTACTGAAATTAATCCTAAAACCAGGTACCCGGTTATTCATTTGATGCCCGAACAATTAAAGCACCTTGCTCGCAAACTTTATGGCGCCACTATGCGGCTGGGGGCTTATCCGGCCAAGCTGGAAAAAGATTCGCTTGTGGCCAAGGCTTATGGCGTCACTAGAGTTTCAGAACGTCATCGCCATCGCTACGAGTTTAACAATGATTATCGCGCGCGCTTTGAGAAAAAAGGAATGCGTTTTTCTGGCACCTCGCCCGATGGAGAGCTCGTGGAGATTATTGAGCTTAAAGACCACCCATTCTTTGTTGGCGTTCAGTTTCATCCCGAATTTAAGTCTCGGCCCCTCGCGCCGCATCCGTTATTTTTGGCGTTTGCTAAAGCGGCATCAACAAAACGACAGAAAGACTAGCTAAAACTCGTGTAGTAAGGTGAGTTTGCTCTTGCACCTATCAGAGGACGGGTGTAGTTTTACCTGCAAGGAGGGTCGATTATTTGATAACCTGGTCTAAAACAGGAGGGGCGAACGATGTTTTTCAGATTTATTCCGTGGATTGTCTTGGCGTTCGGGTGGCTGTCCTTGGTCGCCGATCTTTTGACGGGAGGGCGTCTTGTCGTTGACCTCGTCATCTGCGGCGTCGCCATGGTAATGCTCATCTGGCGTTACGTTTTGCGCCGTCACATAGTCTACGTCAACTACGACTACTGATACAGCGCCGACCATTACCGTGACGATTGAGTCACGGTAGAAGACTAGCTCAAGGGGGTTGCGGTGGCGACCCCCTCATTTTATTGTTTAACT
>C687J35504_10003175_pt1 | contig 10818 bp, 8 predicted proteins | sample RifCSPhighO2_02_FD_35504 | JGI IMG/M metagenome (IMG submission 35504) | reverse complement strand
CCCGCCGAAGCCCCCGGGGCGGCAGCGCAGCAGGCGGGCGAGCGCCAGCCGGGCGCCGCGCCCGAGCCCGTAGCGCTCGACCGCTTCCAGAGCGTACTCGGAGCAGGAAGGATGGAACTTGCAGGCCCAGGGATTGAGCGGGCGGAGCGCCGCCTGGTAAAAGCGCACCCCGGCCAGGACGAATCGAGCGGCCCAATCGCCGGCGTTCATCCACCCTCCTCGGCCAACGTCTTACCGAGCAGCGCCCGCAACTCCAGGGCTAGCTCGGCGAAATCCGCCGTGGCCACGCGAGCGTCGCGCGGCTGAACCACGAAGTCCCAGCCGGCCGGCAGCGCGGCCGCCCGCAGCATCTCGCGCAGGCGGCGCTTGACCCGGTTGCGCACCACGGCGTTGCCCAGCCGCGCCTTCACCGAGATTCCCCAGCGCGCCCGCTCGAGCCCGTTCGGCCGCGCCAGCACCTGGAAGCGCCGGGAGCGCTCGCGGCGGGCCGGCTGGCGGTGAATCCGGTCGAAGTCGCGCGTGCGCAGCCGGGCGAGGCGACCAGAGCCGCGTTGGGAGGAAGCCGAAGACACGCTGCGCCCTCACCCCTCCCCTTGGGATCCTACCGGGAGGAGCCGACCGCGAGGCGATAGCGTCCCTTGCGGCGCCGCTCGGCCAGCACCCGGCGCCCGCCCGGGGATTTCATGCGGGCGCGGAAGCCGTGCGTCTTGCGGCGATGGCGGACGTTGGGCTGATAGGTGCGTTTGGGCATGACTCCCCGAAAACCGTGGCGCGACCCGGTGCCTTCCCGAAGCCTCGGGACGAATCGAAAGCGCAGTATAAGAGAGCGCGCCCGCGAGCGTCAAGCCTGCCGGTGGCGCGTGGGGGGGAAATTTTCTCCCGCGCGCGCGGAGGGCGCGTGGAAAACTTTTCGGAGTTGTGATATAGTCCGCGGCGTCTGGGGGAGAGAAAGTCCGAGCGCGGATTCCCTTTCTTGGTTTCCATCGTCGGGGCCTAGAAGTTTTTCACACCGCCAACGGCAGCGTGCACTGTGCAGCGTGAGGAAAGAGTTGGGAGCGGCCGGAGAATCAAGCCGCTCACTCTTCCACTGCTGTGGAAATCTCTGTGGAAACCCCTGTGGGAGACCGGAGGAAGCCTCCGGCGGAGCTCATGAACCCCTGGGAGAAAATCCTCGCGCACTTGCAACAGCGGCTCAACCCGCAGACGTTCGCCACCTGGTTCAAGCCCACGCGGCTGGAGGCTGTCAAGGGGGAAATTTTGGCCGTGCGGGTCCCCAACCTCGTCTTCCAGAAGTGGCTCTCGACCGACGGCGAGCGGCTGGTGGCCGAGGCCCAGGCGGCGCTCGAGCTGAAGCAGTACCGGGTGGAGTTCATTCCGGAACCCGAGACCGACGGCCGGCCGGCGCGGCGCTCCTCCGACGGCGCTCCCGCAGCGACGCAGCCGCGGCTCGACTTCGACTCGACCGACTACCAGCTCAACCCGCGCTACACCTTCGACAGCTTCGTGGTGGGCTCTTCGAACCAGTTCGCCCACGCCGCCGCCCTGGCCGTGGCCGAGCAGCCCTCGAAGGCCTACAACCCGCTCTTCCTCTACGGGGGGGTGGGCTTGGGGAAGACCCACCTGATGCAGGCGGTCGGCCAGCAGGTGCGCGCCCGCAACCGCGCCCTGCGCGTCAGCTACTTGAGCGCCGAGAAGTTCACGAACGAGGTCATCCACTCCCTGCGCTTCGAGCGCGTGAGCAGCTTCCGCGACAAATACCGCACCGTGGACGTGCTCCTGCTCGACGACATCCAGTTCCTGGCCGGCAAGGAGCGCACCCAGGAGGAGTTCTTCCACACCTTCAACGCCTTGTACGACGCCCAGAAGCAGATCGTCATCAGCTCCGACGCCCCGCCCAAGGAGATCCCCACGCTAGAGGAGCGCCTCCGCTCGCGCTTCGAGTGGGGACTCATCGCCGACATCCAGCCGCCCGACCTCGAAACCAAGATCGCCATCCTGATGAAGAAGGCGGAGACGGAAAACACCACGCTCCCGGCCGAGGTGGCCGAATTCATCGCCCGCGGCATCCGCTCGAACATCCGCGAGCTCGAAGGGGCGCTGACGCGGCTGCAGGCCTACAGCTCGCTCATCGGCGAGCCCATCTCGCTGCANCTCGCTGAAGGCGTGCTCAAGAACATCCTNGCCCAGCAGGAGAAGCGCGTCTCCATCGAGGCCATCCAACGGCGCGTGGCCGACAGCTTCAACCTGCGCCCGCAGGACCTGAAGGTGCGCTCCAACGCCAAAGCGATCGCCTACCCGCGCCAAGTGGCNATGTTCCTGGCGAAGCAGCTGACGGGGGCGTCGCTGCCGGAAATCGGCCGCGCTTTCGGCGGCAAGCACCACACCACCGTGCTTCACTCGGTGAGCAAGATTGAGCGGCTGCGGAAGACGGACAAGGAGCTCGCGCAGCGCTTGAGTAAATTGACCGATGTGCTTAGTTAACACAGTGGGAATCGCTGTGCGTCCGCGGTGGGCGTCCTGTGGGCGCGGTGGAAGGATTTTGCCGCCGCCCCGGTCATGCACCGGTTCCACCGCCGCGTCCACCGTTTTTCCCACCGCCCAACTTATACTCCTACCTCTATCAACTCTCCTTTTCCTCGCTCTTCACTGCCCTACTACGGCGGTGATCTATATTTATACTGTTTTCTCTAAAGACGTTCTTCGGGGGCAACCATGGAACTAACGGTGAAAAAGTTTGACCTACTGCGCGAGCTGCAGCTCACGCAGGGGGTGGTGGAGCGGAAGACGACCATCCCCATCCTGTCGAATCTNCTCTTCGAGGCGCGGGNNGAATCGCTGCGCATCGCGGCGACCGACCTGGAGCTTGGTATCAAAACCGGCTGTGCCGCGAAGGTGAAGAAAGAAGGNGCCAGCACCGTGCCGGCGCGGCGCCTGTTCGAGATTGTCCGCACCCTGCCCGACGCCGACATCAAGCTCAAGGCCCTCGAGAACCACTGGCTGGAGCTGCGCTGCGAGCGGTCGCACTTCAAGCTNGTGGGGATGGCGAAAGANAACTTNCCTGTGTTGCCGGAGTTCCCCCATCCGCTCGTGAGCATCCCGGCGCGGGTGCTTTCGACCCTGATTGCCAAGACCGGCTTTGCCATCTCGATGGAAGAGTCGCGCTACACGCTGAACGGGGCGCTGCTGCTCCTGAAGCCGGACAGCATCACCATGGTGGCCACCGACGGGCATCGCCTCGCGCACGTCGAGACCGCGCAGCGGCTCGACGGGCTCAAGGCGGAAGTGCGCGTCCTGGTGCCGAAGAAGGCGATGAACGAACTGGTCAAACTGCTGGCGGAAGCCGACGAGAAGGCTGGGGTCGAGTTCGCCCGCGACGACTCTCACCTCTTTTTCCAGGTGGGCGAACGGCTGCTGATTTCGCGCCTGCTGACCGGGCAGTTCCCGAACTACGAAGCGGTGCTGCCCCGTGAAAACACTCGCGTGGTGGTGCTCGACCGCGACCTCGTGGCCGCCGCCGTCCAGCGCGCCGACCTCGTCGCCGACCAGCGCAGCCACGCCGTGCGCATGGCGCTCGAGTCCGACAAAGTCGAGATCTCGGCGCAGTCGCCCGAGTACGGCGAGGCCCACGAAGAGCTGGTCCCGCCCAAGGCCTTCGCCGGCGACCCCATCCAAATCGGCTTCAACGCCCAGTACCTGCTCGACTTCTTTGCCGCCGCCGCCGCCGGGCCCATCAGCTTCGAGTTCAAGGACGACCAGTCGGCCGGCCAGATGCGCCCGCTCGCCGAAGACGACTACAAGTACCGCTACATCGTCATGCCCATGCGGCTGTAAGAGCAGTGACCGGTGGCCAGCGACCGGTGACCAGTGATGCAAAAAACACGCCCTGAACGGGGCGCAAAAACGGGCTGAAAAGCGTTCGTTTTTCGCGAACATTTACACCCACCCGAGGCAAGCTGTAACTAGCTGAAAATACAGCTACATTATTTGATTCTGGGGGTCGATTTTTGGGCGGTTTTCTGGTAGGATTTTGGCTGGTTTGGGAGCCCTGATGTAGGGCTCGAAACCGGAAGGCTTGAGGGGCTTCTTGGCCGCAGGAAAGCACCCTTCGACAGAGCTCAGGGTGTCCCGAGCGAAAGCCGAGGGACAGAGCTTTTTTGAGCGCGACTCCCTTCCCCGAAGCCTCGGGGCGCCCCCAAAGAGGCCCCGTAGACCCTTCTTCCGTGGCGCCGATTCAAGCGCTTGAGGTGTAGCTGACCGATGGCCAAAGTGAGAAAGACCGCCGCGAAGGAAGCTCTCCCGCAGGGCGGGACCAAAGCTGCGGCCCCGAAGGCAGGCGTGCCGGGGGGGCACCACTACGACGCCACCAGCATCCAGATCCTCGGCGACCTAGAAGCGGTCCGCAAGCGCCCGGCGATGTACATCGGCTCGACCGGCGACACCGGACTCCACCACCTAGTCTGGGAAGTGGTCGACAACTCGGTCGACGAAGCCCTCGCCGGCTACTGCACCAGGATCGAAGTCACCGTCCACGACGACAACTCCGTCACCGTCATCGACAACGGCCGCGGCATCCCGGTGGACATCCACCGCGCCACCAAGCTGCCGGCGGCCGAAGTGGTGATGACCAAGCTGCACGCCGGGGGCAAGTTCGACACCGCGAGCTACAAAGTCAGCGGCGGGCTGCACGGCGTGGGCGTCTCGGTGGTGAACGCGCTCTCCGACTGGCTCGAGCTCGAAATCTGGCGCGACGGCGGCGTCTTCGAGCAGTCCTACGAGCGCGGCAAGCCTTCCGGCAAGCTCACCCCGACCGGCAAGACGCAGAAGACCGGCACCAAGGTCGTCTTCCACCCCGACCCGGAGATTTTCCCCAAGATCGAGTTCAGCTACGACACCCTGGCGCAGCGCCTGCGCGAGATGGCCTTCCTCAACAAGGGCCTGGAGATCACGCTGGCCGACGAGCGCTCCAATAAGAAGGCCGAGTTCAAGTACGAGGGCGGCATCGCCGAATTCGTCCGGCTCATCAACAAGAAAAAGACCGTCCTGCACGAAGAGCCTATCTACATGGAAGGCGAGCGCAACATGGGCGGCAAGGCCGGGACGCTCGAGCTGGAAATCGGCATCCAGTACAACGACGGCTACACCGAGAACCTCTTCACCTTCGCCAACACCATCAACACTGTGGACGGCGGCACGCACCTCTCCGGCTTCCGCTCCGCCTTGACCCGCACGCTCAACCGCTACGCCAAGTCGCTCGGGCTGGTGAAAGAGGACAAGGGAGGCGAGGTCGAAGGTCTCTCGCAGGACGACGTCCGCGAAGGCCTGACGGCGGTGGTGAGCGTGCGCCTGCCCCAGCCGCAGTTCGAAGGCCAGACCAAGGGCAAGCTCAACAGCGACATCAAAGGCCTGGTCGAAGCCTTCCTGAACGAGAAGCTTTCCGCCTACTTCGACAAGAACCCGTCGGTCGCGCGCATCATCGCCAAGTCCATCGAGGCCATGCGGGCGCGCGAAGCGGCGCGCAAGGCGCGCGAGCTGGTGCGGCGCAAGGGGGCGCTGGAAGGGATGTCGCTGCCGGGGTTGCTGGCCGACTGCCAGGAGCGCGACCCNGCNCGCTGCGAAATCTTCCTGGTGGAAGGCCCCTCGGCCGGCGGCTCCGCCAAGCAGGGCCGCGACCGCCGCTACCAGGCCATCCTGCCGCTCAAGGGCAAAATCCTCAACGTCGAAAAGGCCCGCCCCGACAAGATGCTCGCGCACGAAGAAATCCGCGCCATGATCACCGCGCTCGGCACCGGCATCGGCAAGGACGACTTNGACCCNGCCAAGCTCCGCTATCACAAAGTGATTCTCATGACNGACGCCGACGTGGACGGCTCNCACATCCGCACGCTGCTGCTGACCTTCTTCTTCCGGCAGATGAAGGAGCTGATCAAGCGCGGGCACGTCTTTATCGCGCAGGCCCCGCTCTACCGCATCAAGAAGGGCAAGCGCGAGGAGTACATCTACGACGAGCGCGAGTTCCAGCGGCGGCTGATGGCCAGCGCCACCGAGGAGCAGTCGGTCAAGCTCGGCAACGGCCGCGTGCTCGAGGGCGCCGAGCTCTCGAAGTTCCTGCTCCAGCAGATGGAGTACGGGCAGATGCTCGACAAGCTCGAGCGGCGCGTCGGCGATGCGCGCCTGGCCGAAGCCCTGGCCGAAGGCGAGCTCGAAAAGAAGGACGACTTCCGCACCAAGGCCAAGCTGGAGAAGCTCGAAAAGCGCCTCGACAAGCTGGGCTTCAAGACCAAGCACGAGTACGACGAGGAGCACTCGTTGCGGGAGCTCGTGGTCGTGAACGGCATGGGGACGGAGGCGCGGGTGAACTGGGCGCTGGCGTCGCTCCCCGAATTCAAGCGCGCCGCCGAGCTGGCCGGGAAACTCGAGGCGCACTCCAAGCCGCCTTTCACCGTCACCTCCAACGGCTCGAAGCTCGAGAAGGCCACCGCCGGCGAGCTGCTCGAATACCTCGTCGAGCAGGGCAAGAAGAGCCTGGCCATCACCCGCTTCAAGGGCCTGGGCGAGATGAACCCCGAGCAGCTCTGGGAGACCACCATGAACGCCGAGACCCGGACGCTCCGCCAGGTGAAGCTCGAAGACGAGCCCGTGGCGGAAGAGATCTTCTCCACTCTGATGGGTGAGGACGTCGAAGTCCGCCGCAAGTTCATCGAGGAGAACGCCCTCGACGTGAAGAACCTCGATATCTAGTGGCGCACCCTCANAGCTCGTTCAATTCAACCGGGAGAACCGTGTAGATGCCGACGGAAGGGAAAGAACCCGTAGCGCCGCAGCCGCNCGCCGCGCCGCCGTTTNTNCCGGTGGACATCGAGCAGGAGATGCGGCGCAGCTACATGGATTACGCCATGAGCGTAATCATCGGGCGGGCGCTCCCCGACGGGCGCGACGGCCTGAAGCCGGTCCACCGCCGCATCCTCTACGCCATGCACGAGATGAACCTCGTGCCCGGGCGGAAGCACTCGAAGTGCGCCGGCGTGGTCGGCGAGGTGCTGAAGAAATTCCACCCCCACGGCGACATCCCCGTCTACGACGCCCTGGTGCGCATGGCCCAGGATTTCAACATGCGCTACCCGCTGATCGACGGCCAGGGGAACTTCGGCTCGGTGGACGGCGACCCGCCCGCCGCCTACCGCTACACCGAGTGCCGCCTGGCGCCGATCGCCATGGAGCTGCTGGCCGACATTGACAAGGAGACGGTCGACTTCACGCCCAACTTCGACGACACCACGCAAGAGCCTTTGGTGATGCCGGCGAAGTTCCCGAACCTGCTCGTCAACGGCTCGGCCGGCATCGCCGTGGGCATGGCCACCAACATCCCGCCGCACAACCTGACGGAAATCTTGGACGCCTGCACGCTCCTCATCCGCAAGCCGGCGGCCACGCTCAAGGAAGTGATGGCGCTCGTCCCCGGGCCCGACTTCCCCACCGGCGGGTTTATTCACGGCAAGGAGGGCATTGAGGCGGCCTACAAGACCGGCCGCGGCTCCTTCAACGTGCGCGCCAAGGCCGCCGTGGAAGAGGCGGCGCGCGACAAGCAGAACATCGTCATCACCGAGATTCCTTACCAGGTGAACAAGGCCAGGCTGATCGANAAGATGGCCGAGTTGGTGAACGAGAAAAAACTGGAGGGCGTCGCCGACATCCGCGACGANTCCGACCGCGAAGGCATGCGCGTCGTGCTCGAGCTCAAGCGCGGCGAGCAGCCGGAAATCATCCTCAACAACCTCCACAAGCACACGCAGATGCAGGTCTCGTTCGGGATGATTCTTCTGGCGATTGTGAACGGCCAGCCGCGGGAACTCGGCCTCATCGAGGCCTGCAGCTCTTCATCAACCACCGCGTCGAAGTCGTCCGCCGGCGCACGCAGTTCGAGCTGGCCAAGGCCCGCCAGCGCGAGCACATCCTGCTCGGCTTCAAGAAGGCGCTCGACCACCTCGACGCCATCATCAAGCTCATCCGCGCCTCGAAGAGCCCGGCCGAGGCCAAGGCCGGGCTGATCAAGCGCTGGGACTTCTCCGACGTCCAGGCCCAGGCCATCCTCGACCTGCAACTCCACCGGCTGACGCAGCTCGAGCGCGAGAAAGTTCTTGAAGAGTTGAAAGAAATCCAGGCGCGCATCAAGGGGCTCGAAGAAACCCTCGCCTCCGACGCCAAGCTCCGCCACGTCATCACCGAAGAGCTGCGCGACGTCCAGAAGCGCTTCGGCGACGAGCGCCGTACGCAGATTGTCGGACAGGTGGAGGAGATTCAGCTGGAAGACCTGGTGCCGGACGAAGAAGTCATCGTCACGCTGACGCACTCGGGCTACCTGAAGCGCACGCCGGTCGAGGCCTACCGCGGCCAAGGGCGCGGCGGCAAGGGGCGGATGGCGCTCAAGGCGCGGGAAGACGATTTTGTCGAGCACCTCTTCGTCGCCGGCACGCACGGGTATCTGCTCGTCTTCACCACCAGCGGCAAGGTCTACTGGCTGCGGGTCTGGGACATCCCCGAAGCGGGCTGGGCCTCGCGGGGCAAGGCAGTAACGAACCTGGTGAAGCTCGAACAGGGCGAGCAGGTGGCGGCCTGCCTGGCCGTGAAGTCGCTGGAAGAGGCGAACCGCTTCGTCTTCTTCGCCACGCGCAACGGCACGGTGAAGAAGACGGAGTTGAGCCAGTTCGCCAACCCGCGCTCCACCGGCATCTATGCCATCAACCTCGAGCAGAACGACGAGCTGGTCGAGGCCAAGCTCACCGACGGCCGCCACATGATTTTCCTCGCCAGCCACAACGGCCTCGCCATCTTCTTCCGCGAGACCGACGTGCGCTCCATGGGCCGCCAGGCCTACGGCGTGCGCGGGATGAACCTCGACACCCAGGGGAAGAAAGGGCGCAAGCCCGACTACATCGTCGCCATGGCCGCCATCGCCCCCGACTGGGACATCATCAAGAAGGCGGGGAAGAAAGAGCCGGCCACGCTCGACGACGTCCCGGACGACGTTTTGAAGAAAGCTTTGCCCGACCTCATCCTCACCGCCACCGAGCTCGGCTACGGCAAGCGCGTGGAAGTGGCCGAGTACCGGCTGCAGTCGCGCGGCGGCAAGGGCGTGATCAACATCAAAGTGACGGCCAAGAACGGCCCGGTGGCGGCGGTGGCGCGCGTCCCGAAGGACGCCGACGCCATGATCGTCACCCAGCAGGGCAAGATCATCCGCGTGCCCACCAAGCAGATCCGCGCCATGGGCCGCTCCACTCAGGGCGTGCGCCTGCTCAAGCTCGACGAGGGGGACCGCGTTTCCGCTTGTGCTGCGGTCATTGAAGAGGAACAGGCCGAAGCCGTCGTCGCCGGCACAACCGACCAGTAACTCGTGACTAGTCGCTTGCGAATGTCCGCCACGAGTCACGAGTCACGGATTCTTGCAGCTTGCGGTACAATACGGCCCACCCCAGGGGAGCGGGCCGGAGCACGAGGCAGGAGCACAAGGGGAAGGGCACAACCGACCAGTAACTCGTGACTCGTCGCTTGCGAATGTCCGCCACGAGTCACGGATTCTTGCAGCTTGCGGTACAATACGGCCCACCCCAGGGGAGCGGGCCGGAGCACGAGGCAGGAGCACAAGGGAAAGGGCACGGCTTCAGCCGTGCCGATCGAGGGAGAAAATAGCGGGGCTTTAGCCCCTGAGGCTGGCTATGAAGAAATTGGACTACGCCATCGTCTTTGTCTCGGATATGAAGCGCTCGGTCGCCTTCTACCGCGACGTCCTCGGCATGCCGCTCAAGTACGAGACCCCGCACTGGACCGAGTTCTCGAACGACGGCTCCATCCTCGCCCTGCATCCGGGCGACGCCATCAACCCCATGCCCGCCAGCGAAGGCACCGCNCCGGCCGGCTCCTGCCACCTGGGGTTCGTGGTAGAAGACCTCGACGCNTTCCACAAGCACATGCAAGCGAACAAGGTCGCCTGCCTGCACCCGCCCAAGAAAGAAGAGTTCGGCCGCCTCGCCCTCTACGCGGATCCAGATGGTTTGCCGTTTTCTGTGGCAGAACCACCTAAAGGGAAAAAATGGTAGGAGGTTGGTAGCGGCGACGAAGGCCGTGCCTTCGCCGTCGGCCTGCAGCGGCGGCTTTACTTGTGGTGAGCCCTGCCGAACCAGGCCGCCATCCTGTTTTTCTTGGTGGGACAGACATTCTTGTCTGTCGAGCGCCCGCAGGGCGCTGGTGGGGCGTTCGAATGCATTCTGAACGCGGAACGCATCGGCTCCCGAAGGGGGATAGCACTGCGGCCGGAGAATCGTCTAGAATCGCTTGCCATGAATCCGCTGCCGATCGCTGCCATTGATGTTTTTGCCAAAGAGGAGCGGCTCCGTCGGGAGTTGGCGGAGTTGTCGTCGCTCGTGGTGGCGCTGTCGGGGGGGACCGACTCGGCCTATCTGGCCTGGATGGCGAACGAGGCACTGGGCACAAAGGCACTCGCCATCACGGCGGTGTCAGCGTCGCTCGCCGCGAGCGAACGGCAAGCGGTTGAAGAGTTCGTCCGGCAGTTCGGCCTCCGGCACGAGTTCATTCACACCGACGAGCTCTCGAACCCGCTCTACGTGGTCAATGAGCCGGACCGCTGCTACCATTGTAAGGACGAGCTATTCACGATGCTCGATGAGCTGGCGCAGGCGCGGGGGTTTGCGGCCGTCGCCTACGGCGTCAACGTCGACGACCTCGCCGACTTCCGGCCCGGCCAGCAGGCGGCGCGCGAGCACCGCGTGCTCACGCCGCTCTTGGACGCCGCGCTGACAAGGC
>C687J35504_10003174_pt1 | contig 10828 bp, 13 predicted proteins | sample RifCSPhighO2_02_FD_35504 | JGI IMG/M metagenome (IMG submission 35504) | reverse complement strand
TAAAAATTTGGCGCTTGGCGCGCAAAATTGTTTTTGGGAGGAAAAAGGGGCGTTTACCGGAGAAATTTCTCCGGCAATGATAAAAGATTTGGGCGTTGAATATGTAATTATCGGACANTCAGAACGTAGAAAATATTTTGGTGAAACCGATGAAATAATAAACAAAAAAATAATAAAGGCATTGTCTGCGGGACTTAAAATTATTTTTTGCGTTGGTGAAACAGCGGAAGAAAAAGAGTCAGGGAAAAGGGACGAGATTTTGCAAAGACAATTACAACAAGGGTTAAAAGACATTGTTGATATTGACAATATAAATGTCGCCTACGAGCCGGTTTGGGCGATTAGTAATGGCGATCCATATAAAACGAAAGAGTTACCGACCGTAGAAAAAATTAAAGAAATATCTGATTATATAAGAAAATTTGTTAAACAAAACACCAGAATACTTTACGGAGGTAGCGCCAACGTTGAAAATGCGCGAGGTTATTTAAAAGACGCTGGCATGCAAGGACTTTTAGTCGGCGGAGCTTCGCTGGATGCCGAAGAATTTGTAAAAATAGTAGAAAGTGATAGAATTGCAATATGAACGACGAGATAGTAAATAGCGGACATTTTTTCAGCCCAAGCAAGGGGAATTTAAGTTTTGACCAAGTTATCAAAGAAATTAAGAGCTATATTCAGGAGCAACCTGATTTTTTTTATGATATTGTGGTGGGGTGCGATTCACCGTCTTCAGATAAACCATTTTTTCCAATTGCAATTGTGGTTTTGCGCACGGGAGCGGGCGGCAGATTTTTTCTAAAAAAAATGCAATATCCGGATAATTTTTTAAAAAGATTTGCCAACATAAATTGGAAAAATAGAATTTTGCAGGAAGTTTATTTGTCTTGCGAACTTGCCTTNTCTCTGCGTGAAACTTTAGAAAAAGAATTTGGACAAGCCACCTTAACCTTTAACTATCAATTTCAATATATTCACGCCGATGTGGGGGAGATTGGCAAAACAAAAGAAATGGTAAAAGAGGTGGTGGGCTTAATAAGAAGCAATGGTTTTGAAGCGCGCATAAAACCCCAGTCATTCGCCGCAACAGTAGTTGCAGACAGATATACATAACAAATTTTTGCGCAACACCGGGTGTTACGCAATCTTGACTTTAGAAAAATAAAGTGCATGATAGAAACTAGTATCTCTCCCTTAACCTTTTTTGACCTTTGACAAAAAGGAGAAAACGTTATGCCAGTGAGAACTATCATGATTTTTGGTTCACAAGAGGTTATGGCCCCTCTCGTCGAGCCGGGTGAGTTTTATCGTGGCAAAAGGGTGAACATCGAGGTAATCAAGGTGGCGACGGACCAAGACACCCCTTTGATTGTCCGCGAGGCTTTGGTGGGTCTCGTGATTTCTACCATCTTTGACTATAAGCAAATGGGCAAAAAACTGGGAACTCCAGTTGGCTCCCGTTTGTCGTATGTCAAAGAGGTGGTTGAGACCCTTAAAGTCGCTGGAAAAACCGAGGTAGCTCAAGTCCTAGAGGCCATGAACAGCGGAGAGCTCGCCCTGTATAATTTCAACGAAGACGAGTTCGTTATATCTTGAACAGGACGAGTAGCGGCACTATTTTCGGGGTGGCTAGGTTGGGTGTTATCACCCAATAATCAAATACGACCCGCGCCTTTATAGGTGGGCGGGTCTCTTTTTTTACACAAAATACAGCAGTTTGAATAAATTTATTTTTATAGTATAATAATCTAATGAAGTCGTCAGAACTGAGGACAAAGTATTTAAATTTTTTTGAAAAAAGGGGACACAAAATAATTCCCAGCGCTTCTTTGGTTCCGGAAAATGATTCTTCAACTTTATTTATTAGTTCTGGAATGCAGCCGTTGGTGCCGTATTTGTTGGGCGAGAAACATTCTCAAGGAAATAGGTTGGCTAATTCGCAAAAATCTTTGAGGACAGAAGATATTGATGAGGTGGGAGATAATCTTCACACAACATTTTTTGAGATGCTGGGGAATTGGTCTTTGGGAGATTATTTCAAGGAAGAACAATTAAATTGGGTTTATGAATTTTTGATAGAAGAACTGAAGTTAGACGCGAAAAAATTGTATTGCACTGTTTTCAGAGGCGACGAAGAAATAGGAGTTCCAAAAGATGAAGAATCGGTGAATATTTTAAAGAAAATTTTTCAAAAGTATAAAATTGAAGCAAAGGATGTTGATTTTTCGGAAAAAAATGGAATGCAAAACGGAGAAATTTTTTATTATCCAGCCAATAAATGTTGGTGGTCAAGATCTGGCGCGCCAGAAAAGATGCCGTTAGGTGAGATTGGCGGATCTGATAGTGAAATTTTTTATGATTTGGGAGCAAAATTAAAAAGACATGAAAATTCTGAATTTAGAAATTTACCCTGTCACGTTAACTGCGATTGCGGAAGATTTGTTGAAATAGGAAATAGCGTTTTTATTGAATACAAAAAAACCGAAAAAGGTTTTGAGAAATTAAAACAGTGCAACGTTGACTTTGGTGGCGGACTAGAGAGAATGGTAATGGTTTCTGAAGGAAAAAATAACGTTTATGAGACAGATTTATTTTTACCAATTATACAAAAAATTGAGGAATTATCCGGCAAGAAATATCAAGGCTACAAAAAAGAATTTAGAATTATTGCAGACCATATCAAAGCCTCAACGTTTCTCTTGGCCTCTGGAATTGAGCCGTCTAATTTAGGCAGAGGATATATTTTGAGAAGATTGATCAGGAGAGCCATAAGATATGGAAAACAATTGGGAGTCGAAGAAAATTTTATTGTAAAAATTTACCCTTCGGTTTTGGAAGTTTATGACGGTTTTTACTCTGAGATAGAGAGTAGCCGCGATTTTATTGTGCGACAATTTGAGATTGAGGAAGAAAAATTTGAAAAGACTTTGCAAACAGGACTTAGTGAGTTGCAAAAAATGTTTGACGGGATTAGGGCTCTGGATTTGATTACAAAAGATGTGATAACCGGTAAAGAATTTTTTGATTTATTCCAGACGTATGGTTTTCCGGTGGAAATGAGTTTTGAAGAAATCGAGAGTATGGCGACGAAGGTAAACTATAATTTAGAAATAGATAAAGAAAAAATCGAGATAGAATTTGAAGAGGAATTTAAAAAACATCAGGAGTTGTCGCGGACAGCCAGCGCGGGAATGTTTAAAGGGGGATTGGCGGATAATTCAGAACAAACTACAAAACTACATACAGCCGCGCACTTGATGTTGACCGGATTAAGGAAGGTTTTAGGGGACAATGTTGCGCAGAAAGGAAGCAATATAACCTCTGAAAGACTGAGGTTTGATTTTTCGCACAAAGAGAAAATGACCAGTGGACAAATAGGGGATGTGGAAAATTTTGTAAATGGTATAATTAAAAAAGACCTGCAGGTTTGGTTTAAGGAAATGTCTTTAAACGAAGCAAAAAAGATAAATGCTATGGGAGTTTTTGAGTCAAAATATGGCGAAAAAGTAAAAGTTTATTTTGTGGGCAAAGGGGATNAAAACGTGAGCAGGGAAATTTGCGGAGGCCCTCATGTGGAAAGAACAGGAATTTTGGGGCATTTTAAAATTACTAAAGAAGAGAGTTCCTCGTCTGGAGTACGTAGAATAAAAGCTATACTTGAGTGAAGNAATGTTATCCTTCACTTTCAGGCAATGAACAATTTTTCTCAGCCTGAAGTTCAGGATGATTTTATTCGCTATGTTTATAAAATCAATGGCAAAAAAAATATACGACATNAAGCCTCCCAAAATTGTAAAAAAANTAGAGGACGATATAAAGTCNTTTATTGATGGCGATAAAAAAAACCATATTAAAAAAGAACCTTTGAAAAAAGGCAGTAAAGATAACCGTCGGAGAAAAGAAAAGAAATTTCCGCTTGGAAAATTTTTGGCCGGGACGGGAATTTTGGTTGTTGTAATAGCCGTATATTTATTTTTTAAATTGCCCAGGGCAGATATACAAATTTGGCCGAAGACGGATGTTTTGAGTTTTAAGGAGACAATAACTGCGGACAAAACAATTGATTCAAACGATTTAACCAACAAAGTTATTCTAGCTCTGTATTTGGAAGAAGAGAAAGANGGTTCACAAGATTTTCCTGCTACAGGGTCGGCTTCAAATGAAGGTAAAGCAACGGGCACAATAAAAATTTATAATAAATTTGATCCGCCTTCGNCAATTACATTGAAGACAGGCACTCACTTTTTATCTGATTCCGGTAAATATTTTGTGACATTGCAAAAAATTGTAGTGCCGGCAGGGAAAAAACAAGGAGCAAAAATTACTCCAGGCNTAATAANCGTAAAAGTAGAAGCCGCAGAATCCGGGCCAGGTTATAATATAAAATCGGCCAAGTTTTCTGTGCCAAAATTATCGGGTACGCCATACTATTATAGCATTTATGCAGAATCGACAGAGGCAATGGTCGGCGGATATACAGGCAAGGTTAAAAAAATAACTGACGACGATATTCAGGGGGCAAAGGATGTTTTAACCAGAAAAATATTAGATGAGGCGCAGAATGCCCTAAAAGGAAATATTTCTTCTGATTACGTTTTGTTAGATAATGCAATTTCCGGAGAAACAGTCAGCTCGTCAAGCTCTGTAAAATCGGGAACCGTTGCAGACGGTTTTACTTATAGAACAAAAGTTGTAGCCCGCGCTTTGATTTTTAAAAAATCTGACATAGATAAATTTGCCAAAGACTACGTTGTTTTCCAAATGCCGGATTCAAAAACGTTATTGGAAAAAAGTTACAGTATAAGTTACAATTCTAAAAGCGTGGATATCCAGGGCGGTAAAATAATTTTAGATCTAGATTTTNCATATAAAATTTATCAAAACATTGATAAAAATTCCTTAATATCTTCGTTCGGTGGTATGACGGCAAGCCAGATAAACGATTCTATCAATAATAATTTTGGCGACCAAGTTTCTAAAGTCAAAGTTAATCTTTGGCCGTTCTGGGTAACAAAAGCTCCAAGAAGCCAAAAAATAATCAATGTTGAGCTCAANTTTGANTAGGGGCTTGACCTTTGATCAATAATTTGCTAATATTGCTTGTATAATCGATGAATTTAAATAACGATCAAAATAGCCAACAGGACTCTAAAAAAACCATAAGGGTTGAGGGTAGAGTTATAGAGGCTTTACCAAACGCCTTTTTTAAGGTAGTATTAAGCGACAAAAGAGAAGTTANGGGTTTTCTTTCCGGCAAAATGAGAATGAACAGAATTACAATTTTGCCAGGTGATAGAGTTACGTTGGAAATGACACCGTATGACGAATCGAAAGGAAGAATAGTGTACAGACTCAAATAAAAAATTAAAAACATAAAAACCTAAAATTTTTAGATTTTTATGTTTTTATATTTTATATTTTTTCTTACCTAAATGAAAGTCAGGCCATCTATTAGAAAAATTTGCAACGATTGTAAAATTGTCAGAAGAGAGGGGCGGATTTATGTTATCTGCAAAAAGAATCCAAAACATAAACAAAGGCAAGGATAAAATTTATGCCAAGAATAGCAGGGGTAAATATACCCGAAAATAAAAGAATAGAAATAGCGTTGACCTATATTTACGGTATAGGCAGGCCTTTAAGTAAAAAAATTTTAAAAGAGGTGGCTATTGATATAAATAAAAAATCATCGGATTTGACCCAAAAAGAAGTCAATGATTTAAAAGATTTAATTGAAAAAAAATATAAAATTGAAGGAGACCTGAGAAGGCAGGTCATGATTAACGTCAAAAGGTTAAAGGATATCGGAGCATGGCGCGGGTTAAGGCACATTAAAGGGTTGCCGGTTAGAGGACAGAGAACTAAAACAAATAACCGAACAGTAAGGGGCAATGTGAGAAAAACAATGGGGTCGGGACGCAAACCGGCGGCAGCGCCAACATAATGAAATCCGAAACACGAAATCCGACTTAATTCCGCAGAATTACAGCGAGCAAAGTCGAGCGGTTCTAATCCGAAACAAATCCAAAAGTTTCGAATTTCGAAATTCGAATTTCGAGTTTCTTTTTACGNAGTAAAAAGCTATGGGNAAAAAACATATAATAGAAACAAATCAAGAGGATTTAATAAAGGAGAAAGAAAAAGTTGAAGCATCTTTAAGNAAAGAAACAAAAACAAAGCCGGCATCAGGCGGAGTTTTAGAAGGTAAAATATACGTTTCTTCTTCTTATAACAACACGATAATAACTCTTACTAATTCAAAGGGGCAAGTTTTGGCATGGAAATCGGCCGGTTCTGTTGGTTTTAAGGGAACAAAAAAAGCAACTTCTTTTGCGGCGTCAAGGGTTGCGGAAGCCATAGCTAACATCTGTAAAAAATTAGCAGTAGAAAAAGTGGAGGTTTTGATAAGAGGGATTGGCTCCGGAAGGGAATCCAGNATCAGAACGTTAGTTGCGCAAGGTTTAAATATAGTTTGNATAAAAGACATAACTCCGGTTCCGCACAACGGTTGCCGATTAAGAAAAGTGCGTAGAGTGTAAAATCATGATATACGACCAGTGTAAAACTTGCAGACGTTTAGGGCAAAAACTNTTTTTAAAGGGCGATCGTTGTCTTTCGCAAAAATGCGCTATGGTAAGACGAGCTTATGCTCCAGGTCCCCAGAAAAAAAGAAGAGGAGGAAGCCCGTCTGAATATAAAAAATCTTTGTATGAAAAGCAGACATTAAAAAAATGGTATGGTCTTTCCGAACGGCAGTTTAAGAAATATGTAAAAGAAACCCTGGCAAAAATGGGTAAGGTGGAAAATGTGTCAAATGAGCTTATAAAAAAATTAGAAAGCAGATTAGATAATGTTATTTTCCGCCTGGGTTTTGTAAATTCCAGAATACACGCCAGACAGCTTGTTTCGCACGGTTATTTTTTGGTAAACGGCAAGCCCGTGAACATCCCTTCCTTCAATGTAAAAAAAGGCGACATTATATCTATCAAGGAATCAAAAAAGAAAAAACCCATTTTTAAGGAATTACAAACGCAACTAAAAAGAAAAGAAGCTCCGTTGTGGCTAAATCTTGATAGGGGAAAATTTGAGGGCAAATCTGTCGGCGAACCCAATTTAGAGGAAGTTAAGCCGCCTGCAGAAATTCCACTAATATTCGAGTTTTATTCACGATAATAATCGCTCCGCTAAAAATAAAATTAAACATCAAAAACATGATACCTCTTCCGTTAGCTCCAAAAATAATTCAAAAGAAGAAAAACCAAGCGGTTTTTGAAGTTGAAGGCCTTTATCCGGGCTACGGAGTTACTATTGGAAATGCTTTAAGACGCGTTTTGCTGTCTTCGCTCGGCGGAGCCTCAATAACTCAAGTAAAAATTAAAGGAGCTTCACATGAATTTTCTACAATGCCGGGTGTTTTGGAAGACACTATAATGATACTTTTAAATTTGAAAAAGTTAAGATTTAAAATTTATGAGGGCGATGTTCAAAAAGTTATATTAAAAGTAAAAGGAGAAAAAGAAATAAAGGGTTCCGATTTTGAGACTTCCTCGCAAGTAAAACTCGTAAACCCGGATATTCATATTGCCACAATAACCGATAAAAAAACGGAATTGGAGATAGAGCTCCAAATTGAAAAGGGAATCGGATACGAACCAAAAGAGCAAAGAAAAAACGTAACAGCCGGCGCCAAAAAATCGGAGATAGGCGCAATAGCTACCGATGCTATTTTTACGCCGATTAGAAATGTCAACTTTCAGGTTGAAAATATGCGCGTGGGCGACAGGACAGATTTTGATAAACTAAGCCTGGAGATAGAAACCGACGGCACTATTACGTCAGAAGAAGCATTTTTTGAGGCATGTGAAATACTTATAAAGCATTTTAATATAATTTTTGAAGGCAAGTCCGGAAAGCAGGAAGAAGAAAAGGCGGCAAAAAAATCGGAAGCAAAAATTGAGGGCGATGCGACGCAAACCAGTGTGGAAAATTTAAATCTTACGGGCAGAACCCTTAATGCTTTGTTAAAAAACAATATAAAAACAATTGGAGGCATTTTGAAAAAATCTGAAAAAACGTTATCAGAATTAGAAGGAATGGGGGATAAAGCAATGTCTGAAGTAAAAAGAAAAATTAAAAAATTAGGATTTGAGTTAAAATCAGGAGAATAATATGCGTAAGTTGAATAAAGGAAGAATGTTATCAAGGCCTAAAAGCCAGAGAAAGGCGCTATTGCGAACCTTAGCCACCAGTCTTTTTTTACACGAAAAAATTAAAACCACGGAGGCAAAAGCGAAAGAGTTAAGGTCGGTTGCGGAAAAGTTTATTACAAAGGCAAAAAAGAATAACCTTTTTTCCAGAAGAATACTATCAAGAGATTTGGCTATAATAACGGTTAAAAAGTTAGTAGATGAAATTGCGCCCAGATATCAGGAGAGGCATGGGGGATATACAAGAATTATAAAACTTGGACCTCGCCATTCGGACGGGGCAAAGATGGTGATAATAGAATTGGTAAAGTAAATCTCTAAGTTCATATGGAAACAATTAAACGAGAAACACATATAATAGACGCAGATGGGAAAAGTTTGGGCAGATTAGCTGTCGAGGTTTCTATTTTGTTGCGAGGAAAAAACAAGCCAAATTTTGAAGCATATAAAGAAATGGGAGATATTGTTATTATAAAAAACGTGGAAAAAATTAAATATACAGGCAATAAATTGGAAAATAAAAATTATTTCCACTTTACTGGATATTTGGGAAATATGAAACAAGCTACTTTGAAAGAATTTTTAGCTANAAGAGGCCCCAAAGAAGTTTTGAGAAAAGCAATTATGGGTATGTTGCCAAAGAATAAACTAAGAGCGGTTCAGATTAAAAGATTAAAGTTTGAATGAAAATCAGCAATAATATGCCTGGAAAAAAAATCAAAAAAATAACAAAAAAATCAGAAGATAAATCAGCCATCGCCAATGCCGTGGTGAAAGAAGAGGATGAAAAAACTCTGGTTGTTGAAGTTCCCGAAGAAACAAAATTTACCCCTATTGTTGAACAGGACATTAGCGGCGGGGAAGATGTGGGAGACGAAGAGATTTCAAGAGAAATTGCAAAAAAAATAAAAGAAGATGCCGGAAAACCTGATCGTTATTTTGAAGCAATTGGAAGAAGAAAAACAGCGGTAGCCCGCGTGAGGCTTTTTACAAAAGGAGAAAAAGAATTTATTGTAAATAATAAACCATATCAGCAATATTTTATTTTACCAGAAGACCAGGAAACGGCTGTTTCCTCAATGAAAAAAATGAAATGTTTTGATAAATTCAGAGTAACGGTAAAGGTTGAGGGCGGAGGCCGACATGCTCAAGCAGAAGCAGTAAGGCACGGAACAGCAAGAGTTCTGGTTGATTTTAATCAAAATTTTAGAAAAAGATTGAGAAAAGCCGGATTTTTAACCCGCGACCCAAGAATGAGAGAAAGAAAAAAATTCGGACTTCTCAGAGCCCGCCGCGCTCCTCAGTGGGCAAAGAGATAAAAATTTTAAAAGTCGCCGCAGGGCGACTTTTGAGTTGCTCTGCTCTTGCTATTTTTTGGGAAATAAAATAAAATTATTTTATGCTAAAAGAACTTATAGACCAGTTTTATTTAGAGAATCAGAAAAATAAAGAGCAGACGCGGTTTTATATTACAGATGCCGGCAAGTGTTCTCGCGCTGTTTTTTTTAGGTTTAAAAATGCGCCGAGGGAACCGGTGCAGGCGAGGATTATGCGCATATTTGAGCACGGAGAAAACATACATAGAAATATCTTTAACATTTTATACCGTTTAAGGCTGGGAGTTACCACAGAAATTCCAATTCCTTCCCAGGAAATAATTTCGGGAAGAGCAGATGCAATTTTATGCATCAATAACGAAAATTATGTGCTTGATATTAAAAGCATGAATAGCATGATTTTCAGAAATCTTGCGCAACCAAAAGAAGAAAACGTTTATCAAATTCAACTTTACATGCATTATTTTGACATTAAAAAAGGCATTTTGCTTTACATTGACAAAGACCAACAGGAAATCAAAGAATTTTTTGTGGAATATGACGAACCATTAGTTAAATCTCTCTTAGATAAATTTTACGGATTAAAAGTAGAAATAGAGGCAAACAAAATTCCCGCGCGGCTTGCGGATTATCCCCGCAATTGGCAATGCAGTTATTGCGCNTTTAAAGACATATGCAAGANNGCCAACGGAGACGAAATAAGCTGGGAAGATTTTAAGAAAAAAATAGAAGAATTTTCAAAAACATAAGTATAAAACAAAAATGGGGCAAGCGCCCCATTTTTGTTGGCAAAAGTTATCACTGAATCATTTGCTCTGAAAGCAATAAATTATCTGCAGTTAAGATGTAAAGTTTTTTGTCTGNCTGGCTAAAATATATTTTAGAGTTTTTAATATCAACAGTTNGTTCGTCTATTAAAATTTCATCCGGCAGTTCAACCATGTTAATTTCATTTTTGTTATCAATTTCGGAAATTTTTATTTTACCTGCTTGAGTGAATATAACATAGTCGCTGTTTAACCAAAGGCAATCGCCGATTTTTTCCGAAAATCTATTCAAAAATGTTTTTTCGGAATTTGGCGAGTTTAAATAGGCAAATAAAATTTCGTAGTCATTATAAAAAAGTATTTTTGTGTGGTCCGGGGAAATTTTAATGCTTTTAACGGGCGAGTAGAATGAATCCAAAATTTTGGTTTTTGTTTTTTCGGAAAAATCCGACGTATAAAGCAGGTTGTCTTTTCCAATCCAATATATATTATTTTGATATGTATCAAAAGCTATGAC
>C687J35504_10003167_pt1 | contig 10838 bp, 10 predicted proteins | sample RifCSPhighO2_02_FD_35504 | JGI IMG/M metagenome (IMG submission 35504) | reverse complement strand
GGGGGGGGGGGATTAAGAAAGAGATATTCTTTTCAATCAGAGTGTTATCTTAGAATGTCCCGCATATCTTCTTTATCTGTTTGCAAGTCAATTAAATATTTCAGTCCCTCTTGGGCTTTTTTAAAGCGCCGCATGTAAAATTCACCATGACTCGTTTTAATCAGGATTTCTACTTCTGCAATTTCTTTTGGTTTATTTGGATCAGCCGTAATGGTATGCTCTATAGATTCTTTGATAGAAGGAACAATTTCTTTTGTGATTTCTATACCTATTTGCTTGCAAGCGTCTTTTTCTAGCCCTTGATATTTCTCCCAGGATTTTTTAGCAGTTTCACGGTCTTTCTCGTCCCAATCAAATATGATGTTATGCTTTTTTAGAACATTGACCAATTTCTCGAAGGGAATCTCATGTATTTCTGCACCAAAACTTCTCAGCAAGGCTTTTGAGGGCTTACTCCAATTACCACACAATATTGCAATGGATTTCTTAATGCTGGGATAAGTTTTTCTCAGGTTATAATGGGCCGTACATGTCCAGCTTGCCTTATCACGATTGTGTTTTTTATAGCGTAGATATTTTACCTCAACAGTTATTAATGGGTTACCATCTTTATCTTTTATGATACGGTCAATTTGATAAATATTACCATCACCATTCTTTAGTCTACCCGAATAAGTATTGAGTCCGTATTTATCCTCGGCAACGTAACAAATAGCTTCCGTTATTTCGGCCTCAATTATCTTACCAATAGCTTCTCCTAGAGCGCTGCCAGGATTAGTAACTGTCATTTTATTAAAGTTAGTAAAGACTCTTTAAGTTTTACCGTATGGCGTTGAGGATTTGAGGCCCATTTGTCGCCTCTTTTTCTAAGAAGTTCAATTTCATATGTCTTAAATCCAATCCCTTTTGCTATTTCACCCAGATACACCTCGGTGGGTATATGAACTCCGTACGGGGCTGAATCTCCTAGCACAAGAACAAATACACCCCCAGGCTTTAGAGCTTCGTATACGCTCCTTAAAACCAAGAACATATCATTAAAATAGCCTGTGACCATTATGTCATAACTCTTTCTCCCACCTTTTAAGAGACGCACAACCTGCAATTCATCTATCTTACACTGTAGTTCTCTAAATACTTTTGGTGCAGCATCTTCAATCTCACCAGTAAGTGGTTTTTGCGCTGTTCTGACAACTTGTGTAGTCGCTGCAATAATTAGCTTGTTTCTAATCTTACTTGTAATTTCTCCCCATGTCCTCGCCATGCCAAAAAAGTATAGCTCTAAACGCGTTCTGTCTGCATAATCGTAATTATTAAGATACGGAGGGGAAGTAATAGCTAAGTCTACACTATCGTCGGGTATGCATAGATGTTTTTTTCTTGCATCTCCTAAAATAAGTATGTGCGCCACTTGTTTTGTTTCATTATTGTTAGAAATCGTCAAACTAAGGTCGCTTAACATGAGGGTTATACAACCTCTGAATTCAGAGAATGCATCTTTTTCTACAACCTTCTCATGGTACTTATTGGGTGCTATATAAGGCCACCCCGTACCTGCCTTTGAGGCGCTCCTTAGTGTCGCTGTTAATGCCAGGTTAAATAAATCTCTATGCCTATTGTCTAAGATAACCTTCTGGATAGTATCACGTATTAAAATTAACTTTTTTAAATTATATTCGGAGTAACATTTCTTAACCAATTCCGGCATTCCATTCAGATGAAGATTTGAGAGTTCTTTTCGTTCGGCTTTATCTAAAATATCAAATAAAACATCCTTGTCCTGTTTCAATTTATCAAAGTTATAATTCCAGTATGTTTTTATTTTTGCAACTTTATAGACAAATGGGTGGGCTTCAATACCAATGCTATTTACCCCATACTCCATAGCAGAAACAATAGTAGTTCCACAACCTGCAAACGGGTCTAATATCCACGAATTCTTGTTTAACGCATATTCATTTATCTTTGCCTTGACAAGTTTATGTGAGTAACCCGCTGGATATTGAAACCACCTATGTATGGGTGCCCTCCTACTGTCTTTAAAAGTCCCATACTCGTTATTCTTTTGATTGCTTTTTAGAAAATATGCCTGCTCCATCTCTTTCTCCAAGAGTTAGATATGCTCCAATCTTATATCAATTCCCTACTACATAGTCAAGCAATAATAAGAAAACATACAATAGGTTGTAGGGACAGACAAAAGCTATGGGTGTTAATAATACACAGTTCTTGTTTTGCAAGTATGTGACGTGACTGCCCTTTTAAGAAGTTTAATAACTTCCTTACCTGATAGGACTGGTAACCTTTGCATCTTTTATCTGGAGGTGCGTTACCAGCATCCCCTCACCCCCAATACCCTCTGGAAGTCCCATTTCCTCTATATAGAGTTCCACTGCCTCTTTTAAATTCTTTAACGCCTCCTCAATGGTGTAGCCCTGGCTTACTACGTCCACTTCGGGGCATAAGGCTACATACTGTTTTTCGCCCTTTTTAATGATGGCAGTAAGTTCCATTTACTCCTCTCCTTACCCTCATAGTTTACCTGAAAGGCCTTTTAAATAATACAAAAACCTCTCACAAATACTCATTCACCCTCCTGTACCCCTCCATCTCCCTCTCAAAGACGGCCCTTTCGGAGCTTAGAAAGAGCTGGCCCTTTTTCCATAGGTTTCTGAGGTTCCTGAAAGCGTATCCCGATACGCCCATAAGTTCCCTGTAAAGTGGGGTGGGGTCGGACAGGGTGTAATATTCGCGGTGGAGCTTCCAGCGGACAAACTCCAGTTCCTTATCGGAGAGGTGTTTTGTCCTCACGTTGGCCCAAAAACCGTTGTATCTAGTAAAGTCGTCAGGGTTGGTCACCAGGCCCTGTCTCATGAGTTCTTCCCTTATGCCGGTCTTGGGATAAGGGGTAAGAATCTGGTCAAAATAAAGATCTACGCCCTGTTCCCTAAAAAATCTGAAGTTTTCTTCTATATCACCATAAGTGTCCTCCGGATTACCCACTATCATACCGCCCACGATTAATATCTTATTATCGTGGAGGAGGCGGATGGCCTTCCTGTTGTACTCCACAATATCCCCCTTTTTTAGCTGCTCCAGATTCCTTTTAGAGACGTTCTCTATACCCAGGAATACAATCTTAAAGCCTGCGTGGGCCATGGCCCTGGACAGTTCGGGGACGGAGGCGATGCCCCTGGAGCTAACCTGTGCCCAGTACCAGAGGTCGTTATGTTTCTCTCTTATGATGGCCTCGCAGAGTTCCAGGAACCGCCTGGGATTAAGGGTTATGTTGTCATCTATCATCAGTATCATCCTTGCCCCTGCCCTCTTGCAGTTTTCAATGTCGGCTATTACCCTGGGGATTTCATAGGTCCTGAAGGTGGTGCTGTACATGTGGTGCATACTGCAGAAATTACAGGTAAACGTGCAGCCCCTGGAGGTCTCAAGGGTGTCCAGTGTGATNTTATAGTAATTATTGCCGCGCCATATCCTCTTAGACCTATCAGGCAATGGCAGGGTCTTCAGGTCTAATAGGGGCCTTCGGGGGTTGTGTCGCCATCTGCCCTCTTCCTTATATGACAGACCTGCAATGGAGCCAAAATTCCCCTTACCAGAGAGTGCCTCAACTAGCTCCTTGAAGGTGGCCTCACCTTCCCCGCTTATCAGGAAATCAAAGAGTCCGCCGTCTTCGCTGTCGCATATCTCCTGGCCCATAAGGGTGGCGTGGTAGCCCCCCAGGCAGATGTAGGGGCGGGGTGCCCCCGCCCCTGCGTTGTTCCTTATCAACTGGGCAATCTTCCGTGCAGTACGGTACTGGAAGGTCATAGATGAGATGCCCACTAGATGGGGCTTCGTAGTGTTAACGGACTGGATAACCGATTCTCGCACGTTGTCCCTCCTGTTCACCAGGTCGCCTATATAGACGTTGTGTCCTGGGGGGAGGCTTGCGGCTACGGAGCAGAGCCCAAGGTGGGGTGCCTTCAGGGTGCTCTGGGCAATAAAGGGCAGGAAGTCGGGCATGTTAAGGAGTAGGATGTTCATGTTGGGTTTTCTGTGGGGGCACGGCGCGCCGTGCCCCTACGGGCCATGACAATAGAAATATCCCTGGGAAGAGGGAGCCTGGGCCAGCTTATGGACTTAAAGCCTGCCTCCTCCAGCCAGCCCTTTATCTCCTTAAAAGAATAGCTCCTGCCCTTCTCCGTGTAGAGTAGCATGTTCAAGGCAAAGGCGGAGGCAAAGGGTGGATTGGCCTTGTCTTCCTTTAATATGAAGTCCTGTACCATTATCCTCCCACCTGGGTTCAGGCACTCATATACCCTCTTCATCAGCCCCAGGTTCTCCTTCTCTCCCTCAGAATGGATGATGTGGGAGAGGAAGACGGCGTCAAACCCCTTGGGTAGCGATTTATTATAATCACCCGGCAGTAGGGTTATCCTCTTTTCCGCGCCATAGTTGGCAACAAACTCCCTCGTTACCTCAAGGGTCTTGGGGAGGTCAAGGAGGGTGGCCCTGAGACCAGGGTTGGCCTTGCAGAAGTGGATGGAGAAGGCGCCTGAGCCTGCGCCTATGTCCAGTAGCGTCTTAACCCCCTTAAGTGGGACAACCCTGGCCAGCAGTTCCGCATGGCCCATAGCTGTGTTGTGCATGGCATGGATAAATGAACGGGTTACGGCCCTATCCTCCAGGTACATCTCGTGCTGTTTTATTGGCCTACCCTTACGCAGGGATTCCTCTAACTGCCCCCAACCCTCCCAGAGGTTGTTGTGAAAGTTTAATATATCGCCTATGTAGTAGGGGCAGGTTTGAAACCTGCCCCTACCTCTTATGAGGACTTCCCTGGTGAGGGGGGTATTGAAGTACCGTATGCCCCGTTTTCCCAAGACTTTCATCCCCACCAGGGCATTCAGCAGCAGTCCCATAGCCCTAGGGTTACAAGAGGTCTTACTGGCCATTTCCCTGGCAGTGAGGGCAGATTCCCCAAGGCGGTTAAAGAGGTCTAGTTTTACTGCGGCTAAGAGGGCCTTGGCGAAGAAGTAAGAGTATCCAAGCTCTATTATACGGCTTCTGAAGTCTTGCAAGGTCTTGTCCATTTTAGGAATACAGGATACAGAATTCAGGATATAGAATCAATAACACAAAGTTCTGGATTCTGCATCCCTTCCTCTCTTGACACCCTCATCGGGAGTTGATAGGATGTCTAGACATGAAGGCCTTTGTTGTTATTCCTGCCAGATATGGGTCTTCCAGACTCCCAGGAAAGCTTATCCTCCCAGAAGCCAAGACGTTAACGGGGAAGTTCTTGATTGAGCACGTCTATTTCAGGGTCAGAGAGGCAAAGGGTGTCCAGGGGGTACTAGTAGCTACGGATGACCGGCGTATCTTTGACGTCGTCAAGGGCTTTGGAGGGGAGGTAGTGATGACTTACCCCGAACATAAGTCTGGTACTGACCGTGTGGCAGAGGTTGCCAAAAAGATAGATGCCGATATAATCGTGAACGTACAGGGAGACGAACCTGAGGTACGTCCTGAGATGGTAGATACCGTAGTGGAGGCCCTGCAAAAAGATAAAGGTGGCAGGGCCACCCCCGACCAGGGGGCAGTAATGGCCACCCTGGCTAACGTTATAGATTCCAGGGAAGAATACCAGGACCCCCATGCGGTGAAGGTGGTGATGGATAACAAGGGCCATGCCCTCTATTTTTCCAGGTCACCCATACCCTATGCGGCATCCTGGGGAACGGAAGATATGTTTAAGAGTTCAAAGGTTCAAGGGTTTAAAGGTTTAAAGGAGGGGGCGTATTACAAACACCTTGGCATATATTCTTACAGGAGGGATTTCCTGCTGAGATATTCCCAATTACCAAGGTCTCCCCTTGAAGAGGCGGAAAAGTTGGAGCAGTTGAGGGTACTCTCCAACGGATACAAGATAAAGGTAGTGGTTACTCCCCACAAGTGCTGTGGCGTGGATACCCCGGAAGACTTCAGGCGATTTTTAGACAAATATCGGCTATTGGCTGTCGGCAGCCAGAAACCTGAAAGCCGAAAAAGGATGCCCGAAGGCCAGGTTAGTAGATAAATACATGGCAAAGCATATCTTTGTTACAGGTGGGGTGGTAAGCAGTCTGGGGAAGGGGCTGAACTCTGCCTCCATCGGGCTCTTGCTGGAGAGCAGGGGGCTAAGGGTAAACCTCCAGAAGTTTGACCCCTACGTGAACGTGGACCCCGGGACCATGAGCCCCTTTGAACACGGTGAGGTATACGTAACAGAGGATGGTGCAGAGACAGACCTGGACCTCGGCCACTACGAGCGTTTTACCAATGCGGTGATAAACAGGGACTGTAACTTCACCACAGGCTCTATCTATTATTCCGTAATAAACAAGGAGAGGCGCGGAGAGTACCTGGGCAAGACCGTGCAGATAGTACCCCACATTACTAACGAGATTAAGGAGTGCATCAGGAAGGTAGCCACGCCAGGAGTGGACGTGGCCATCTCGGAGATAGGGGGCATAGTGGGCGATATTGAGAGTCAGCCCTTCCTGGAGGCCATAAGACAGTTTGGCCTTGAGGCAGGCAGACAGAACGTCCTCTACGTCCATCTGACCCTTGTGCCTTACCTGAGGGCCGCCGATGAGATAAAGACCAAACCCACCCAACATGCCGTAAGCCTGCTGAGACAGGCGGGTATCCAGCCAGACGTCCTCATCTGCCGCTGTGAAAAACCCTTGAGCCAGGAGCTCAAGGCCAAGATAGCCCTCTTCACGAGTGTGGAGAAGGAGGCGGTGATTGACGAAAAAGACGTTAAGCCCTACCTTTACGAAATACCCCTGCTCCTCAAGGAACAGGGCATGGATAACATCATTATAAAGAGACTGGGGCTCAAGACGGATGGCGGCGACCTCCAGGGATGGGAAAGGATGCTTGAGAGGCTTAAGAACCCCAAGTACTCCACAGAGATAGCAGTGGTGGGTAAGTATATCGGGCACCAGTCTGCTTATGAGTCCATTTATGAAGCCATTGTCCATGGGGGCATAGCTAACGACGCCAGGGTCAAGGTAAGGCGGGTAGAGGCAGAGGACGTAGAGGATAAAGGACCAGAGGCCTGTCTGGACGGGGTAAGTGGTATATTGGTACCAGGGGGCTTTGGGGAGAGGGGCATAGAGGGCAAGATAGCCTCAGCCAGATATGCCAGGGAGAAGGAGGTCCCGTACTTTGGGATATGCCTCGGGCTNCAGTGTGCCACTATTGAATTCGCCAGGAACGCATGTGGGTTGAAGAAGGCTAACAGTACGGAATTTGATAAAGACACCCCCCACCCCGTCATATCCCTCCTGGAAGAACAGAGGGGTGTAAAGGAGATGGGAGGGACTATGCGGTTAGGGGCCCAGGACTGCCTCCTCCTGCCCGGAACCAGGGCCCATGCCGCCTACGGACAAAATAAGGTCTCAGAGAGACACAGGCACCGCTACGAATTCAACAACGATTACCGGGAACTCTTTGACTCCCATGGGATGGTCCTCAGCGGCCTATCCCCGGACGGTAAGTTAGTAGAAACAATGGAACTCAGGGACCATCCATGGTTCGTATGCGTACAATTCCACCCGGAATTTAAGTCCAAGCCTACCCGTCCCCACCCCCTTTTCAGGGAATTCATAAAGGCCACTCTAACAGTGGATAAGGGTCAAGAGGTGGAGGGTAGGGGTCAGAGGTCAAGGGTCGGAGGCTAGGGGTCAGAGGTCAGGGGCCAGGGGTCAGAAGTAGCCGCAGGCTTCAGCCTGCGAAAGCAAGGGTCAGCCACCTGTGAGGTAAAAGGGCTTGTCCTGAGCANAAGCCCTTGTCCACCTCAGACGGAGAAGGGGCTGACGAAGGAGTAGTGAAGGAGNCAGCGAAGGGGAAGGAATGGCCGAAGAGAAAGATAAGATAGTAGACGAAGAGTGGAAGAGACACGTAGAGGAGGAAAAGGAGCGGGAGGCGGAGGAGGAGGCCACTTCCGTCGGGGGTGGTCCTGACGCCGTCCCTGAGGCCAGCTTTATACTCTTTATATCCAGCCTTGCTACCCAGGTCCTTATGGCCCTGGGGGAGATAGAAAATCCTATGACCAGAAAGAGGGAGAAAAACCTGGCCCAGGCCAAGTTCACTATAGATACCCTCGGGGTTATAGAAGAGAAGACCAGGGGTAACCTTACCCCAGAAGAGCAGAGGTATCTGGAAGGGGTACTTTACGACCTGAAGATGAGCTTTGTGAATTCTAGTAGCTAGTAGTCAGTAGCTAGGGGTTGAATCTTCTCCCTAGCTACTAGCTACTGGCTACTAACTACTAATTTATGGGGGTATGTCTATTTGCTCTACGCCATCTTAGGAGACATCCACAGCAACTTTAATGCCCTGGAAGTCGTGCTTGAGGAGATAAAGAAGGCTGGAGTAGATGGTATCCTGAGCGTAGGGGACATAGTGGGTTATGGTGCCGAACCCAGCCTGTGCATACAAACCATTAGAGGGGTGAATGGCACTGTCGTGGCTGGCAATCACGACTACGGCGCCGTTAACAAGACTGATATTGAGTATTTTAATCCAGAGGCAAGAGAGGCCGTGCTCTGGACGTCCAGGCAACTCTCTCAGGAAGAGAACCTGTACCTATCTGGCCTCCCCCTGGTTATAGAGAAGGACAATATGACACTCGTCCACGGCTCCCTCCATCTCCCTGAACTCTTTGCCTATATCCACACCTTCTACGATGCGGAGTTATGCTTCAGGGGGCTCAAGAATGAGGTCTGTTTCGTGGGCCACACCCATGTACCAGTAGCCATCGTCAGGGACGGTACTATTAAGGCAATCGGAGACCCGGAGGTAAACCTCTCCGCCTTAGGCGGATTTCCCAGGGCCATCGTCAACGTGGGCAGTGTGGGTCAGCCCAGAGACAGGAACCCAAAGGCCTGTTACGTCCTGTACGATACGGAGAAGAAGTTAGTAAGGTTCAAGCGGGTGGAATACGATATTGCTGCGGCCTCGGCGAAGATAATCAAGGCAGGACTACCCACCTTCAATGCAGAGAGGATTAGGTGGGGAATCTGAGAAAGATAGTAGGCAGTCGGCACTACTTACTGCTTACCGTTTGAAGGTAACTGCACCAGCCTTACTGACTCTACCCCTTCCAGTTTTTCTATCTTTTCCAATGCCTTCAGGGATATTGGGTTATCCACGTTCACTATCAAGAGGGCTGTCCCACCTGCCTTTTTCCTGCCAAAGGCCATCCTGGCAATATTAATACCTTCGCTACCCAGTATTGTACCCACACCCCCAATGAGTCCAACCCTGTCCTTGGCATACACCACCAGCATCATGCCCTCCAGCACTGCCTCTATTGTGTAACCGTCAATAAAGACTAGCCTGGCATCACCCTTATTAAAGATGGTCCCCGTGACGGCGCTCTCCGCAGTCTCAGTCTTGACCTTTGCAGTAATCAGGTTCGTAAAGTCGCCACATAGGCCACTGGTGGTTACGGATACGTCTATACCCTTTTCCATGGCAAGGGATGGGGCATTGACCAGATTGGCCCCCTCTTCCATGCACGGCTTTAAGATTCCTACAAGAAAGCTGTCCGTTACCAATCTAGTGTTCTTCTTGGCTATCTCTCCGGCATAAATCAGGGCAACAGACCTCACCCCACAGCCGGTGAGTTGCATCAGGAAGATACCCATCCTCTCCGTAAAATTGATAAAGGGCTGAAGCTGTGCAAATTCCTCAGGGTTTACCACAGGCAGGTTCAGGGCGTTACGGACACCCTTCCCTAGCAGGGCGTCGGCCATCTGTTCGGCCGCCTCCACAGCCACGGCCTTCTGGGCCTCTACCGTCTGGGCCCCCAGATGAGGAGTAGCTATCACCTGCTCCAGTTCCAGGAGCTTGTTACCCTTAGGTGGTTCAACTTCAAATACGTCCAGGGCCGCCCCAGCCACCTTCCCTGAGACGATAGCCTCATAGAGGTCTTTCTCATTGACTATCCCACCCCTGGAGGCGTTTACCAATATCACCCCTGGCTTCATGAGATTAAATTCTCTCTCTTCAATGAGGTTCCTGGTAGAGGCGTTCAGGGGGACGTGGATGGTAATAAAATCTGCCTGGGACAGTACCTCCTCCAGGGTGTTAGTCCGCTGGATAAGGTACTGGGTAGTAATGTCGGGGGAGATAAAGGGGTCGTAGGCAATCACCCTCATCTCCAGGGCGGCTGCCTTTTTGGCCACCTGCCTCCCTATACGGCCAAGACCTATAATGCCGAGGGCCTTTCCCGCCACCTGGAAACCGATGAACTTATCCCTCTTCCACTCCCCCTTCTGGAGGGACTTATGGGCCTGAGAAATCTTTCTTGCCACGGCAAAGAGGAGTCCGATAGTGTGCTCTGCGGCAGAGGTGGCATTCCCCTCCGGGGTATTCATTACTATCACACCCCGCTTGGTCGCCTCTTCTACGTCTACATTGTCTACCCCAATACCCGCACGGCATATAGCCTTGAGCCTTTCTGCCCCGGCCAGCACCTTGTCCGTAATCTTTACCCCGCTACGGAGGATTACGCCCTCGTAACCCTTAATCTCCTCCTTGAGTTCCTCCTGGGAGATCCCCGGCCTCGTTACCACCTCTAGACCGGCCCTTGTCAGGATGTCTTCACACTCCGTTGCAAGGCTATCTGCTAAAAGTACTTTCATGTCCCTAACCTATGCCTTTCAGACCCTTTATGAAACAGACGCTTTGAGACTTCTGCAAATTCGCCTGAGGCGGACTGTGCCTTTAGTTTCCCCCTCCCTAGACGGGAGGGGGAAGGGGGAGGGTGATATTCACCCCCACCC
>C687J35504_10003159_pt1 | contig 10856 bp, 11 predicted proteins | sample RifCSPhighO2_02_FD_35504 | JGI IMG/M metagenome (IMG submission 35504) | reverse complement strand
TAGAAGGCACCCATGCCCGTATCGGCGCAGAGTTAGCTAAAAAATACGGGGAAAGTAACGAAGTTATTGCAGCGATTGAATGCCACCATGAAGAACAAGAGCCCAAAAGCCTCCTGGGGGTTTTGGCTATTGCTGCGGATGCTATCAGCGCGGCCCGGCCCGGAGCCAGGCGGGAAAACCTGGAAACGTACGTCAAACGGCTGAATAAATTAGAAGCAATTGCCAATCTTTTTAAGGGTGTTGAGAAATCTTACGCCATCCAGGCAGGAAGAGAAATTCGGGTGATTGTTTCGCCGGATAAAATCTCTGATACAGATGCGGTTAATATGGCAAGGGAAATCCGCAAGAAAATTGAGGAAGGCATGGAATATCCCGGCCAGGTCAAGGTTACGGTTATCCGCGAGATGCGCGCGATTGAGTATGCCAAGTAATCAACAAAAGAAGCAATGCTTTAAATGTTGACAAAATGAGAGTATTATTTATCGGCGATATAGTGGGTTCGCCCGGCAGAGAGGCGGTAAAGGCCTTGGTTTGCCGGCTCAAAAAGGAAAAAGCCATTGATATTGTCCTTGCCAATGCCGAGAACGCCGCCGGAGGAACCGGCCTGACTCCCAAAGTGGCTGATGAACTGTTTGCATCTGGCTGCGATTGCCTGACTACCGGAGACCATATCTGGAAGCGCCAGGAAGTCCTGAAAATTATTGACCATCCCTATATCCTGCGCCCCTTAAATCTTGCTCCGAATATCCCCGGTAAAGGTTACTGCGTTTTAAAAAAGAATAATTTTAAGCTCGGTATCATCAACTTGCAGGGCAGGGTTTTTATGCCGGCAATTGACTGTCCTTTTCGCGCGGTGCGCGAGGTTCTTCCCATCCTTAAGAAGGAAACGGCAGTAATTCTGGTGGATATGCACGCCGAGGCAACCAGCGAAAAAGTGGCAATGGGGCATTTTCTTGATGGTTTGGTTTCTGCGGTAGTGGGAACCCATACCCATATCCAGACCGCCGATGAGAAGCTGCTTAAAGGAGGAACCGCCTACATTAGCGAACTCGGCATGTGCGGGCCCTATGATTCAGTCATCGGGCAGGAGAAATCCAAGATTATTGAACGTTTTCTAACCGGGATGCCCACCCGTTTTGAAGTGGCTTCAGGCGATATTCAATTACACGGAGCAATCATTGAGATTGACGAAAAAAACGGGAAGGCCTTGAGCATAGAGAGAGTGCAGGATAAATATTATGCGGATTGAAGACAGGGGACTTAAAGTAGAAAGGCGTATTTTCACGGTAAGCGAGCTGACCGAGGATATCAAAGTCCTTTTAGAAAACAGCTTTCCCGAGGTCTGGGTTGAGGGTGAGCTTTCTAACTTTTCACAGTCACAATCAGGACACATCTATTTTAGCCTCAAGGATGCTGGTAGCAGTTTACGCTGCGTCTTCTTCCGCGGGCTAAACCAGGGTTTGAAATTTTCTCTCAAAGATGGCCTGCATTGCCTTGCTTATGGCCGGCTGATTGTCTATGCCCCCAGCGGCCAGTATCAGTTAAACGTCCAGAAATTAGAGCCAAAAGGCGCCGGCGCCTTGCAGCTTGCCTTTGAGCAGTTAAAGGAAAAATTAGCCAAGGAAGGATTATTTGAAGCGGCGCATAAAAGGGCGCTTCCGGTATTTCCATTAAGAATCGGGCTGGTAACTTCTCCTGCCGGCGCGGCAATACGGGACATACTGAATATCTTAAGGCGCAGGGCTCCTTTTGTGAAAATAATCTTAAATCCGGTAAAGGTTCAGGGAAGCGGCGCGGCTGGCGAAATCGCGCAAGCCATTGTAGAATTTAATCAATACAAAGAAGTGGATGTTTTGATCGTCGGTAGAGGCGGAGGAAGTTTAGAGGACCTCTGGGCCTTTAATGAAGAAATAGTAGCCAGGGCAATCTATAACTCAAAAATTCCGGTAATCAGCGCGGTCGGCCATGAAATTGACTGGACCATTGCGGATTTAGTCAGCGACCTGCGCGCTCCCACGCCTTCAGCGGCAGCTGAGCTGGTGGTGAAACAAAAAGAGGATTTATCGCTTGAGCTTGGCCATTTACTGCAAAGTATGAATGCGAGCGTCAATAATAAGCTCAAGATTTTAAGCAAAGAATTGTTTAGCTTAAAGGGCGCCTATGTTTTAAAATACCCCTTAAATTTCATTCAAATCTATCTTCAGCGCATAGATGAGCTCCAACATAGNNTGNCTTTAGAGNCNAAACATCTCTTAGAGGCCAGCCGGCATAGATTTGTTCACCTGACGGAAAAACTTAACGTCTTAAGCCCGCTCAATGTCTTATCGCGCGGCTATAGCATAACCTTTAAGCTGCCGGAAATGAAGGTGGTTACGGATATGGAGGAGATAAATATTTCAGATAAAATCCAAACTCGGCTTAAACAGGGGAGCTTTGTGAGTGAGGTTTTAAGTAAAATGAGTAACCAGTAACCAGCCACCGCCAAAGCGGGGTGCCGCCGAGGCGGCAAAACCAGAAAAAATCTGGCCTCTGGCAACTGGTCTCCCCCCGGCNCGCTGCGCTTTGCCGGGGCGGGCTGGTTACTCCCGAACGCCTGCCTGCCGGCAGGCAGGAAGTGAGGGGAAAATGGCTGAAGTTAGATTTGAGGAAGCGCTCAAGAAATTAGAGAAGATTGTCAGCGATCTGGAAGCCGGGAAGCTTTCTTTAGATGAGTCGTTGAAGAAATACGAGGAAGGCGTGCGCTTGGTTGCGGCCTGTTCGAAACTTCTGGAGCAAGCGCAGAAAAAGGTTGAGGTTTTGACTAAGAAGGAAGGAACCTTTCAGCTTAAGCCGTTTGAGGAAGAGGAAATTACAGAGAACACGGATTAGCACTGATAAAGGAACGGATTTACGCGGATCACCATAAAAAATCGTGCGCATCCGCGTTTCAAAAAGATGTTATTAGAATCCATCAACAGCCCGCGGGATTTAAAAAAACTCAAAGTTCATCAGCTTAACCTATTATGCGTTGAGCTGCGCAGCCGCATTGTGCAGGTGGTTTCTAAAAATGGAGGGCACCTCGCCTCAAGCCTGGGGGCTGTAGAAATCATCACGGCTCTGCATTATTGCCTTAATTTGCCTGAGGATATGATTGTTTTTGATGTGGGCCATCAGGCATATACCCATAAGCTCTTAACCGGAAGAAATAATAGATTTGATACCTTAAGAAAAGCCGGCGGGATGAGCGGGTTTCCTTCGCATACCGAATCAACGTATGATCCTTTTACCGCCGGGCACAGCTCTGACGCGGTTTCTCTGGCTCTGGGTTTAGCTGCCGGCGGCTGCCCTAAGGCGGTTGCCCTTATCGGCGATGGCTCGCTTTCCGGCGGTTTATGCTTTGAAGGTTTAAATAACGCCGGCCATCTCAAAAAAGACATCCTCGTTGTTTTAAATACCAATGAATTAAGCATTTCTCCGGCCGTGGGCGCGGTAAGCGTGTATCTCAATAAAATAATCTCCCAGCCGCTCTACAATCGTTTTCGCGAGTCGTTAGAGAATTTTGTAAGAAACCGCCTTCCCAAGGGGCGGATAATTTTAAAGTTAGCGGATAAATTTGAAAAGGAATTAAAGGGATTTTTTGTCCCGGGTATGCTTTTTGAAGAACTAGGCTTTCGCTATTTTGGCCCTCTTGACGGGCATAATTTAGGATTGCTTATTCCTACCTTGAAGAACATACTTACTTTTAAAGGGCCTATCCTTCTGCACGTATTTACTAAAAAAGGCAGGGGTTATCCCCCGTCAGAAAATGACCCGGTTTCCTTTCACAGCGCCGCGCCGTTTGATATTGCCAGCGGCAGGCCTTTGAATATCTCCAGCATTGAGAGTTACACCGATGTCTTTGGCAGAAAAATGGTAGAGCTGGCCAAAGTGAATAAAAACATCGTGGCGATCACTGCGGCGATGCCCGAAGGAACCGGCCTGGCTCAATTCCGCGATAAATACCCCGATAGATTTTATGACGCAGGGATAGCCGAGGCGCATGCAGTTTGCTTTGCCGTGGGTTTAGCCAAAAAGGGAAGGAGGCCCGTGGTTGCGGTATATTCAACCTTTTTACAGCGCGCATACGACCAGCTTATTGAAAGCGTCGGCCTGCAGAATTTACCGGTGGCGCTCTGTCTTGACCGCGCGGGAGTAAGCGGAGAAGACGGGGTTACCCATCAGGGAATTTTTGACCTCGCATATTTAAGAAGCATTCCCAATCTGGTGGTTATGGCTCCTCATTCGGCAGATGAATTAGAGGCAATGTTAGAATTTGCCGTCAATCTGGATAAACCCTGCGCCATAAGATATCCGAGATCGCAAATCGTAAAACCCGCAAAATCGCAGAGCGCAAATATTGAATTAGGCAAAGCGGAAGTTCTANAAGAAGGAAAGGCTCTGGCAATAATTGCCATAGGAGCAATGGTTAGCCCAGCCNTAGAGGCGGCGGCTCTGCTTAAGAAGGAAAATCTGGATGCCTGCGTAGTCAATGGCCGTTTTGTTAAGCCGTTGGATAAGGAGTTATTCGTAAGATTATCCGCAGAATTTAAATACCTCGTAACCGTTGAAGACGGTATCTTAGACGGCGGTTTCGGCAGCAGCGTATTGGAATTATTGAACCGCCCGGTTTTGAGGTTAGGGTTTCCCTGTGAATTTATTGAACATGGAAAAAGGGACTGGCTTTTAGAAAAATATGGGCTGGATGCCAAAGGCATAGCTCAAAGTATAAATGGCCTATATAAAGCTTGATCGGGAAAAATGTAAGGGCTGTATGCTTTGTATAAGTGTTTGTCCGAAAGGGCAATTAAAAGAAGATAAGGGCCTGAACAAAAAAGGAATTAGACCAGTAAGGTTTTTAGATAAGGATTGCAGCGGCTGCGCCTTTTGCGCAATCATTTGTCCGGATTGCTGTATTGAAGTGTATAAGTGAAAAGAAACCAGAAAATACTATTGTCGGGGAATGAGGCGGTTGCTAAGAGCGCAATTGATGCCGGCTGCCGGTTTTATGCCGGATATCCGATTACCCCTCAGAATGAATTGATTGGCTATATGGCAAAGAATATGGCCTCAAGCGGAGGAATTTTTATCCAGTCTGAATCCGAGCTTTCGGCAATCAGTATGGTCTTTGGGGCTTCTGCTTCAGGGGTGCGGGCAATGACCAGTTCGTCAAGCCCCGGCATAAGTTTGATGCAGGAGGAGATTTCTTACATTGCCGGCGCAGAACTTCCCGCAGTTATTGTGAATATTATGCGCGCAGGCCCCGGCCTGGGGAATATCTGGCCTGCTCAGTCAGATTATTTTCAGGCAGTCAAAGGCGGCGGACAGGGTGATTATCATTGTATAGCGCTTGCGCCTTCAAGCGTCCAGGAGGCTTATGATTTGACTCTTGAAGCATTTGTTCTGGCAGACAAATACCGCATTCCGGCAATTATCTTAGGCGATGCAATGTTAGGCCAGATGATGGAACCACTTGTGGCAAATGGCAAAAACTATAAACCATTAGCCATAAGCCATAAGCCAAAAGAATGGGCGGCCACGGGATGTTTTGGCAGAAAGCCGAACGTGGTTAAGTCCTTTTACCTGAATCTGGGAGATTTGGAAAAATTTAATCTCAAGCTGCAGAAAAAATATAAAAATATTAAGCAGAAGGAGCAGCGCTGCGAGGCGCTTAATATAAATGATGCGCGGATAATCTTAGTTGCCTATGGCACAATGGCTCGCTTAGCCAAAGAGGCAATGCTATCCCTGCGGGAGAAAGGCATAAAAGCGGGCTTGATTCGCCCGATCAGCTTATGGCCCTTTCCCCAAAAAATATTTCAGCGATTAGCGATTAGCGCTAAGCGATTAGTATTTTTAGTTATAGAGATGTCTTACGGCCAGATGCTTGAAGATGTGAAGCTTGCTGTTAACGGCCGGCGAAGAGTCGAGTTTTTAGGCCGTTCAGGCGGAGGTATTCCAACGGAAGAAGAAATAATAAAGAGTTCATTGAGTTTATTGAGTTCATAGAGTTCTAACTCAAATAACTCAAGTAACTAAAAGATGAAGAAGATATTCGGGCGAACCAGGTCACTGCGNGGTGTGGATACCCATTATTGCCAGGGATGCGGCCATGGNGTTGTACATCGTCTCATAGCAGAGGTAATCGACGAATTAAATATCCGCGAGATTACTATTGGAGTTACTCCGGTAGGCTGCGCTGTAGTTGCCTATGATTATTGGGACTTTGATTGCGTTGAAAGCGCGCACGGAAGAGGCCTGGCAGTGGCTACCGCTATAAAAAGGCTTCAGCCGGACAAAATAGTCTTTACTTATCAAGGCGATGGCGATTTGGCTGCTATCGGCACAGCCGAAACTATTCATGCGGCTAACCGCGGTGAAAATCTGACCGTCGTATTTATCAATAATACGGTCTATGGAATGACCGGCGGCCAGATGGCGCCCACTACTCTTATCGGCCAGAAGACCGCAACCAGCCCTTTGGGCAGGAATGAAAAGACCGAGGGTTATCCTTTAAGGATTTCGGANCTGCTTGCCCAATTACAGGGGGTATATTCGGTTGAACGCAGTTCAACCGATTCCGTCCAGGGGATTCTCAAAACCAAGAACGCNATTAAAGCAGCCTTTAAGAATCAAATGGAAAATAAGGGCTTTTCTCTGGTGGAAGTGCTTTCAGCCTGCCCTACCTACTGGGTTTTATCGCCCGTTGAATCTTTGGACTGGATAAAAAATACAATGAGCAAGGTGTTTCCGCCGGGTCGAATAAAGTAATTGTTACACCTTAGACGTTAAACGTTACACAGGATATGTATGATTGAACGTATCGTAATAGCTGGTTTTGGGGGGCAGGGGATAATGTTTTTAGGCAAGCTGATTGCCTGGGCAGCGATGCGCGAGAATAAATTCGTGAGTTTTCTGCCTGCCTATGGAGCAGAGGTGAGAGGCGGGACATCCCATTGCGCAATAGTCATTTCCGATAAAGAAATTGCTTCTCCCGCCTTTGATGAGATAGATACCTTGATTGCAATGAACAGCCCGTCTGTGCTAAAATTTATACCTAAACTTAAAAATGGCTCAAAGTTATTTATTAATGCCTCAATGGTAAATAACACTCCGAAAATAAAAGGGGTTAAGGTTCGCTTGCTTAAATTTACCGATATCGCCTCTGGATTGGGAAACGCAAGGACTGCCAATATGGTTGCCCTGGGCGCTTATCTGGCCAGTAAGAAGCTCCTATCTTTAAAAAATATCTTGAAATTACTTCCCGAGGCCTTTAAGAATAATAAAAAGCTGCAAGTCCTCAATGAACAGGCAATCAAAGCAGGAATGAACTTGATAAAATAACAATATGGCAGTATGGCAATAGTAAAATGGTGAGAGTTCGTTTTGCTCCCAGTCCCACAGGAAACCTGCATATCGGCGGCGCCCGCACCGCGCTTTTTAACTGGCTCTACGCCAGAGCAAAGGCCGGTAAGTTTATCTTGCGCATTGAAGATACGGATTTAGTGCGTTCCAAGAAAGAGTACCTTGACGAGATTTTAAATAGCTTAAGCTGGCTGGGGCTGGAATGGGATGAGCTTTATCATCAGAGTGAACGTTTCCAATTATACAGAGATTACGCCAAGGAATTATTGTCAAAGGGCCTGGCTTACCAAGAGGCTGAGGCAATAATCTTTAAAGTCCCGCCACAAAAAATAAAGATTCAAGACCTTATCCATGGCCAGATTGAGTTTGACTCCTCACTGATTAAGGACCAGGTATTAATCAAATCAGATAAAAGCCCAACCTATAATTTTGCCTGCGTGGTTGACGATGCCTCTATGAATATTACCCATATCATCCGGGGAGACGACCATATTTCTAATACCCCAAAGCAGATTATGCTCTATGAGGCGCTGGGGTTTCCCATTCCTGAATTCGCCCATCTCCCCTTGATTATGGGCGTAGAAGGCGGCCGGCTTTCCAAAAGAACCGGAGCTACCGCAATCAGCGATTATCGTAAGCTCGGCTATCTTCCCCAGGCGCTGGCCAATTATCTTTTACTTTTAGGCTGGTCACCGGGAGAAAATCAGGAGCTTGTGGAAATCAACGGCGCCATCAAAAAATTTGATATCAAGGACGCCAATAAAACCGCCAGCCAGTTTAACTTAGAGAAGTTGAACTGGATCAACGCCCAGTATATCAAAAGGCTCAAGGACGCGGAATTGCTGGAATTGCTTAAGCCATTGTGCCTGGAAAAAAGATATATTGACGATAATTTTGATGGCAATTATTTATTATCTGTAGTAAAATTATTCCAGGAACGGATAACCACCCTGGCAGATTTTCTTGATTACAGCGATTTCTTCTTTAAAGAGGAAATAGGGCTTAGCCCGGAAGCCAAAAAGAGGCTCGAGGCAAAAGATTATTCAGGAGAATTTAAGCTTTTAATAGAAAGGCTCGATGCCTTAGAACATTTTGATTGTCTGGCCATTGAGAACAGCTTTCGCCTCTTAGTAAGCGAGTTAAATATCAAAGCAGGCGAATTAGTGCACCCGGTGCGCGCGGCCTTAACCGGCAAAACCATCGGCCCGGGCTTATTTGAACTGATGGAGGTTTTGGGCAAGAAAAGGATTCAGCAGAGATTAGGAAAATTTATAAAAAGATAGTTTGAAAGTCATCGCGCGACAAGCCAGAGGGCAATGGTTTGCCTTCCGATAGGCAAAGCCATAAGCCAGAGGGCAATGGTTTGCCTTCCGATAGGCAAAGCCATAAGGGATTTTCTTGGAATAGATATGCAGGGAGGTGGTATGAAACAAACAATACTGTTTCTTTTTTTAAGCGTTCTTTTGGTTTCCTTTTCCGGCTGCAACACCATCAAAGGCGCGGCAGAAGGCCTGGGTAAGGACACCGGCATCACCTGGCAAAAAGCCAAGAAAGCTGACGACTGGCTGCAAAAGCACGCCTGGTAATTCTTAGCTTAGACCCTTCATTGATTAAGTAGAGCCCTGCCAATGGCATGGCTCATTTTTTCATATCAGATCATCTCGTAAATTTTTGGGATGTCGGCTAATGGTAGGCCACAAGATTCTGGATCTTGTTATCATGGTTCGAGTCCATGCGTCCCAGACAATTTGGCGTTTCACGGCGCGGCTTATTTCAACTTTTTAGGGGAAAATAAATTATCAGAAGGATAGTTAAATAAATAGGATGGCATAAATTATGAAGAGGAAAGAGATGATAAAAGCGGCGCTTGCCGCTGGTTTATTTTTCCTTGGCCTCGGCGGATGGCTCTTACACCTTAGAATACATCCTCCGGTAAAGAACGCGGCTAACCTTATACCTTTTATTTCTGGAATAGGAAGCGTTTTTTGCCTGCCCTTTCTTTTTTGCTTTAGGCCAACGGTTACCTTAGCATATATTATCAATGGTTTTTTGGCCATAATCGGCACAATAACCATGGCGCATTTTTCCATTGCCCATTTCCAGGGCCCGATTACCCCGGCGAGTATTATTTTGAATACGACATTTGCCGATATCGCCATTTTATGGGGAAAATTTGCCGTAGGAAAAACATTGTTTGACCTGGAATTCTTAAAGTCAGAGACGGAGGCAGCCGCGCAGGGGCGTTTCTTTAGATATCCAAATATGGGTTGGTGGTGGGCGCATCTTTTTGCTTTAGCAATAGTATATGCTTCAGGAAACATTTTCTGGAAATAAGGCAGGCGGTTATGTACCGGTTCATACTATTTAAACCCGGCTGGTGGATTCTTCATATCATAGCGATAGCCTGTATCTTCTGGCTCGGGCACGCGGTGCGATTTTAGATCCCGGCATAATTTCATTGACAAACAGCGAGAGTTGAAGTAAATTAAAATAAATAGTAAATAGGCGAGTAGAAGTTTATAACCGCAAGGTAAAAGATAACTCGCCTTGCGGTTTTTTCTTTCTGCCATTATTTGCTAAAATTTTACCGGAAGGAGGTAGCGGATTATGGCAAAAGGAAAAGTTAAGTGGTTCAACGACCAAAAAGGTTATGGGTTTATAACACCGGATGCTGGAGGTAAAGATTGTTTTGTCCACCACAATGCAATTCAAGGCGAAGGTTTCAAATCTTTAAGCGAAGGACAGGCAGTTGAATTTGAAATCGGAGAAGGGCCCAAGGGCCTTCAAGCAACAAACGTAGTAAAGATATAACTATAAATAAGGTCCGGCTATAGTAAGAGCGCCGGGCCTTATTTTTTGAAGAATATGCCGAAGTCCAGCCTCGTTAAAGCCTGAACCATTAGGCGGTGCGGGTATTTTCTCCTTGCTAATTAGGCTAACCATTGTATAATAATTTTATTCAGCTTGAAAATATTCCCCTCGGCGATTACGCGCGGGTGGTGGAATGGCAGACACGTTAGCATGAGGGGCTAATGCCGAAAGGTGTGGGGGTTCAACTCCCCCCCCGCGCATAAAATCTGAATTTGAGTTTAGGGTTTTTTAAAAAAGCCAGCATTTATTGCTGGCTTTTTTGTACTTCGGGAGGCTTAAGAAAGCGCTTTAGGTTTCTTTCCTTTTATCCTTGATATAATTTGAACGTTCAAGGCGCTTGGCGGCTTCCTTTAATTCCGCGCCTATTTCGCTGATTTGGGCAACGTGGGTGATAATACGGGATTCATTGGTAACTAAGCCTATTGAGATAGAGACAAGGGGGATTTGCTGGAGCTGTCCTTTACGGTCATGAGCTATAATATAACCCTTGCGAACATCTTCCGGCTCATAGAATTCCGGGACTTTTTTCTCGAATTCTGTGATGAGTTTCTGGCAGACCTTATCTGATTTATCCGGCGTGGTAATAAATACGAAATCATCCCCGC
>C687J35504_10003151_pt1 | contig 10866 bp, 12 predicted proteins | sample RifCSPhighO2_02_FD_35504 | JGI IMG/M metagenome (IMG submission 35504) | reverse complement strand
GCCGCGGGGGCGATAATGAGGAGCATAGAGAGACCGACGAAGAATACGGGAAAGAAGGCTATGAGTATGGGGAATATTAATAGGAAGACGCAGATGGCCAGACCTATCCCGAAGACCAGTATGAAAGGCAGGAGGAAGATGGAGAAGAGGGCCAGACAAAACTTCTTGAAACTGCCCTCTATCTTTTTGTCAGAGATATACAGACCACCAGGATACCCCTCTTCCTCCGGGAGGAAGCCCTCCAGTTCCTCCTCTTCTACCAGGACCTCCTTGGGAGGTCTCTTTCTTTCTATTCTAGGAAACCCTTCCTCTGTGGCGGGTCTCCCCCTTTCTAGTTCAGGCCCTTGTGCGGTGGGACTATAGGGTCTTGCCCCCTTTGGTAACTCCCCCTCCAGTGGGAGGCCGGCCTCCAGGTCTTCTAGCCCTTCCGTACCCCTCCCATACCAGGTCCAGGGTCGCCACCAGGAGGATGCACCGCCTTCTTCCTCTGGGAGTTCGGGTGACAGGGTCTCTTCCGACGGAGGAGGGCCTGCCTGTTCTTCTGTAAGCCCTTCTTCGGTCTCCTCTTTATTCCCGCTGACCCACGTCCATGGAGCCCACCATGCCATGCCTTTTTCCCCTTTTAAAAGCCCTTGGGTTCAGGGTAGGAGTCATAGAGTAAGACTGCACCCTACTCCCCCCTCTCCCCATGCCAAGATAATACCCCGCCACCCTTGGACTGTCAAGCTAATCCGTCTCAGGCAGTAATGTAGGGGCAGGTCTTGTCCGCCTGAGGCGGAGCACGTTACGAAGGAAGGTCGGGTAGGCCCTGTACCGTCCCTTCTCCGCCTGAGGCGGACTTTAGGGCAGGTCTGGTGCAGGGCAGGGGTAACCCCTGCCCCTACTATGAACAATACAATCTGTCTCAGTCGGACAGAAGGGTCACGGCGGCCTGGGTGGCTATGGCCTCCCCCCTACCGATGGCGTCCAGTCCCTCCATGGTAGTGGCCTTTATATTTACCCTCTCGTGTGAGATACCCAGTAGCTGAGCCACCTTCTGTCTCATCTCTCCTTTTTTGGGTCCCAGTCTGGGCCTCTGGGCCAGGACCATTACGTCTACATTATTTACCTGGAGCCCCTTTTCTCTTATCAACTCCATGACCTTTCCTGTGAGCAGTGCGCTGGAGATACCTTTCCATCTGGGGTCATCGTCGGGGAAGTGTTCTCCTATGTCTCCAAGGGCGGCGGCCCCGAGGAGGGCGTCGCATATGGCGTGCAGTACCACATCGGCGTCGGAATGGCCAAGGAGCCCTACGGGGGAGTCAAACTCTATCCCTCCCAGGAATAATTTGCGTCCCTCTACCAGTCTATGGATGTCGTAACCTATTCCCAGGAGTAGCATGGTAAGTAGCTAGTAGCTAGTAGCAAGTAGCTAGTAGAAAGTAGGTGGCTGAAAGTCTTTTCCCCCTGGCTACTGTCTACTGACTACTGTCTACTTTTTCTAAGGGAGTGTACTCTTCCCGATAAGGGCCCTTACCTTATCGGCCAGCTCGTTCAGTTCTGCCAGGTGTTTCATAGCCACCTCCCGTTCTGACCAACGGGTGTCCCTGAAGGAGCCGACGTTATTCTCAATGTCCTCTATGACCCTGTCTATGAATTTATCTAACTCAGTGGACATGAAGCTGGTGAAGCGCTCACAGTGGACGTCAACCCGCTTGAACAATTCGTTGCGGAAGGCCTTGCGCTTTTGAGGGACCATTATGAACCCGACCCCGATAAGGATGGCGGCCACCGGGGCAAGGAACCAGAGGAAGAAACCAAACCCTCCCAGGGCGGCCAGGGCTACTCCTTCCAGGGCCAGAAAACTGGCCAGACCACTCTGGGCTACTACCCTTAGTCTGTCTGCCTCCTTGTTTATGTCAAACTCCCTGTACTCCTTGGAGTGCTCGCGGAGGAGGTACTGCAGTTCATTCTTTTTGTCCTCAAAGGAAAGACCACCGGTTCGTTCCTCTCCAGGCTTTTTCTGCCCCTTTTCCGCGCTCTTGTAGTCCAGGGCCATTTCCCAGAGGGAACGATTGTTCCTGGTCACGTAATCTACCGCATCATCTATTACCCGGTCCAGGTCTTCCAGGGGATTGGATAGACCAGTTAAATCTTTACGGAAGCGGTCTGCAATCTTTTCTCGGGAGAACAAAGAGGCCATGAGTGCCCTTGTGGTCAGGTGAAAACTCAGGAAGGTGTCCAGTCTCTCCTTTAACCTGGTAAAGGCCGACTGTATCTCGCCCTTGTATTTCTGGCAGTAGTCCTGCATGTCTTCCTTTTTGCTCTTGAGCCGGGCCTCAAGTCTCTCTATCCCTGCTATCTCGGTGTTGTAGCGGGCGATGTTACCCTGCAAATCCTGTCGTAGCTCACCAAAGACGTTGAAAAGGAACTTCAAAGGGCTGAGGTACTTTAACTCCATCTTTACGTCCAGGTCCAGTTTCTCGTTGATGAAATCCTCTACCTCCCCTACATTGCTTTTCTTGAGGAGTTCCGGGGACTTCGTCTCTTTGGCCCTGAAGGCCTCAACGCTGGACATGCTAAGGATCTTGGGTTCAAAGCCCATCAGTTTATAGCAATTCTTTTCAATGAAGGATATTATCTCTCTCTGCTCCTCCTCCGTCTTCAGGTCTATCTTGCTGAGGATAAATAGTACCTTGCGGCCCCACTTGCCTTTGAGGAGATTGAGGAACTTACATTCGCTCTCTGTAAGGGGTTTGTCAGAGGAGGTGATGAATATGACTAACTCAGCCCTGTGGATAAAACCCTCAATAATCTTTTCGTGTTCTACAAAGACCGAGTTGGTGCCAGGAGTATCAATAAGGGTTATATCTTTGAGGGTTTCAAGAGGATATGTAACCCGACAAAGGTTTTCCTGGATTTCTTCTACGTTGTAGCTATCACCGTGGGTGAGGATGGTAATCTTGCGGGTAGTGGGGGTTGGTCCCTCACGGAGTATTTTCTCGCCCAGCAGGGCATTGATAAAACTAGACTTGCCTGAGTTATACTCTCCCGCCACAAGCAGATAGAAAGGTTCTTCCATTTGGATGACCATATCATGGACCTTTTGTTCAATGTCTGTCTGGCCCGTGCGGCTGAAGAACTTTTCCACGTCTCTAAGTAGTTCGGCCACATCGTGAAGGGTTCTTCTTATGTCTTTGTTCTTGGTCAGGCTCACTATAAGTCTCCGTGTTTACGAAAGATACAAGAAACAATTGACGTAATTATAAATTTTAATCCTCCCCAGTCAAGAAGATTTTTCAACTTTTATGAGATTTTTTAATAATCTCCTGTGGCACACCATCCAGCGTATTAGAGATTTATAACGTCTCAGGCATAGTATAGTCAACAAAAAATTATTGTGGACTAAGGGAAAAAAAGCTTGAAATCTTGGGATAAAGTTATTATGCTTAACGGTTGCTTTGTAGGTAAAAATTTGTTATCCTATCTCTTAAGGGCCGTATGCTCTAATGGATGTAGTGGCCACTAACAGGCAGGCCCATTTTAAGTACCACCTCCTGGATAGGTATGAGGCGGGATTAGTCCTTAAGGGCAGTGAGGTAAAATCTTTAAGGGGCCATAACGTAAGCCTTAGCGAGAGCTTTGCCCAGGTAAGAGACGGGGAGATATACCTGTATGGTATGCACATAGGCCCTTACGAGCAGGCAGGGATGGAAGCCCATGAGCCTAAGCGGCCCAGGAAGCTCTTGCTGAATAAGGAAGAGATTAAAAAGATTCTAGGTAAGATACAACAACGTGGTTTTACGTTAGTGCCCGTTTCACTGTACTTTAAGAACGGCTACGCCAAGGTAGAGATTGCCTTAGCTAAAGGCAAGGACCTTGCCGACAAGCGGGAGACCCTACGCCGAAGGGTAGTTGAGCGTGANGTACAAAGGGCCCTAAAGAGGTAAAAGGGGGGCGAAGGGATTCGACCGTGCAGGTAGGTAAATGAGTGGCATGCTGAGGTTGTCAGGAGGCCTCGTAAAACACCTGGCGCAATGATAAATGCCGAATACAATCTGGCAATGGCTGCCTAATTAGCAGCCCGTCTCTCCGGCCCTGCCTGCGGGGTTGGAAGGACGACAGCTAGCAGGCTGGCCCGACCCTTTTAGCTTGAGGAGGGACGGGCGAGAATAATGTCAGGCTAGTTGCTTCGGGACCCTGTCTATTGGGGCCTGAAAGCGACGAAGGTTAAAAAGATAGACTAAGCATGTAGAAGCCTTTACCAAGATGCATTGGGACGCGGGTTCAATTCCCGCCGCCTCCACCATCTCTTTGGCACCCGGAGGTGCTACTGCCCTCCCGTAAATGACCAGGGCTCGGATTCTAATATTAGAAGAAGATAGGCAGTTAGTGGATGAACTGCGGGACGACCTGGATTTAGTAGGTTTTGAAACCGAGGTGGCCCTAAGCAGTCAGGTTGCCTTTACTATATTAGAGGAAAGGAAGATGGACCTGGCCATCGTGGGGGCCAGCACCCAGGCTATTGACACCCTCAGAAAGCTTCACCAACAGTTCTCTAAATTGCCCATCATATTCCTGACGGAACAAAAATCCAAGCGATACCAATCCAGCCTCCTGAAGGAAGGGGCCTCTGCCGTCCTGGGAATGCCTCTGGATAAAGACCAGGTTATAGCAAGAGTTGAACAGATAGTAGAGAAACCAGTAGAGAAACCCCCAAAGAAACGGCCCAAAAAGCCCTCAAAAGGAGTCTCTAAAAAGAAGAAAAAGAGGAAGAGTACCTACAGTGCCTCTTAAAAACCCAGTAGACAGTAGGCAGTATGGCGTAGGTAGTAGAAAGAGTTACTCCTTACTGCTTACTGTCTACTGCCTACTGTTTTCTGCCTACCGTGAACCACGTCGGGTTCACGGTCATACCATGTACCACAGGGGTTCATGGCAAGCCATGCACCCTACGTGGTGCATGGCTGCCTGCTGTTTACTGCTTACTGCCTTCTGCTACCATACGCCGCTCCTCGGGGAAGAATCGGCCCCAAACCAACACGGTCCGGGGCTGGCCCTGAACCAGAACGGTTCAGGGCTGGCCCAACAGCTCTTACCTCTGCTCTCACCTAACACCTTAAAAGGTGCCTCGGTGGGGATTAGCGTGGTCAGACTCTCAGATAAAACCCCCCTCTTTAGACACAATAGCCGGGAACTCTTTACTGTGGCCTCCAACATGAAACTCTTTACCACTGCAAGTGCCCTGGATTACCTGGGCGCGCAGTATCAATTCAAGACCAGGGTCTTCTATCGGGGCGAGATAGACCCCAAAGGGAGGCTCCTCGGGGATATAATCGTCCGAGGAGGGGGAGACCCTAACATCTCTGGCCGTTTTAATGGAGGGAAGGTTACCGCAGTCTTGGAAGACTGGGCAGAGGTCGTCCTCCAGGCCGGGATAAAAGAGATAGGGGGAGACATAGTGGCCGATGCCTCTTTCTTTGACAAGGAGTGGATTCACCCAGGCTGGCCAAAGGACCAACTCCTCTCCTGGTACTGTGCCCCCACCAGCGCCCTCTCTCTTAACGACAATTGTGTGGACGTTATCCTCCAGCCTGGCAAGAACGGCAGGGCAGAGATGGAGTTAGAACCAGGCGGTGGTTATCTAAAGGTCGTTAACTCTTGTAAGGTATCGGATAATCTTAAAAAAGCTCGGGTGCACGTGAACAGAGACCCCGATTCCGGAGAGATTTGCGTCAAGGGAGAGATACCCCAGGGACGCAAATCCCCGAAATACTCAGTGTCAGTGCCAGTGGACAATCCACCCCTCTTCCTTGCGAGCGTCTTCCGTGAGGTACTGGGAAAGAAGGGTATCAAGGTATCCGGCCAGCCAAGGTTGTTGGGGGCGGAGGAATCAGACCAGACGACATGGAAGCTCCTTAAGTGTACCACCTCCACCATGGCCCAGGCCGTGACGGTAGCCAACACCAAGAGTCATAACTTTTATGCGGAGCAGATACTCAAGACCGTTGGCGCAGAGGTGAGGGGTGAGGGGAGCCGCCCGGCCGGCCTGGAAGTAATTAAAGAACTGATGTTTAAATTGGGTTACGAACCACGGGAATATCAGGTGGAAGATGGCTCAGGTCTGTGCAGGGAAAACCGCTTCTCCCCGGAGATGATAACCGACTTGCTGGTCTTCATGTACCAGCATAAGGAGAGCGAGACGTTTGTCTCTTCCCTGCCAGTCTCAGGTATCAAAGGTAGCCTCCACAAGAGATTAAAAGGGCCTTCTTGCATGGGAAGGGTCAAGGCCAAGACAGGCTACATCTCCAAAGTCTGCGCCCTTTCCGGCTACGTGGAGACCCAGGGGGGAGACACACTTGCCTTTTCTATCCTGGTCAATGACTTCAAGGTAGCCCCAGCCCACGTAAAGGAATTCCAGGACTCTATATGCAGGGTACTGGCAGGGTATGGAAATGGGAACGGAAACAGGAAGATGTAGGGGCACGGCGTTGCCGTGCCCGTAGAAGGGCCTGAAGACTGGGCACCAAGTATGAGCAACACTTGTCATTCTGAGCGAAGTAGGGGCAGACCTATGTGTCTGCCCATTGTAGGGGCATATTGCATATGCCCGTAGGGGCGCTTTTGCAGAGGTCTAGAAAAATATGGAATCAGCAAGAGATGTAGCCGCAGGCTTTAGCCTGCGTTTTAGAGAATCATGTTAAAAATATAGCTGGCACCAATTATGGAATCAGAGAGACTAAAGAGAATATACGCCTTTTATTCCTCCTTTTATGACAGCTTCTTTGGGAGATTATACGCCCCGGGCAGGAGGGCCGCTATAAGGCTTATGGATATAAAGCCCAGGGAGGAGATACTGGAGGTAGGGGTAGGGACTGGTATAGCCCTCCCGTTATATCCGAGGGAGGCCAGCGTAGTAGGGATAGACCTCTCAGCGGAGATGCTGGAGAAGGCCCGACAGAGGAAGCGGGACTTCGGGTTATCCCACGTAGAGTTGCATGAGATGGACGCCACCAGGATGGACTTCCCCTCAGGGAGGTTCCATAAGGTGATTGCCGCCCATACAATGGCCGTTGTGCCCGAACCCTTGAGGCTGGTACTGGAGATGGGGCGGGTCTGTCGGGAGGGGGGAGAGATTTACATCCTGAACTATGCAGGCAACACCGAGGGCTGGCTCTCTCAGATGGACAAATTTTTCTCCCCCTTCAGGATGGCCCTGGGTCTCGGACAGCACCTGGACATAGAGGCCNTCCTCCNGGANGCAGGGCTAAGGATAGAACACCGAGAGAGGGTAAACCTCTTTGGCTCATGCTCTCTCATAAAATGCAGGAAGATGTAGGGTGCGTTTCAACGCACCTCTACCTTTCATAGATTTGTTAAAAGGGGCGTTTATGATGAGGGTAATTAGGGGACACATCCCATATTTTACTCAACTTTTTTCTTTTTCCCTGGCGACTTTAACATAAATCCCCTCTAAAGTTAAAAATAAGAAAATATGGGATGTGTCCCTCAGTTCCCCAAATTCTTGCTATTACTAAAGACGAGGATTATTTAGAAAACTCCACCAAACAAGCGGAAGTCTGTGATTACGAAAAAGAAATTGACCAGTTAGTTTATAAACTCTACAACCTCACACCTGAAGAGATTGAAATTGTGGAAGGGAGAAGGTAGAATTAAATTATTCAAAAAAAGGGAGACGACTTATGAAAACAAAAGGGGCAACAGCAGAGGTNTTTTTAACAGCGTTTAGAACCTTGACACGAAAAGAGCAGGATATTTTTCTNTCAACGATATTAAAAGACAAAAGACTTCGTGAAGACCTTATAGACATAGCCATCGCTGAAAGCAGGGCAAGGGACAAAAGCAAACCATTTAGAGATTTCCTAAAAGAACATGGGATAAATGGATAAATATGCTACTGAGATAATCCCAAAGGCAGAAAAGGAATTTCTGAAACTTCCTGATAATGTGAGGGTAAAAATACGGGAGAAAATACTTTCACTTGAAGACAATCCAAGACCTTTTGGATGTAAGAAACTGAAGGAGACGGAATATTATAGATTAAGAATCGGCAACTATAGGGTAATCTACAGCGTTGATGATAAACTCAAAATTGCAAAAGTCCTGTCTATTGCTCACAGAAAAGATGTTTACAGATGAATCAACCCTTTATCACCCTCATTGACCAAATCCTTGCCATTACCAAAGATGAGGATTATTTAGAAAACTCCACCAAGCAAGCCAAAGTCCATGAAAAGGAATAACCATTCTGTATTCTGTATTCTTTTTCCCTAGCTCCTCCCAATACTGAGGTAATTAAAGCCTAACCGCCGCATCTCCCCAGGCTCGTAGACGTTCCTGCCATCTACTGCCGATATGCCTCCCGGCGGTGTCTGACCCGCATCACTCTTACAGCCTTTGCTTTTTCATTAATCTCATAAATTAGCCGATAATCCCCTATACGAATCCGCCAATCACTCTTTGTGCCGGTGAGCTTGCGGCATCCGACTGGCCTCGGGTCTTCGGTAAGGGCCTTGATGTGGGGAACAATCCGATGAAAATTTTCCGCTGAAAGCCTCTTGAGGTCCCGCTCCGCTGCTCGTTCCAGAAGGACCTCATACACCAGGATAATACTCCTTCAGGAAGTCTTCCAGCTTTCTGAACTTGAGGGGCTTCTTCCTCANCTTCTCCAGCGCCCTCAAATCATCAACATCCTCCAGCCGCTCTAGTATCTCCTGGTATTCATCTATATCCAGGATGACCGCGGCCGGCTTGCCCTCCCGAAGGACAACCTCAGGAACCTTTCTCCTGACCTTTCCCTTCATTTTTCACCTCCAGAAGCTCATGCGTGCCATTTCCCCAAATAACCACTTCCAGACCCATAGAAATCTTACTGGTCGGGTTGCGATTATCTCAACCCCTCCCAATACTCAGATAATTGAACCCCAGCCTGCGCATCTCCCCAGGGTCGTAGATGTTCCTGCCGTCTACTACGTTGGGTCTTTTTAAGAGTCCTTTTATCCTCTTCTTGTCCAGCCCCCTGAACTCGTTCCATTCTGTGAGGATTATCAGGGCATCGCAACCCGTAAGCGTCCTGTAGGGGTCGTTGCAGAAGTTTACATGCTTGAGGAGCGTCTTTGCCCTGGCTCGGCCACGGGGTCAAAGGCCTGAATCCTTGCCCCGGCCTTCTGCAGTTCCTTGATGACGGCCAGGGAGGGGGCCTCCCGCATATCGTCAGTCCCCGGCTTGAAGGCCAATCCCCAGATGGCTATCTTCTTCCCTTTGAGCGTGGGCAAGAGGGTTCTTATCTTTTTTACGGGAAGCAGTTTTTGCTCCTCGTTTATCTTATCCACCGTCTCTATGATTCTCGGAGAGAGCCCATGGCCTCTCATTATCTTTGCCAGGGCCTTGACGTCCTTTGGTAGGCATGAGCCGCCGTAGCCCACCCCCGCCTCCAGGAACCTGGGACCAATCCTTGAATCAAGCCCTACGCCCCTGGCCACCTCCCTAACGTCTGCCCCCACATTCTCACAGAGCCTGGCGATTTCGTTCATGAAGGATACCCTGGTGGCGAGCATGGCATTACTGGCGTATTTTATTAACTCGGCGCTCCTTGTGTTAGTGAAGAGGAGGGGGTGTTCCGTATCGGTGATTCCCCCGTACAGTGTCTCCATGGTCTTCCTGAGCCTGGGTCTGGGGTTATCCAGTCCAACGATTACCCTGTCTGGTTCCAGAAAATCCTTTACGGCAGTCCCTTCCCTCAAGAACTCGGGGTTTGATACCACGTCAAAATCTCTCGGCCTCCTCTGGTTACTCTTTATAACCCTGGCTACCCTGGAGGCGGTGCCTACCGGTACGGTGCTCTTAATCACCACTATCTTATGCTCCCTCATGTGCCGGCCAATCTCCCTGGCTACGGCGAGGACGGCAGATACGTCAGCCTTCCCGCCGTCTTCCATGGGGGTCCCTACTGCTATGAATATTACCTCTCCAGTTTGTATCCCCTTTGCGAGGCTGGTACTGAAGGACTGCCTGCCTTCTTTCACGTTCCTATCAAGTATCTCCCCCAGCCCGGGCTCGTATATGGGAAGGGTCCCCCTTTTAAGCCCGTTAATCTTCTTCACGTCTGAATCCACGCAGAGGACCTTGTGGCCCTGGTCAGCCAGACAAGTCCCCGCCACCAGGCCCACGTATCCACACCCCACACAAGTAATGTTCATCCCTTAAGTCTCCGTAGTCTTATTCGGATAATCGCAAAGTTTTATTATAACACGAGACTTCTGCAAAACTATTATACGGTGCTCAACACCGACACTCCCTCCCCCTTGATGGGGGAGGGAAGGGAGAGGGTGATTTATTGAATTCACCACATAAATGTAGCGTGCGAGTCATGCCTGCGGTAGATCCGCCTCTGGCGGACTCGTCTCGCACGTCATCCCTCCTTTGTCTTATTAGGATAATCGCAAAACTTCATTATAACACAAGTAGGGCAGAGGGGTCTCCTGGCCTGGCATATCTTTCTCCCGTGTTCCTGTAGGAGGTGGCAAAACCTTACCCACTTTGCCCTGGGTACTATCTGACATAGGTCTGCCTCTATCTTGTCGGGGTCTGTGGCCTTACTCAGTCCGATGCGGCCTGCCAGCCTCCCCACGTGGGTATCCACCCCTATGGCAGGCACGTCAAAGGCATTACCCAGTAGGATATTGGCAGTCTTCCTCCCCACCCCTGGCAGGGAGAGGAGGTCTTCCAGTTTGTCGGGCACCTTCCCCCCGTACCTCTCCACTATCCCCTTGGTAGAGCCCACGATACTCCTGGCCTTATTGCGAAAGAAGCCCGTGGTACGTATCTCCCCCTCCAGTGTGGCGAGGTCTGTCTCTGCGTAATCCC
>C687J35504_10003148_pt1 | contig 10879 bp, 11 predicted proteins | sample RifCSPhighO2_02_FD_35504 | JGI IMG/M metagenome (IMG submission 35504) | reverse complement strand
ATACTTCCATGGGAAGCGGCAATGCTGCCCACCTCTCTTAAAATATCCAAATCGTCATGCATTTTTCCACTCCTTTCTTTCTTATGGCTGCGGCTATTCGGTTGCCGCACCCTGCCTGCCGGCAGGCAGGCATCGCCTCCTGGCTTAAAATCCTACCGCTTGAGTTCCGTACAGCCTCATTGCCTCAAGAAAACTGCCTTCCTGAGAGATATACCGATTATCGGCATACTTTTTATGGGAACGTTTAATTTTCTTACTTATCCTGCGCTGATTTCGTTTCATCCTTTACCTCCTTGTACTTATACTCTCTGATGTAGACAGCCCTGCGCTGGTAGCAATTCTCCACCGGCGAGAGCATAACCGTCCCCTTATATAGCCGGCTGGGCCTTTCAATAACAAAAAACATAATCCCGCCTCTTGCGCGCAGCTTCTCTAGCCTTTGGCTATCCTGACCACCGCTGTTGGGCTTAAAGAGCATTTTTGGGCGCCTCCTGGCTTATGGCTGCGGCTATCGGAAGCCGCACCATTGCCTCCTGGCTTATCCCGGCTATGGCCTGGGCCATCTTCGCTTTAAGCTCCTGGTCATCTCTTATGCCTATGGCATTCATATTTGTCTTTGCCAACAGCTCAGCCAGATCCTGGAGAATCTGCGAACGGGAGATATGCATACCGGTTGAGAATATCACATCTTTCTCAAGCTTATCCAGAAACTCCAATTCCTGCCTGGTGAGAAAAGTTACTACTCGATGCGTATTTACGTCTTTCTTCATTTCAACCTCCGGGTTTGCCCCGTTAGAAACCTCTTTCTTCTTAGCGGTTACTCTCTAGTTTCTAACGGGGTGGCTAACCCCAATCATTTCTCCTTACCGTGGCTGGTGGAAAAATAAAAAAGCCCTTACGAATTTTATCGCGCTCTAAAAGCAAACGATTCGTAAGGGCTTAGAAATGGAAAAACCCTAAAGGCATTTTCTTTAGGGTTTGATTTCGCGTACCCTTGGCAACCCCGCTATCCGCCACACTTCTTGACGGACCGGAAGCTTTGCGCCCCATCCTTACGAATGGTTTACCTTTTTCAATTGTACTTTAATCCAAATTGTCAAAGTTCACTTTTTACATCTAACCAAAGTATAACACATAATTTTCCTTTGTCAAGGGCTACTGGTATGATATTTCTAACTGGATGCCGGCTTCAATAAGCAGTTGTCCAATAAGTAAGCTATCCTTTATTTCCATAGTTATGGCTGCGGCTATCGGAAGCCGCACCATTGCCCTCTGGCTTATGGCTCCCCCTAGGCCGGGAGCGAAGATAAGGCAGGCTGAATCTTATGAATCTTAGCGTATCTAAAAGCGGGCTTATGCTGCTGGGATGGCCCTTATATATCGGACATACGGGTATACTGATTATCTGCGCGCCTATTCTGGCTGCTTCCAGGATAATTTCAGATTCAATTTCAAACCGGCTGCTTTTTAGCTTCATCGCTTGCAGGCTCCGGCGCTTTATAAGGCGAAAGCCATTTTGGCTGTCCGGAATACGCTGCCGGCAGAGCCAGGAGATAAAAGTTGACATAAGCCTGTTGGTTAAAAGCCTCAGGAAGGGCATGCCCCCGGGACACTGCATTCGGTTGCCAATGATCATCTCAGCCTCAGGATGCATCGCTTGCGCCTTTAGAAAATTTATTATATCTTCTGGTGAATGTTGGCCGTCGCCATCCATAGTGATTAGCGTATGGTGACCATTATCTACTGCGTATTGAAGGCCCCTCCTTAAGGCGGCGCCTTTGCCCCGATTAACTTGATTCTTTAGAACGATGGCGCCGCTTTTGGCTGCTGCTTCAGAAGTTGAATCTGTTGAACCGTCATCAACGACGAGCACATCCAAATCCTGCTTTCTTAATTCATAGACAATGGAACCTATGGTCTTGGCTACGTTATACGACGGAATGATTACGCAGGCCTTGGTCATAGCCAGAACTGCCTGAACATTTCCCACTGACCAGGATACTTTCGAATGCGNTCNTCNAAAAGCCGCAGATAAACCTGGGTCAATAAACGCACATCTTTTTCAAATTCCTGGGAAGGGCTGAATTCCATGGGAGCGGTAAAGGATAAACGGAATTTATTATGTTTCTGGCGAATGGTAAAAGCGGCTATTATGGGAGTTTTATTTCTTAAAGAGAACACCGCAGGCCCCTTGGGAATTGTTGTGGGTAGCCCGAAAAAATCTAAGATAAGCCCTCCCTGGGTAAAATCCCTGTCTCCTAAGATACAGACAATTTCGTTACGGCTCAAGGCCTCAAGAGAACCTCTTACCGCATGTTCAAGGGGTATCACCCGTAAACCGTTTGATTCTCTCTGCCGGTTGAAAAAACCATTGACCCCCTTGTGCTTATGGGTAAGGGTAACCGCATTCACCGGATACTTCAATATTCCCAGGGTGACGCCTCCTAATTCCCAATTTCCGATATGGGCGCTTACGATAATTAAACCCCTGCCTTGAGAAAGCGCCGTATCAATATATTCTCTTCCTTCAACAATGACATTTTTTTTAATATAGCCGGGATTTAATCGCTTGAATTTAAAAAAGTCTGCCAGGTAGAGGCCAAAATTGATAAACACGCTTTTGGTATATTTTTTCAAACGGCTTTCCTCAATTGCCGGAAAAATTGCTTTTAAATTACCTCTCACCGCAATCCTGTCCTGCTTTGAAAGCAAATACTGCAAAGTGGATAAAACCTTGGCTAAAATGTAACTCATTGAGAGGGGCAAAGAAAGGGTTAAAAATTCCCCTATACGATAAAGGATGTAGTTAAGCATATAACCAACTAAGGAACCAACGGGTTACCTTGCCCTTTATTTTGCCCAAAGAGACAGGGCCTACGAAGTAGAGCAACTTTGAGCCTCGCTTAAAACGAGTCTGGCAATATCAAAACTGGCATTAGGTTTACTCATCTTAAGCGCTGCAGCGGACATAGCCTTAAGCGTCGCGGGTGAGGCAAGCAAACCCTGGATAAACTGGGGCATAAGCTTCTCATCAGTTATCTTGACTGCCGCTCCCCTGCTTAAGAAATAAGCAGTGTTGATTTCCTCCTGTCCCGGAAGAGGCTTAACGATTACCATCGGAAGCCCTTTAGCCACTGCCTCTGCCGTGGTCAGGCCTCCGGCCTTGGTAATAATCATGGTAGAGATCTCCATTAATTCATCAATATTGGCAATCAACCCAAAAAGGCAGATTTTCTTCTTGGAGGATTTTATCTTGCGTTTTAATCTGCGGTATAATTTTTTATTGCTTCCGGCAACCACCACGAGTTGCGAGTCTAACCTCATCTTTTTAAAGGCAGAGACTATTTTGACTAAGGGGCCTAAGCCCTGGCCTCCGCCCATAGCCAGAATAATCGGCTTATTAATGTTAAGCGCAAATTTTTCAGCCAGTTCTTCTTTATTATGTTTGAGAGTAAATTTTGGGTCGATCGGTATGCCATAGACCTTAATTTTTTCAGCCGGCACGCCCTTTTGAATAAACCGCTCCAAAACATCATCGCTGGGGGCGATAAAATAATTAACTGTATCGTAGAGCCAATAGGAATGCGGCGCGTAGTCGGTTAATACCCCCAAAAGCGGAAGCCGACTGGCGTATGTTTTCTTGAAATCGGCGACCATACCGCAGGGAAAGGCCTGAGAACAGACCACCGCATCAGGCCTGAATTCATCAAAGAGCTTTTTTAATTTTGGTGAATTATGCTTATGGATTAATTCTTTTATTTTCTGCGTGCGCGTAACGATGGAAGGGTTATCGTATAGATAATCCCAGATGCCGGGAGTGCGCTTTATCACGCCCAGATAGAGGCGGTTGATTATTTTCTCGGTAACCGGGTTGGTATAATTAAAGGCATTAAGGTTTAACACCTCAACCTCAGGGTTTAATATTTTTAAGGCATTCTCAATGGCAAGGGTTGCCCGATGGTGGCCTGAGACCTCAGAGATATAAAGCAATAAGATTCTTAAGTTTGACATCAGAGAACTTCCAGGGCCGCTTTGATAACCTCGGGATTGAACTGGCTGCCGGAATAACGTTTCAGTTCCAGGCGCGCTTCTTCTTTGGTCTTGGCCTTGCGGTAAGGACGGTCGGTAGTCATAGCATCAAAGGTATCGGCAACCGCAATGATAGAAGCAAGAAGAGGGATTTGTTTTCCTTTCAATCCTTCCGGGTATCCTTTTCCATTATATCTTTCGTGATGATATTTGACGCCGGCGAGCGCGCCGTCTAACTCTCTGATAGATTGAAGAATAGTCACCCCGTCTGCCACATGCCTCTGAATGATTTTTCTCTCACCTATAGTAAGCTCGGAGGTCTTGTTTAATAATTTTTCGGGCGTGCCGATTTTCCCGATATCGTGCAGGAGGCTGGCAATATGAAGATTTTCCATAAAATTATCATCAANATCCCTGCCCGCTTTAAGTTTTTCACCGATTGCCAGGCTATAATTGGTAACCCGCGAGATATGGCCGTGGGTATAATGGTCCTTGGCATCAACCGCAGCCGCTAAGGCAATGGTGGTATGGATAAAGAGATTGCGGCGCTTTTGCAGTTCATCTTCTAAGTCCCTGAAAAGCTGGGCATTGCGCAGGGCCATTGCCACATCAGAGGCCAGGGCGCCAAAAAAATCCAGCTCATCCTGCCTGAATCTGCCGTTATTTTGTTTTGCCCCCAGGAGCAATATACCCAGAAGGTCATCTCTCCAAAAAGCTGGAACACAAACTTCCGCCTCAAATATCTCCATTTGATAGAGGACCTTTTCAATTAAACGCGCGGTTTCTTTCCCGGGTTTTTTATCCTTAAGCCATCCTTTCAGTTTCAGGAATTCTAAGGCCTCCGGCCCGCCAAATAATTTTTTGTCATAGCTTTCTCTAAAGAAACGAATAAGGGGATTATCCGCATCCATGCGCAGAAAACCTGCCGGCAGTTTAAGCCCCTTTTCTCCCCTGGAAACAGTTAGCACATAGTTGTCCTTATCTTTATTATAGAGCAGAATGCCCGCGTGTCGGACGCCAACTTTCTGCACAATCATACGTACAATCATTTTGATGAGAATCTGAGGTTCATGTATCAAAATCATTGACTTGGCTGCAGCTTCAAGTTCCTTTTTATAATTTAAAACGCGCTTTTTTCTCATTCTTTTAACTATCACAATACCTTCATTACTACTTTCTCCAGCTCATCAAGTTCAAGCGGCTTGTGAATGAACCCGTAAGCCCCTAATTTTTTGGTTTCTTCTTTTGCATAGTCATCGTTTCTTCCGGTAATCATGATTACCTTTATCTGCTGATTCAACTCTTGTATCCTTCTTAAGGCCTCAATGCCGTCCATCCCTTCCATTTTAATATCCAAAAGCACAACCCGCGGATGTTCATTAACAACCTTCTTGAGCGCCTCCTCCCCGCTAGAGGCGGTAGAAACATCAATTTTTCTCTTGCGGAAAAAGTTAGCGGCGAACTCCCGCACATCCGATTCATCGTCAACGATAAGCAATTTTGCGTTCATTGAACAGTTTCCTCTCTTATAGCAGCCANCGGCAGTTCCAAAATAAATTTTGTTCCCTGTTTATACGTTGATTCAAAGCTTATTTTACCATAATGATTTGAAGTAATTATCTTTTTTATCACATAAAGGCCGAGGCCGGTGCCTTTTTTGCTTGAGACCTTGGTGGTAAAAAAAGGCGTAAACATCTTCCTGAAGTCCTCATGCTTTGCGCCGATGCCGTTATCTTCTACATTGATTTTTAAATAGCCGTTGCCTGAGCTTTCAGTATAGATTCTGATTTTTCCCCGATATCCGGGCTCTTTTAAGGTTTCACGCCGCTCTACCATGGCGTCGTAGGCGTTATCAATGAGGTTAAAAAAAACCTCCTGCAGCTGGGTCAAATTGCCATTTATGGCAGGGGTATCCCGGGGATAATCCCTGATAATATCAAGCTCGCTTAATTTTATCTTATATTGCACCATCTCCAGAGTAGAGTCAATTATCTTATCCAGGGCGACTGCGGAAAAACCTTCTTCGCCTTTACGGGTATATTTAAGCATCCCTTTTACTATTTCACCGCCTGAAACCACATTACTTTGAATTCGCTCCAGGGCGTACTTAATCTGGCTAAGCAGCTCTCTTTGTTCAGAAGTATAACTTGTAGTATCGGTTAATTTAACCGTATCTAAGGTATCCCCGGCAATCAGCGACAAGGCATAAAAACGGTTATTTATCTGATGAGACAAACCGTCGGCCATGGTCCCGATAGTCGCCATCTTCTCTGCCTGGGAGATCTGCTCCTGCAGCTCCTTGGCATCTTCAAAAAAACGGGCGTTCTCAATTGCCAATGCCGCCTGATTAGCCAAAACTGTAAAAACATTTAAATCATCCTGGCTATAGATGGCACCCGAACGTTTATCCCCTAGTACCAGAAAACCCAGAAGATTATTTTCCACAAAGCTAGGGATAACCACGCAGGCAGAAAGCAGGGTTAACTGCTCATTTAACTTTTCCAGCTCTACGGCAGGTTTATTCTGCTGGGGGCGCCTTCCGATTTCCTCAGAAACCAAGGGTTCTTTTTCTTCCAGAAGGCATTTAACCAAAGGGTCATCAACTTTAACATAGGAAAGCATCCGGGCTGGGCCTTTCCCCCTTAGCGCAACCAGTTTGTAATATGAATTTTCCCTATCCAGAAGATAAATGCCTGCGTAATCAAGCTGCACCGCTCTGGTGACAATGTGGACTATAAGTTTAAGGAGCTTCTGCATATCCCTGATGCGCGTCATACCCACAGATGCCTGCCTTAAGGTATCCTGATAACGCCTTTGTTCTTTCAGGATTCTTTCCTCGGCTCTGCGGCTAAGATAAATGTATATGAAAGGGGCTATTGTTGCAAAAATTCCCATTAACACTAAGGGAGCCATCCACCATCCAGTGCCGAATGTTCCTATGAGCCAGCTTCTAAGCGAAACCGCGATAGCGAATGGGATACCTAAAAGCAAAGTGTAAACTGCTATAAATACCCCTGTTCGGGTGATAACAACCTTTATATCCATAAGACGATAGCGAAGGATGGCGTAAGACATTAATCCTATATAAATTGAAACTAATATATTTCCATAAGGAAAAATTTTTATACCGTACCATAAAGGATAATTAGTAGAACCTCCACTAAAACCGATTATGGCTCCTAGCAATATATATTTAATCTGAGTACGTTTTTGTGGAGATGCAGTTTTTATTTCTCTAAACATAATATACCAACAATACAATACTAACCAACCCCAAAAAACAAGAAAAGGTAAATAAGCTATACCTGCTTGTGGCCAGTATTTAAAAGACAGTATCGGCGATACATTTTTAATAAAAAGGGATGTAAAGCTTAAAACAAAAGCAATAGAATTCACTCCATAGCAGAAATAAATAATCTTCTTCTTTTTTTGGAATAAGCCAAGCCATACTAATAGAAAATGTAACAATGTCACAGGTATAAAAATTGCGGCAGCCGTTAAGATACGACACCATAACAACGCATGAATTCTTAGAGACGAAATCTGCCAGAAAAAATAACTATAACTCCAAACGGCGACGGTAAAACTAAAAAGGAGCCAAAGTTTATGGGAGATATTTCTAGGACTTTTTAAAAAAATTAAGAGTCCAAAAATTGAAGAAAATAAACCATTAACTAAACCTGACAATGCCCAAAAATTCATCTGTTTTTAATTTTTAGAGTATACTGCTCATTAAGAAACTTCTCTTGCAAAACAATACTGCATAGTTTTACTGTGTTGGATTATTATTTGTAAATCATTGTGAGAAAAACCAGCAGCCTTAAAAATATTTTTTAATTCATCTTCTGTTCTATAAATAAGATACCATTCTGCTACCCACTCCATCCAGCCAGCCGAAGGACTGCTATATTTATCTCTAACATTTGAAATAACTATAATCCCATTCCTTTTGAGAAGTTTCTTAAGATTACTTATTAGTCTTGTTGCAATCCCTTCATCTAAATAATCAAACAAGCCGTTAGAATAAATTAAGTCGTAGTTCTTAACAATCTCTTCTCTAATATTTTTTTTCAATGCGAGGCGTATAGCATTTTTTTGAAAGAAATTAACGTTACTATCATTATTTAAAAGTTCTTTTGCATAATTAATAGCTCTACTATCAAAATCATAACAGTCAAAGACTACTTCTGCAAAAAGTTCTTTAGAATCTGCTTCCAGCAACTCCTTAATTTCTCTTGCTGAACCAGAAGCTAAGTTCATTATACGTATATTATGGTTTTTTTGGTTTCCTTGATCTTCTAGAAAGGTAATGATCATCTTTTTAATATCTTCCTTTCTTTCGCGCACAGCTTTAGAAACATTTAATTGCTGAAAATAATTATCCCATAATCTGGTAAAGCCAGTCGTAGATGAGTGATTCCGGTAAATGTCGTCTATAATTTTAAAATCTCCTGCATAACCAAATGGCTTCTCATAACTCCATCTTATGAAATCTCCATATAAAAAATAGTGTCTATATCGTTTCTCAAATATCCTTTTCATTTTATATACTTTTGATTCATCATATGTATTTTCTTTTTCAAATTGCAGAATATCATTATATACTTTATCCAGAGTTAAATTGAACCTATCCTGAAATTTATACCAGTCATCAGGATGCTTTGTTAAATGCGCCTGCAATTCCCGGCTAAATTTAAGATAGTGTTTTACTTCCGAAAATATGCTTGAACCTGCAACGGGCATCTACCTCAAAACTTCCTTTACTTTATTTACTAAGTCTGAAATATCAAAAGGCTTATATATATAGGCTACAGGAGTAAATTCTTCCACCATTTTCTCAATCTTTTCATCCGCGTAACCGGTAATGAATATAACCGGCACCTTTTTAATGTTTTGTTTCTTTAGAATTTCATTTATTGAAAGCACGGTCTCAACCCCGTTCATCCCCGGCATTCTGATATCGGCAATGAGCAAGTCAAAGGTTTCTTCTTCAACCATCACTAATGCATCCTGTCCGTTCTTTGCCAGGAAAACAGTATATCCATTTTTCTCAAGAAGTTTAGATAGAGACCTTATTACGAGTTCCTCGTCATCAATCACCAGAATTTTCTTACGCCTCATTGGAATCCTCCTGTATGCATTCCGCTCCCGGAGTGGATTAAGAGCTTATTAAAACTAAGTTGTAACCTGGCTCATTTCCTTTGCCTTAGGTAGTTTCACTGTAAATACAGAGCCCTTATTCACTTCAGAATGAACGTTGATTAAACCGTTATGCTTCTCAATTATTGACTGGCATATGGATAACCCCAGGCCTGTGCCCTTGCCTACATCCTTGGTAGAAAAGAAGGGGTCAAATATTTTTGAGATTATCTCTTGGGGTATGCCGTAGCCTTCGTCTCTAACCTCAAGGATTATCCAATCCTGGGCTCTTGAAACAGTTATATAAACAGTGCCTCCTTTTTTAATATTATTCATGGCATCTTTTGCGTTTAAGATTAGATTAGTCAAAACCTGCTCTAACTCGTTTTTATTGCCTATAATCCGGTAACTATCTTCCTGCGCCTTGGTAACAAGCCTGATGTTCTCCTGCTCTAATTGATAAGCGAGGAAGGTAACCACATTATTAACTACATTTAATAAATCTACCTCAGCTACCGCTGTTTGCTCCAAGGGCTTTTTGGCATAGGTCATTAATTTCTGCACTATTGTCCGGCAACGTTTAGTCGCCTCTTCAATTAATTGAAGCGATTCTTTAGAATCTGCGTCCAGCGCAGTATCAAGCGCTAAAAGCATCTGAACGTTGGTTAATATTGCGGTTAATGGATTATTTATTTCATGGGCCACGCCTCCGGCAAGGGTTCCTACCGTGGCTAATTTCTCCGCCTGTATGAGTTGTTTTTGCGCCTGGACCAATTCTTTTGTCCTCTGCCTGACCTGGTCCTCCATATTTTCATAAAGCAGGGAATTGGATATAGCAATGGCGGATTGATTTTTCAGGGTATTCAAGAAGTAAAAATCCATTGCGCTGTAAGGCCTAAGGTTGGATTTCCGGCCTAAATTAATTATGCCCAATAGTTTTTCGTTCAGCACCAACGGAATAACTACCGTTGAGTCGGTGGTATTAAAATAATCTTCGGCCTCCTCCTTCATCAATGCGTAAGCAGGATCTATGTCCGCAAACTCTTTATAGGCGAGCTTATTATTCTTGGTCAGCCATAGAAGAAAAGCATTATCCGCCTTTAGTTCAACAATGCCCTCAGAATTTTTTATCCTGTTTTTTAATTTATAAGTTCCGGTTTTTTCATCGTAAATAAAGATGCTTATCTGCTGGGAATATAAGGTGTCGGAAAGGACATCCTCAAGGCGCGGGATGAGTTGAGCCAGCCCTTTTAAATGCACCAGGTCCTCAGCAAAGCGGTGGGCAATTTCCTCAAGATTAGAGCGCCTGCGCTGAAATAGGTGGTCTATTTTTGGCTGGATGGCGCGCAGGTAAAAGGCAGCCAGCAGTAAACTCAAACTCCAGAACCAGGCCTGCAGGGCATTAGATTCTCTTATTTGAGGGAAAATCCACTTATGCAAAAGGAAAATAGGGATAATTATGAAAGAAAAGGTAACCAGCCACATTATCGTCTTGTGGATGACTGTTTCTATATCAAATGCCTTGTATCGGACTATTGAATATGCCACCAGCGATATGTAGATGAACATAGATATATAGCCGTAGGGATACATCGCAAGCCAGAAGAATTTTGGCAGGAAATCAGCGGATGCGCTAACCGCAATCAAGAGCGCAATAAATATCATCCTTTTCTGTATTTTTTTGATCGGGATTTTTTCAAAGCTATAAGCA
>C687J35504_10003122_pt1 | contig 10943 bp, 13 predicted proteins | sample RifCSPhighO2_02_FD_35504 | JGI IMG/M metagenome (IMG submission 35504) | reverse complement strand
GAAAAATCTTCATTTTAACCGGAATTCGCGGTGATTATTCCGATATTGCTATTGTGAAGCGGGACGGTATCATTGGTACATGAAGAATTACCTACGAAATCNCCTCACTATAGGAGCCTTCGTNGTCATTTTAGTCATAGTTACAGCCGNTATTTGGAGAGTCCGACAGGCTGANGACTCACTCTCGGTCGTCTATCTAGCCACAGGAGAGGTNTACATCGGTACATTGAGCACCTTTCCCCGATTGACACTGGCGGCTGACGGTTACCAGTTCCAAACGGTGCCGGGACAGGGTGGTACCGCACCCACTACGCAGCTTGTCCCTATCTCCGAGGCGCAGTGGGCCCCGAAAAAGCTCTATCTAAACCGCGACCAGGTCGTATTATATGGCCCATTATCTGAAGAAAGTGCCATTTCCGCGACCCTCCGGCAGAGGANCGCGACAACCGCGGCTGAGTAGAGCCATTCCTTCATAAAGTTGAGAATCCGAACCAGACTTGGACCGTCCCGCTTCATGGTTTGAGGTCTATCTAATGAGGTTATCCACATAGAGCACGCCCAGTCCAGAAAGGGCCGGACTCGCTTGTTACAATTGCAGGGACATAAAGATCTCTCAGAAAAGGGCTTTGTGGTGTTGAAATCAAGGAGAATTCAAGGTCGATACAGCCGTTTCTTCGCTTTGTCCGCAGTTATCAATATGAGTCGTTAAAATTAAGTTAACAACATGAAAACACTTAGTAGATTGCAGTTTCTTTCAGCATTAGTAATCCTCGCGGTGGCAGTAGTCCTCGGGACCGCAGGTATAGCGCGCGCTACCCTGACCATCGCCGCGACGAGCCTTACGACAGACGGTGCGTTCACAGTTACTTCCGTAGCTGGTACGGACGTGACGATGTTCGCAGCCAACACCACGGGCACGATTACAATCGGAGGTACAGCGCAGACGGGCACCTTCAACATCGGCACGTCGACGGGCGCCATGGCGATGAACATAGCTACCGGCAACGGTGCAAAGACAGTCACCATCGCCAGCGGCACGGGCATTGACACGATAGTAATCGGCGGAGGCGGTACCGCGGCCGACAACATCGACATCGGCGACGTCTTGGCGGACGTTGATATCAACGGCGCTAGCGGCATCGTGGCAGGCACGGGCGATGCGCTCACGATTACGGCCAACGCGGCCTCGACGTGGTCCACGACTGCAGGTGCTCTCACGATTACTGCGGCAACGACCATCCAGATAGGTAGCGCGACCGCCGGCCTCACCTACTACGAAGATACGGAGGCGGTGACGGCAGACAACACGCTGACCGTCGCAGAATCCGGTACCACCTACTACGTCAGCGGCGCGCTGGCGACGTCGACTCTTCCTGCAGTAGCAAGCTCAAACGGCGTAGTCTTCAGGTTCGTGGTAGGGGCTACACTCACGGGTTCCCACATTATAGCCACGAGCGATGCCAGCGATATCATCGAGGGCTCGCTTATCGTTGCGGGCGCGGTCGTTGACTGTGCTGCGGAAGACGCCATTACGTTTGTGGACGCCGCCAACCTCGGTGACTTCGTAGAGGTTCGCTCCAACGGCACCAAGTGGTTCGTTACGACGAGCAATGGTTTGGCGTCGGGTAAAATCACGTGCACCGCGGCTGGCGCGTAAATCTGGTAGTCATTACTCACTCAACTAATCCCCCGCAGTGGCGTCTCGTATGAGCCGCCACTGCGGAGGAAACAAATTATGACTATCAGTACCTATAGCAAAATGGCTGCACTGGTCCTCGCAAGCGCAGTTGCGGCGATGGTACTGGTGCTACCACAGACAACCCGTGCGGCATTTGACGACCTGACGCTCACGACTGGTGTCGACATCTCTTCGGGCGGCGTATCGTTTGACGTTTTCGGAAACTCGGCTGTCATCGAATCCATCGCTGTCGGCGCGTCGACCTTCACGCTCACGATGCCGGCAGGCTCGACGATTGCGATTCAAAATAGCAGCAGCTATCGGATTGACCACGACATCGCAAGCACTGAATACTACAGCACGTACTGCCCCGGCGCGGCAGAGTCACGTCTCACCATTACGATACCGAGTGGTATCGGGGATCAGACGATCATCATCACCCCGACAACAACAACGTGTGGTGGCGGCGGAGGAGGCGGTAGCGTCACGACGACAACCACGACCACGCCGACCCCGACGACTACAACGACAACCACGACGGAAACCACAACGACGACTCCGGCAAGCGACGAGGCGACGCAGCGTGCTCAGCTTCAGGCGCAGATTAATGCGCTTTTGGTTCAGCTCAACGCCCTGCTTGCGGCGCGTGGTCAGGCTCCCGTGAGCGCGAACGCCAACGCGAGCTTCAATCGCGACCTCGAGACGGGGTCTACGGGCGAAGACGTGCGTGCGCTCCAAGCATGGCTCAATGGGAACGGCTACATGGTTGCATCGACCGGCGCTGGTTCGCCGGGCAACGAAACGACGATGTTTGGCGGTCTCACCCGCGCGGCGTTGATTAAGTATCAAAAAGCCATGGGCATCACGCCTGCGGTCGGCTACTTCGGTCCCAAGACCCGCGCCTATATCGCGGCAAATCCGTAAAGACACGAAGCATTGCGCTAAAACGCTACGCGAGTGGCGGCATACATCGACCACTGAGGTCGATGTATGCGTTGAGGCGCCCAAAGGATGATGCTATAGTCTTTGCGACATGAAAATATTTTCTACACTCACACTTGCGGGACTTCTCCTCGTGCCCATCGCCGCCTCCGCCGGCTCAGAACTTCGGTTTGCATCGGATGGCGGTATCAGTGCGAAAGGGCTCATGGTCCAGCAGATTGCGGGCACCAATCTCTTCGTACGGGCTCTATGGGGCGAGACCTATATACGACTNGTCGTGGTCAGTAACTCGAGCACCAAAATTACGAAAGCGTACGGAGAAGCCGCAAGTATCGGCGACATAAAAGACAAAGACACCATCGATGTAGAGGGAAGACTCTCGTCGGGTGGCGACAGTCTCGTCATCAATGCATCCAGCATTCGCGACGCGAATTTGCTCGTCGCGGGCAAGACTATTTCGGGCATGGTAATCGCGCTCGACAGTGCTGAGAATTCTATTACCGTCGAGGACAAGGTGCTCGGCAAAACGGCAGTTGCCGTCGGGGGTGCGGCAATAACCAAGGGTGTGCGGNCGGTAGGCATGGGNGAGGTAAAGGNGGGGGACAAAGTGCTCTCAGCCGAAGGCTCGTACGATTACAGCACCAAAAAATTCACGGCGACGGCAATCTCTGTCCATCAGGAAGCGAGCATCTTCAAGGCGCGAAATTTTGAGGGCTCGCTCAAGAGCATCTCCTCGACCTCGCTCCCGACCACCGTGGTTGTCACCGTAGGCAGCACAGACTATACNGTGTACCTCTCAGAAAAAAGCGCGATTCTCAGCAAATCGCGCAAATCGGCCACGCTCTCACGCTTCGTCGTGGGGGACAGTGTGCGTTTTTGGGGTTCCATCCGCGAGGCCAATCTCTCCGAAGTGGACGCGGAAATCCTCCGCGACTTGACGTTCTAAGGTNCACCCCTCCCAGTAGGNGACAACTATAACTATGCGGCCGCATAGTTATAGTTGTNNCCTATTTCAGTNCGAAATGACGCCTAATTGGGCGATCGTTCTCGATTTGCGCGGCAACGATGTATAAGACACCGCCTCCAACCTCGATGTGCGTTTTCAGGAGCGCGATAATTTCCTCGCAGTCGTATGGGTAGACCCAAACACTATGTTGTAGCCGAAAAAACCCGATACGTATCAGTGTTTCGCGCAAGCGGTTACGAAGCGCACGATTTCTTTCGGCAACGTCGAAAATGACGATTCGCCACTGCCGATCCCAACGAAGCGGTTTTCGTGATGATTCTACCCATGCGTGCAAATGCTGCGTACCCTTGGGTGTAATCCGGAGAAAACTCTTGCCCGACTTCTCCTCAAAAGTGACAAGTCCTTCAGTGGCGAGACGCCCGACAGCCGAGCGCCCGCTTGTGAGCCCGCTGCGACTGAGAGGTTTCTTAAGGTAGCGCATTGCGCCCGGAAGTACGACCGCAACAGTCATCAGACCGCCGACAGCAAGAGTGCTCAAGATTGCTTGCCGTATTCGAGTATTGCGCAACACCTTTTTCGCTTCCGACTCTACCGACATGTGAGCAATTATAACCATGCGGCCGCATAGTTATAATTGCATGCAGTAATCGTGGGGAAAAGAGGGCGTGTATGTGGGAGCGCGGTGCTAAAATCGACGGGATGAAGAAACTCTCATATGTTGCAAAGAAATGGTGGTTTTGGGTGATTGCGATACCTGTCTTGCTCTACATTGCTCTCGTCATCTACCGTATCCCCGCAGTCGCTGAGCAAAACAGGACTGCTGCAGCAATCGAGCGCATACAGTCGGCGAAGCTCACCATGACGCACGTGGACGGTAAGCATCTCCCGCCGCGACCGGACGACGCACAAGCAAATGCGACTATCGAAGGTATCGACGCCAACGTCAACGGAATTCGAGACGATGTCGAGCGCGCAATTTTTGACGAATACCCCGATGACATAAAAGTCCGCGCCGCAATGCTGCAATATGCGATGGCCGAGCAAATGTATTTGACGGAGGTGTTTAACTCGGAATCATGGAAAGCCGCTATTTATCAAACGGACCGAGGTTACGGCTGCCTATACGATAATTCGAATGGCCTGAAAGGCACCAATAATCTGCAAAGCAAAGTTGACTCTCTAATGTTGAATACGTCACAGCGTCAAGAAAAATTTGAAAGTCTTTACTCTCACGAAGTTTCCTATACGTTGCCAAGCGGAGAAGATTGCGATGTTCCTTAGCGCATGCGAAAGATTATTGCGTGCACGATCATTATTTTTGCGTGTCCCGCGGTTGCAGTTGCGGCGTGTGACATGGACGGCGCAACGATTGTATTTGTAAATGGCGTTTTTACGGATTCTTCAAAAGCCAAAGTAAATCGGCTTGAGCTAGAGAAAGCAACTGAACGAATTACGCCAAATGTGAAGGTGGTGAACGGCTTCAACCCACCTCACCTTGCCGGACTAGCCGATGCAATTCAAGTGATTTCTCAGGCATGGGGCACGCCGCTTTCGAATTACGACAGAGACACAATTCTGCGACAGGTGCACGGGGAGTTGGTTACAAGAAAGGTACTTCTCCTTGGCCACTCGCAAGGGACATTTTATACGAATGAGATATATGAATATCTCGTCAAGAATGGCGTTTCGAAAGAGTCTATCGCCGTCTACAACGTCGCGACGCCCGCGAGTTACGTCGCAGGAGGCGGAACATATCTCACATCCGCAAACGATAATCTCGTCACAAATGTAAGACAGTGGACAGCGACTGCTGGCGCAAGCGAGCCGCTCACTGCGAATATACTCATTCCTGTTGCGCATCCGGAAGTTAAGGAGCTGTGGCGCGGACATTCATTCAGCGGTGAGTATTTGGCAGGCGCTTCGGAACGAATCGTCAGGGATATCGAAAAGGCGATATCTAAACTCAAGACGGGGGACTCTGCTGCCGAGAGCTGCTTCACACCACCGGAGGAAACGATGACACAAAAGGCACAGAAAGTGTTTTTTGCGGTTGCCGACCCGACTACAGAGGCGGGCTTTGCTGCCGCTGCGCAGGCAGGGCGTGTNGCGGTCGCNTTCAAAAACGACTCTGTCGCGGGCGTCAAATTTCTAGGCAATGCTTTGGCGGGTCTCTTCAAAAGTCCGAATGTTGCGGCAAATCAAGCTGGTGCGGCGGCACTTGCGGTTTCAAGTGCTGAAGCGAGTACACAGCAGGAGAGGAAGCAGTCTGCGCAGACGCAGGCGGCGGCAAATGTGAGCACTGGCGTCCAAGCTCCCGTGCAGACCGAACCCACGGCTCTTTCTGCCGCCCCAGCGGCTCCATTGGTGCCTTCACAGACTCCGACTCCCGAGCCCTCTCCTCCACAATTGACCGTGACGCCTGCGCCGCAGAGCGAAGCGCCCTCGCCCTATGGCTACCTCGTGCCAGTTCCCGTGTCCCCCGGATTCGGCGCCGGTGGCGGAGGTGGTGGAAGCGGAGAGGAAGACTCGGAGGATTCGGTAGAGGTCGAAGTTGAAATAGAACTTGCCGTGACGAGCCCTGCGGAGGGTACGGTTCAAGCGACCACAAGCGTGACCGCAAGTGGCACGGCGACCGACGGCACAATCGTCACCGTCACGTACGGCTCCGACATCGCCACGACAACCGCCTCGGGCGGCGTATGGTCACTCTCACTTGCGCTTCTCGAGGGCGATACTCCTTTCTCCTTCATCGCGGCAGACAGCGAAGGTAACGAGTCGGATGCGGTGGCCCGTACCGTGACTGTCGATACGATGGCTCCCGCAGCTCCCGTGTTCGCAATTACTGAGTGTGATTTCTCGCTCTCGTCCTCCTTTTGCCTCCTCGCATCGGAGGATGTGGAACTCACATGGAGCGACGTAAGCGGTGCTGCGAATTATGCGGTGGTAATCAACGGCATCGCACAAACCGTCATCACTGCGACGACCTCGTCGAGTGCTATCGCGAGCGGGGCGACGAGCACGTTTGCCGTTGTTGCGTACGATGCGGCTGGCAACAGCGCGACATCGACTGAGGTGGATGTGTATGCCACATCGAGTCCTCTATTCATCAATGAAATTGCGTGGGCGGGCACCGATGCACTCGCGACTGATGAATGGATAGAGCTCTACAATACATCGCCGTACGCACTCAATCTCTCATCGGTCGTGCTCGATATCGACGGGAGTGGAATTGCGCTGAGCGGAACGCTTGCGGCTGGCGGTCTGTACCTCATCGAAGACAGAGAGGAGGCAACAAGCAAAGCGCACAATCTTATCTCCGACCTCTCCCTCGACGATGCCGGAGCGAAAATACAACTCACAGACGGTAATGGCACGCAACTCGATGCGACACCGGATGTGGCGATATGCGCAGGCTGGTGCGAGGGATCTGCGTCGGCAACGATAGGTACCTCACCGCAAAGGGGGACGCTGACGGCGAAGCTCACGATGGAGCGGGTGAGCAGCGCAACCGATGGGACACTGTCGGCGAGCTGGCATGATAATGACACATACATTCGTCTCTCATCCGATAGAGCAGATGATGCGAATAACGATGACATTATAGGAACGCCAGCGGTAGCGAATAGCAGCGGCTTGCCGAGCGCCGGATGGAGCTGCGGCGACGGTGTCCTAGCATCGCCCGGCGGCGCATACAATCCGACGTTCAGCTTCTGCGCCTACCTGACCGCATTCATCCATACCAATGCAAATCGCCACGGGGCAGTCTTCCAAGGCACTGTCGGTAGTTCGACACTTGTAGCGGGCGGTGGTCTCAACAAGGTGATTTCCGGCGAGATCAATACTTCTGGATTGCTAACCGCGCTTACAACATCGAACGCAGGTGACGGATTCTTTGTCGCGCTGTACGAGACGCGGACGGGACCGGCATATGACGATATATTTGATTTTGTCGATTACTTCGAGGGCGATGAGCCGAACCCGCCGCACAATAATTTCGTCACTATCCCGTGGACGTACGAGCCGTAACAAGAGTGCGATATAATTAGCGACATGCAGCCGCAGCCGGTGAATTCGTTTGCGAAATTTACACTCGGATTTCTCACGTTTCTTTCCGTGAGTTTCGGCGTCACGTATGCCGTGAGCACACTCGCCGAGGCAAAAGATGCCGACCAAGCCGCAGCCGCGGCGCTCGCGCAGATGCTGGTGCAGGCAGAATAAAAAAGATACGCCGAGGCAGAGCCTCGGCGTTTTTGTGGAATTCGCCGCTGTGGCGAATCCTAGAGCATCATGGTCACGGAGCGGACCCCGATAAGCTTGATGCGGGCCCTTTTCGGACTCCGCGAGATGCTGGACCGCCACCAATGCAGTTGCCTGAGCTCAGCGATGAGCGGCGGCGGCGGATACAGGCCCTCGAAGACCTGCTCCACGGTCGGCGGGATTTCCACTCCCGTGGCGTGCTTGCGAATGGGCTCGGGATTGAGCCTCCGTATCCAAAGTCGCGCCATGCGTGACCCCCTGTGCGTTTGAGTTGCAGAACGTTGGCACCGGAGCCGCGTGGCACCGGTGCAGGTTGTTGGGATAGGGAAGACGCCTCCCCGTTACATCACAAATCTTTTGTCGGCAAATCGACACCGGTTTCATCGGCCAAAATACAGATCTTGCGAAGCTGTATCAGGTTGATGGCTTTGAATCGTTTTGCCTTTGGCCCCTTACGGAGCACCTCTTCGAGTGATGCTGCGGCGATTTCGCCGACCTCCTTCTGCACTCGATTGACGAGCGCCGTCTGGATGTCGGATAGTCCCCGCAAAGTCTCGTTTATCATGCGTCTTCCTCGTCAGTTGTAGGAACGTGTTCCCGTTCTCTCCTGACGCCACCCCTATGCAATTTCTGTGCGAGACAATAGCACGAAAACGCCTTTAAGTCAAACGGGGGCAGGAGGCCACTGTGTGCGGACGGCATCCCGTGACCGGCGGTCAATTGGATTTGACCGTTGAGGAGCTTCCTGTACTATGCACCGCACAAGGCCGGAGAAAGCGAGCATCCCAAACGGGAGTCAGTCTTGCCGAGGCGCGGCCCGTTAGAACGCGAAGCGTTTCTAATGGGCTCGAACCTCCTAAAACCTTGTAGGTCGAACTACCCCAGAGAGATAGGCTTCGCCATCTCACGGGGTCTAAGATTTACTAACTCGCTATTTGAAATGGCTCGTAAGAAAATCTAAGATGGCAAAAACGAAAGAACAAAAAGCGGAAATAGTAGCGAAGCTCGAAGAGGCGTTTAAAGGCGCCGCTTCAACGGTCTTTCTGCATTTCCGAGGGGTTTCCGTCGCCGACGAAACGGCGCTTCGCCGCGGCCTCCGCGCCGACGAAGTGAAGTACGTCGTCGCCAAGAAAACGCTCATTCGTCGCGCGCTCGAGAATCTCGGGCACAAAGCATCTGACCTCTCGCTTGATGGCGAAGTTGCCATCGCGTACGGCGGTGGAGCAGATGCGACTGCGGCAGCAAGACTCATTCACGATGCCGGCAAGAAACTTGTCGACAAGCTCGTGATACTCGGGGGTATCTTCGAGGGGAAATTGCAGGGACAAGCGCAGATGCAGGAAATTGCGACGATACCGTCGATGCCTCAGCTGCGTGGCATGTTCGTCAACGTTATCAATAGCCCCATTCAAGGTATGGCTATCGTCCTTCAAGCGATAGCCGACAAGTCCGCCCAAGGCGGATCAGCCTAGGGCTGAAAGGGCTTAATAAAAAAAGATATGTCTGAAGATGTAAATCCGGAGGTCGAGGCAGCTGCGGAGACGCAGAACACCGAGGCTCCGTCGGCGGCTAGTGCCGCAGAGAGCGCGGTCGAAGTGCCCGCCAAGTTCAAGAAAATCGTCCAAGAAATCGAAGAGATGACTGTCCTCGAGCTCAACGAGCTCGTGAAGGTCTTCGAAAAGAAGTTCGGTGTCTCGGCCGCGGCCGTCGCGGTCGCGGGGCCAGCAGCCGGCGGCGCAGCCGCTGAAGAGAAGAGTGAGTTCAACGTCGAGCTCACTGCAGCAGGCGAGCAGAAAATCGCGGTCATCAAGGTCGTGAAAGAAGTGCTCGCACTCGGTCTCAAGGAGGCCAAGGACCTCGTCGAGGCCGCTCCTTCCATGCTCAAAGAGGGCGTGAAGAAAGAGGATGCCGAGGCGTGGAAAAAGAAGATAGAGGCAGCAGGCGGAAAAGTTACTCTCAAGTAATACTGCAGTTCCTGCAAAGCGGAAGCCCAGCAGTGATGCTGGGCTTTTTGCGGATGGCGCGAACGATCATAGCGCTACTTCTTGCTGTATTGAATCGTCGCGACGAATTTCGTGTTGCCCTTTTCGTCAACGATGAGCGTGTTGCCGGCGCTATGCACGCGTCGATCAGGGTGGGCTGCGCCGTAATCCTCCATGATCTTGAACAGATCCGGCCCTTTCCCTTTTGAGGGATAACTGACGTGGTACTCGCCGGGAGGCATCGTGATCTCGATAATATCCGATGCTTCGGGCATGAGCCTGAGCACCAACGTCACGCTGATGATTGTAATTCCTACAAATGCCGCGAAAATGATGAGGGTGGCGATTCGTGGGCTCAGCCTGTGAACATGATTTGCGATGGCCATATACTCTCTCCGAGTCTTGAGGCATTTCCGAGAGAACTCTAGCAGGAGGCGGCGAGCCGCGCTACCATGCCCCTTGTGAAGACAGTACACCTCGGACTCGGGACCAACCTCGGCGACCGCATCGCCAACATGCGCGCAGCGCTCGAAAAANTCGCCTCNCACGTNAACNTCACAAAACGCAGTTCGGTTTATATCACGCAGCCGCAGGGAGTAGGTGAACAGCCATATTTTTACAACATGGCCATCGAAGCGGAGACCGAGCTCGGTCCTCACGAGCTCCTCGACCACGTGAAATCCATCGAACGGGCTCTCGGGGAACATGCTCACAATGAGCCGCGTGTCATCGATATCGACATCCTCCTCTTTGGCGATGAAGTACACGAAACGGCGGAACTTTCCGTCCCGCATCCGAGGATGCACGAGCGCGCGTTTGTCCTCGCGCCGCTCATGGAAATCGCACACCTCACCATGCATCCGCTCGTCGGCAAATGTATCGCCGACCTTGAGGACGCGCTCGGCCCCTACGGACATCTATGCATGCTCGCCGACGAACAGCTATGAATTTTGAATGGGGGACGAAGACGTACGTGATGGGCATCATCAACCTTACGCCCGACTCGTTTTCCGGCGACGGTGTTTTACCAAGGTCCGACCTTGGTAATCCTACCAAGGTCCGACCTTGGTGGAGGGAGGCGGTGGAGCAGGGCAGGCGTATGGAGGCCGAGGGTGCC
>C687J35504_10003110_pt1 | contig 10970 bp, 11 predicted proteins | sample RifCSPhighO2_02_FD_35504 | JGI IMG/M metagenome (IMG submission 35504) | reverse complement strand
AAGGCGGCGGAGCCGCACCGCTCAAAACCGCAAAAGAACCCGGAGAAAAACATCGGCTCGAACCATATTTTAATTTTGGGGGAAGAAAATTTTTTAATCATCATGAACAAAAGTAAATTATTGGCAATATCCATATTTTCTTTATTGATTCCCTCTTTTGCGTTTGCAAGTACTGGAGGAGCTGCTTTTTTAGTGATAATGGCATTAATATTCATTGTTGTTTTAGTGGGCCTGTTTATTCCCGTACTTGCTGCTTATTTACTCCGCAAAAGATCCAATCCTTTTCTTGTAGCCATTGATATAATAATTTCGGTCATACTAGTTCTTCTCATTGATATTTTTGTTCCGATCTATGATATTTTTGAAATGTTTAATTTCCTAACCACAGCATTTTTCGTACTCGTTTTTATATTATTTATTAGTTACTTCGTGGCTAAAAGGAAAGGCGGTGAGATTTCGGCTATCAAGAAAGTATGTTTTCATGGACTATCAACGGCTATTCTAATAATCTTTTTAACAACATCCTATGCCTTCCTTGCCGAACCTCTATACTATAAAAGTGGGTGCAGTATTAATATTATCTTTAATACTTATTCAGACCCAACTAATAATTTCAATCGTCTCAGTGAGTGTAAATATACAAGCAATAACTACACATTCTGCCGAGTTCTTGGTACGACTATAAAAGATCTATTCTGTCCGTCACTTACTAAATAAGGAATGCCGCCAAAGAAAAACTTGAAATTGTCATCAGAGCGGCGGAGCCGCGGGTTCGGGATTTCGCAGGGGGATTTTCTCGCGGCCTTCGGCCACGAAATGTGTTCGAACTATCTTTAAAATAGCGCACCATGAACCAGAGTCCTGGAAGGACACGGTTCATGGTAAGCCTGAACCGTACTTAGTTCTGGTTTAGGCCACCATGGATCTAACACATATGAACTACATTTATTTATTGAAAAGTAAAAAGCAAGATTGGTTATATACTGGGTACACTTCTGATTTAAAAAAGCGATTTCAAAAACATCAAGGTGGCCACTCATCTGCCACAAAACCCTATTGCCCTTTTGAACTTGTTTTCTACGAAGCATATAAATCTAGGCTTGACGCTAAACGGAGGAAGAAGTATCTTAAAACTAATCAAGGGAAAAGAGCATTAAAATTGATGCTTAGGGATAGCTTCAAATAGTAATCCAGAACCATATTTTACCTGCTCGCCTGAATTGAATCTTTCGGCGGGGGAAAGAAAATTTTTTCATAGGGACTTTGTTGCAACGGCGTCGCCAAATTTCTCAATAATTATTCGAAAGAGTTATTTAAGAAATAATTATGACCATCAACCCTCAAAACAAAGATAGTTCAATCTATAGCATTCCTACTTTCCAAAAAAGTCTTAGATTTATCGCGGGGCTATTTTTGGTGGGAGTCATTCCCTTGTTGACATTTATCGGTGCTATAATTCTCGATTCATGTGGGACTACTTTGGGCGTAGTAGCTCAAGGTGGGTGTGGTGGAGATGTTTTGGGACCCAGTGAATTAACAATTTTACTCTCATTTCTAATTAGCCTCATTGTCATCATCTTGGCATGGTTTTTATCTCGCCACAGATTCAAGTACTTCGCACAGGGGATTCTTTCTGCATTAGTGATTTTTATCCTCTTGAGCATCCTTCTCTTCATAAAATTTTCCTAAATAATTTAGTGGGGACGTGAGATGGAAGGTACATTAAGCATAAAGAGTATGCCGCCAAAGAACGTTTAGCGTTCCAAAGAAAAACTTGCACCAAAAATCAAAAACCCCGCTCCAAGCGGGGTTTTTGATTTTATCTTATTGTTTTTATCTTTATTCCATTTTTACTTTCAAGCGCTGGGTTCTTTGTTTGTCGAGCTTGGGAAGTTTTATCGTGATGAGACCATTTTTGAGAGAGGCCTGCGCGGCGTCGGCGTCAACTTCTTGGGGCAATAAAATCGATCTGGAAAAAGTTCCCCAGTAAAGCTCTTTGTAGTAGAAATCTTTTTCGGAAACCTCGTTTGAGCGTTGCCTTTTGCCTTTTAGAGTTACCATATCTTGCGTAATTGTCACATCAAGTTCATCTGGCTTTACGCCAGCAACGGTGGATTGGATAACTATTTCATCAGGGGTTTGGAAAACATCCACAGTCAACTCGCCTTCCTCACCAGCATCGGGCCAATTTGAATTTTGTGGAATGCGTGAAGCTTTCGCAAACGTCGGCGCAGGACTGTCGTCCAATTGGTCATCTATTCTGGCAGATCCGGTTAATTTTTCAAAAAAAGATCTAGGTTCTTTCATATATTTTGTGGCTTTATTCTTTTTACTTTCTCAAAAAAGAAGATGAGTATTAATGCGAGAGTCCAGATTATTAAAAAAGATTGGAATACGGAACTCGAACTCCCTGCACCTATTATAAGTTTATTGAAGACTGTGTGCAATACCGTGGCTAAAATAAGCCCGCCCCATATATTACGAGCGTGGATTTCTGGGTGAAAGAAGGTAAAAGCTATAGAAACTCCGACAATTCCGGACGTTACGGTATGCAAAATAGTGGCCCCGACGAAACGCAAATCGGCTACGGCCAGAATTGCGAGCATTTTCTCCCCTCCTGTATGAACCTTAAGCAGAAAGAGGATATTTTCCATGGCCGCGAAGCCAAGCGCAACGGTTATAAGGTATATGACAGCGTCTATTGGCGCTTCGTATATCGAGCGCCTAAGATCCGCCCACCACGCGACAGAAAATTTAGATACTTCTTCAATGAAAGCCCAGGGTGCTAAGAGCCATAGGCTCGCGAAACCGGTTGTGGTGGAAGAATCGCAGTTTTGGACAAATCCGTAATTAAGCGAAAAACTGCACCATGCGTATTCTAATAACAAAACAATCGGAACTGAAGCCATCCCGAGGACGAAGCTTTTCATTATAGCGCCCTTGGGCTCTTTGTGCGTATCTTCTTTAAGCCAGAACCAAAGCCATAGAAGCGGCGGAAGCAGGCCGGTTACCAAAACTATGGAAAGCCCTTCGATTGTCAAAGTTTGGGCCATTCTTCTATCATAAGGAGTTTTTTCTCGCCTTCTTTGGGGATATGTTCCCAGATTTTCTCTGTGATGTGCGGCATGAAGGGGTGGAGGAGTTTAATTAATGTCGTGTGAAATTTTAGTAGTAACGCTTTGGCTGTCTCTTTTTCAACTGTGCCGTCTTCCGAATCCAAATCTTTTTTCAGATGCTCAATAACTTTATCGGCATAGTAATGCCAGAAGAAGTGATAGAGTGTGTCTGCGGCATGGTGAAATTTATACTCTTCAAGATGTTTAGTCACTTTTTTATTGCATTCTTTTAGTTTCTCTAGCATTTGCTTTTTCTGTTTACTGTATTTAATTTTATTTTTGATCGGGGCTTTTGCGACATGCATAAGCACGAAGCGAGATGCATTCCAGACTTTGTTTGCAAAATTTCTATAACCACGGATTTTTTCCTCCGAGATTATCACGTCGTTTCCGGGAAGATTCCCAATCACAAGCGCCATTCTCAATCCATCTGTTCCATATTGTTCCGCCATGCCCAAAGGATCGATAACGTTGCCTTTTGATTTGGACATTTTTTGCCTGTCTTTGTCACGGACGAGTCCATGAAGGTAGACAGTTTTGAATGGAATTTTTCCAGTGCTGTATTTCCCGAGCATAATCATGCGCGCCACCCAGAAAAATAAAATATCCCATCCAGTTTCCAGCACATTTGTGGGATAGAAAGTTTTAAAGTCATTTTTGCCAGTAGCCATCAAGGTCGCGAACGGCCATTGTCCGGATGAAAACCATGTATCAAAAACATCTGTATCTTGCGTCCAATTTTCTCCAGCAGGCTTATCTTTTCCCACATAGGTTTCCTCGCTACGGTACCATGCAGGAATTTGAATACCCCAGACGATCTGGCGGGAAATGTTCCAGTCGCGGAGGTTTTTCATCCAATGCATAAAGATTTTTTCCATACGCTGAGGCATGAATTTAATTTCCCCTTTTTTAACAGCCTCGATTGCTAGATCCCGTAAGGATTTTCCCCCGCCTTTTGGTTTTGCAGTCATTGCGATAAACCATTGCGGTAAAATTCGCGGTTCCAAAATAGTTCCGCATTTGTAGCAAGTTGCGACGGTGTGCATATAATCTGGGTCTATTTTTACCATCAGGCCTTCTTTTTGCATGTCTTCCTCCATGATTTTTCGCGCTTCCAAAATTTTGAGCCCATGATATTTTTGAGCGGCTGGGCGATTCGAAAATCCGCTTAAATCTATCCGTCCATACTGGTCTATAACCGGACGCGGTCCGGGAATTTCGTTTTTGTGCCTGCGCCACACCTCAAAGTCGTTTGGGTCATGGGCGGGAGTAACCTTAACCGCGCCAGTTCCGAATTTCGGATCCACCATTTCGTCCGCGATAACTTTTATCTTGGCCGGGCCAAGCAATGTCTGTATTTCTATTTCTTTTCCAACTAAATCTTTATAACGCTTGTCTTTTGGATTAACCGCCACGGCCGTATCCCCGAATTTTGTCTCAAGGCGCACGGTGGCAAGCGTTACCGGGCCATATTTAATATAGTAAAGCGGATCTTTGCGCTCAACATATTTTATTTCGACATCTGACAATGTGGTTTGATGTTTGGTGCACCAGTTAACGATTTTGCTATCGCGATAGGCGAGTCCGTCATTGTAAAGTTTTTTGAAGGTATTATAGACAATTTCAATAATATCTTTGTCGAGTGTAAATTTTTCGCGCGACCAGTCGCAGGAAGCTCCGAGCTTGCGTAATTGATTTTCCATTACCGTTTTATTTTCCGCGGTGAAGTTCAGCATCTCTCGGTAAAGTTTTTCTCGCGGAATTTTAAATCTGTTTCGGCCCTCTTTCTCAAGTTTCTTATCAAAAACCACCTGCGTTTCAAATCCAGCATGATCAGCCCCGGGAAGCCAAAGAGTTTTTTTACCGCGCATTCTTTCGAATCGGATCATAATATCCTGAAGCGTGACGAAAACCGCGTGACCAATATGGAGCGAGCCATTCGCGTTTGGCGGCGGCATTATGATTGTGAAGGGCTTAGTGCGTTTTCCTGGTGAATTATCCGGATTAAAAAACCCGGATTCTTCCCATTTTTTATACATCTCGGGCTCTACCGATTTTGGATCGTAGGGTTTGTCGAATTCGCTTGGCATTTCTGAATTATGCCAATTTTTCTAGCTTTTTGAAAGCCTTAGATTTCCTGTCGCCTTGGGATTATTATCGAATTTCCTTTTTGTGAAACGGTAATATCCCGCAACGGCGATCATAGCGGCATTGTCGCCGGTAAAACGTTTTTCCGGCAAAAGAATATCTGGAAATTTTTTGGCGAGTTCTTCGCGGAGGCGATCGTTTGCCGCGACGCCTCCCCCGAGGGCTATCGTGCGCGGTTTATGCTGTTCCGTTGCTTTGATTGTTTTTCTGATGAGGACATCAACAACTGCTTCCTGAAATTCATGAGCTATTTCTGGTTTCAGTTTTGCAATATCTATTTTTTGTTTCTCAAGGTCTCGGAGCAAATAAAGAACCGCAGTTTTCAAACCAGAAAAAGAAAAATTTAAATCTTTAGAATTTATCATAGGCCTCGGCAGCTTTAATTTAGTGGCTAAGCCACCACTTAGTGGCTTAGCCACTTTAGAGATCGCGGGACCTCCGGGATATCCGAGCTCGAGCATCCGCGCGACTTTATCGAATGCCTCGCCCGCGGCGTCATCGAGCGTTTCTCCCAGAATTTTATATCGTAGGTGATTTTTTGTAAGCACTAATTCCGTATGCCCTCCGGAGACTATTAATGTAAGCATCGGGAAAATACCTTTATTTTGAATTTTGAACTTTGACCTTTGCATTAGCGCTGAGTATATATGTCCTTCTAAGTGGTTAACCGGCACAAGCGGAACGCGCCATTTTTTTGCGAGTTTTTTTGCAAAAGTAATTCCGGTCCAGAGCGCGGGCTCAAGCCCCGGGCCGTATGTGACGGCGACAGCGTCTGACTTAGAGGCTAAGCTACCATTTGGTAGCTTAGCCTCTTTAAGCGCGCGCTTAAGCAAAATCGGTAAATTTTTAATATGTTCTCGTTTCGCAAGGTTTGGCACGACTCCTCCAAAAGGCGCGTGGATTTTTATTTGGGATGCGATTTGGTTTGAAAGAATATCAAAATCAACGCCGATTTTTGTTTTCTGAACTTTAAGAACTGCGATCGCGGTCTCATCGCATGATGTCTCTATGGCAAGGATTTTCATGTGGTGACCCCACCGGGAATCGCACCCGGATTTACGCCTTGAAAGAGCGCTGTCCTAACTATTAGACGATGGGGCCGTAATCAGGTTATAGTATATAAAATATGGTTCATAATCAAGCGGATTTACTTTCCAAAAAATGCATTCCGTGCGAGGGCGGGACGAAGCCGCTCTCGCCAGAGGACATACAGCCGTACCTAAATCAAGTTAAGGGGTGGAATTTGGTCAGGGCCGAGAAAATTTTCAAAGAATTTAAGTTTAAGAATTTTAAAGAAGCTTTGGCGTTTGCGAACAAAGTCGGCGCATTAGCAGAGGAGGAAGGGCATCATCCAGACTTTGCGCTTTTATATAATAGAGTGATACTGAATCTCTGGACGCACGCCATCGGCGGCCTCTCGGAAAACGATTTCATTATGGCAGCAAAAATTGATCAAATAAAATGAGTAAGGTATTCAATGTTTTTATCGAAACGCTCCCGATTCTTTTCGGGATTTTACTTTCCTATCTTTTTTGGCAGAATAGTTTATTACTTTTTATGATCTACATAGTTTTATCCGTAGTATTAATCTTATGGCATCGAGATAATTCAGAGTTTGTCATTTTTATTTACGGCATTATTATTGGAGGATTAGTGGAAGTCATCGGCACCCAAGTAAGCGGGTATCAATCTTTTATCGAGCCAGATTTTCTCGGAATTCCAATATGGCTTCCTGTTGTCTGGGGATACGGATTCGTGGCGATGAAGCGGATAGGAATTATTTTGAAAAATTGATAAGATGCGCGATTAGCTCAGTGGTAGAGCGCGTCGTTGACATCGACGAGGCCAGAAGTTCGATCCTTCTATCGCGCACTATGAAAATTAGCAGATCAAATTGCCCGCATCTGGGCGAGATGAAAATTACTTCTTCGGATGCGAAGAAATGCGAAATATCTACGAATCTGAGGCTCTGCACATCTTGCTGGTCGGTTTTTTGTTGCGAGTCGCATAAAGCCCATAACCGAGAACATTTTAAAGAAACCGATCACCCTATAATTATTCCTCTTCCAATCGGCACACCGCTTTCGTGGACCTGGTGCTGGATAGATAATGCGTATTTGGAATGATTTCACTGGATTCCGAAGTCCCGCCTGGAAGTATTGTTAAATAAATTGTATAATTTAGAAGATGGCAAAAGATAAAGAGCTTAAGAGTCTGGGCATCCTGCTTGCCGTAGCGATTGTTTTAGGGTTGGCTTTTATAGTTTATTATCGCGAAGCAGGCAATGGGGACTCTTTGAACAGCGAAAAAGAAGAAGCTCCTCAAGCGAACGAAGCTGAAAATTATTCCTCAAAAATAAAAGTGACTTTCACGAATGAAGTTTACCCGCCGGATATCTATCAATCCAATCCGCGCTTGCGAACATATGTTGGGAAAGCGCAAAATACAGGAAATAAAACTGTAAATTATATTGGCATCAAGGTTTATTATTTAGACAAGGACGGAAAAGGCATTTGGGAGGAGATTGTTTCGGTAAACGATACGCTCAAGCCAAACTATATAAAGGAGTTCCCGTTCGGTGGAGCAAAAGTATCTTCTGAATGGGCGGGCAAGGTCACCTATGAATTAACAAGCTTGCAGTTTGAAAATGATCGGAGGATCGAAATACCTTCACGGGTAGACTCGCGCCTTAGCCGGCCACCTTTCACCAATTTATTGTTTCCAATTTTTTAAAGGTTATTATTAATAAAATAATATAAAAATATGTTTAGGAACGATCCAATGTGGAAATATAAGATTATGAATTTTATTATCGGCGGAGCGATCGCGGTAATAGTTTCGACCCTCCTCGTCTTAGGTTTGAAAATTTTCATACCTCCTCCAGAATATCCGAGTTATTCTTATGATTATAATTCTTGCGGAACCGGAGACCAGGCTTGCTACGAAAGGCAACAGAGGGAGCAGCAGAATAGACAAAAAGATTATACGGAACAAAGCAAAACTTACGGCGGTAAAATTTTTATAGCTGCTAATGTTGTGGGGATAATCGTTCTTCTCTTAGGCATATTATGTTTTGGAGTAGGACTCGGGACCAATATCGGCGTTGGAATTATCTTGTCTGGAGCGTTTGGGATTGTATATGGATATGCTTTGGGGTGGGAAGGCGCTGACGATGCCGTAAAATTTGGCGTTGGTTTGGTTGTGGCCCTGATACTGATAGGAGGGGGAGTGGCGGTGAATAGAATGCATGCCAAAGCTACGTCTACCGTGTCTAGCTCCGACCAAATTAAGATATAAATGCAGATTATCTACGAAGACGACGATCTCGCGGCTTTAAATAAACCCGCGGGAGTTGATTTTGACTGGGCGCTTAGAAAAAGGCCGGAACTTTTAGTTGTGCATCGGCTCGACAAAGATACATCGGGAGTAATTCTTTTCGCGAAAAATGAAAAAGCTCAAGAATATCTGTGTGATCTTTTTAAAACGCGCCAGATTCAGAAGAGCTATAAAGTTTTGGTTGTTGGCAAGATTAAAGATAATTCAGGGAAAATCGAATTATCAATCGGCCGATCTAAAAAAACGCCACTGAAACGGGTGGCTATCGGGGAAAAAAGGGGAACAATCAGAGAAGCAATTACTGAATATAGAGTCCTGAAAAAATTTGCCAATTTCACATTCGTTGAGGCTTTGCCAAAAACCGGACGCACTCACCAGATCCGTTCACATTTTGTCGCGATCGGGCATCCTGTCGTCTGCGACAAGCTTTATTCCGGAAAAAGATTTACATGTCCCGGAGGCCTTTTGCGCCAGTTCTTGCACGCCTCCTCGATAGAGTTTTTGCTACAGAGCGGAACTAAAATCAAGCTTGAAGCGGATATGCCGGAGGATTTGCGAGTAGCCTTGCAAGAAATTACCAAAGATGATAAAAATAACGAATCATGACCACAGTTTTAGATATAAAATTTTCGCCGATTGATATTGAAGCAAGGAAAAAGCTTGATTTAAGGCCCGGAGATAGTGTTCGCGTTTGGCAGAAAATTAAAGAGGGGGACAAGACTAGGCTTCAGGCTTTTGAAGGATTAGTATTGGCCAGAAAGCATGGGACAGAGGCAGGGGCAACTTTTACCGTCCGTAAGGTTTCCGATGGGATCGGCATTGAGCGGGTTTTCCCGCTTTATTCTCCTGTTATCGAAAAAATAGAAATTTTGAGGCGCGGCAAAGTCAGGCGGGCAAAGCTTTACTATGTGCGAGAGAAAGCGCAGTCCGAAGCGCGACGAAAAATGAAGCAGACTTTGTATACAAAACCAAAAGAGGAAACTCCGGCGGCTGAAGGCCCAGCCACGGAGTAATATATTTATATTGCGCGGGTGGCGAAATCGGCAGACGCACTACCTTGAGGTGGTAGCGGGAGTAATCCCATGGGAGTTCAAATCTCCCCCCGCGCACACGCTTGATTTGCCGAAGAGGCGATCGCGAATAATTATTATAATTCAAATTTTGCTTTTGCAAATCACTGAACGAAGCTATCTTAATTGTTTGTTGAGTTTGCTTAAATTTAGGTAAAATACAATCAATGATGCAAGAACGCCCCCCTATAGAGGATTTTTCGGATGAATCAAAAGAACCTGCTATTTCTACTGGTGAAAATCAAAAAATTGAGGATATTGCCGTTGATGAGAAAGAAACTCTTCTTAAATTCAGTTTTTCTGAAAGAGCAAAGAGGTTTAGTCGCGCGTCGATCCTTCTAACATCTCTGATAGTTGGTGGCTTTGGCGCCTACAAAGCATATGAGACGATTGAATCCAGAAATAATGTTGAAGTTGCGGGCCAGGTTTATACCAAGGACGATCTTGAAAAATTAAAAAAACAATTAGAAAAATTAAAATTGGGAGAGCAATCCTCTTTTTCTAATAATTACGCTGAATTTGTTTTTGATAATGCTGAAAATTTTTTGCTAAAAGACTGGGGCAAGGAATTCATATTAATTCTGTCAGAGCTTAAGCCTGACGAGGCTTATTCGAAAGTGGACAAATTTCTTAAATATTTTTCTGATGCTGATGGGGAGGCTTTGTTGGAAAAAATGACCTCTCAAGTGTCGGCCGAATATCCGCTTTACTACTATAAGAAATATAAAAGTTTTCCTTACTCCGAAAAAATTCTTAGAGAATCGATAGGGAAGGCCGGGAATGAAGCGTTACTGAAGTATGCATATTCTTATAAAGACCTCCCTGAAGCTAAGGAAATTTTTGAAAAAGCCGCTAATTCTATAGATGTAGAACGCCAATCAGACCTCATTAAGTATTATTCAAGTTATAAGGATTATATAGGAGCGGAGACATTTTTAAAAAAATCTTTGGAAGGGAGGACGAGAACACGATTTAATTCAGTGCTGCTGGAAAGCGCTTCTAGTTTTGTTGATGTTGAGTGGACCCATGATTATATAAAGAAGGCGGCTTCTGATTTTCCCGAAGGAGCTCTAATTCACTTCCAAAAATATAAAAAATTGAAGGACGCGAATTCCATACTTCAGGCGGCCGTAGATACGTTTGCTGTTAAGGGCGACCGGATACTCATTGAATTTTTTGATAACTTTAAACATTTGCCTAATTCCGAGAAAGCGCTAATGAAATCTGTGGAAAAAATGTTTTCTAGTAATGATAATGACAAATCATTTTTGCTTTTGCGAGGAAAAAATTTACTACAATT
>C687J35504_10003108_pt1 | contig 10977 bp, 10 predicted proteins | sample RifCSPhighO2_02_FD_35504 | JGI IMG/M metagenome (IMG submission 35504) | reverse complement strand
TTATAATATTCAATAGAACCTCTTAAACATAATACTAAGAATTTTGATTTATGTTTTTCAAATTCTTTAATCAACCGATAATAATATTCATATTCCTTCTTATTTTTTATAATTATTAATTTCATTTTCTAATTAATTCATAATACTTAGCTTCAAGTCGAGGGATTAGTATATTCCAATCATAATCCTTTGATTTTTCCTTGGAAACATTACCCATCTCTTTTAAATTTAATTTTTTAACCCTTGACAAAATTTTATTAAGATCTTCAGCATCCACAATAAATCCATTCTTACCTTCCTCTATCAAATCTCTTGCAGCACCGACATCAGTAGTTATTATTGGTAAACCTGCAGCCATAGCTTCAAGCATGGGAATTCCAAAACTTTCATTAGAAGAACTTAGTACAAAAATATCTGAAGCTAGGTAGAAATCTACTAACTCATCAAAATATTTTTTCCCAAAGAATTTAACTTTATCATTTATCCCCAGTTCGTCAACCTTATTTAATAAGTATCTGTAATAATCTTTATCAACCTCAGCACCGACATGAACAAAATAAACATCAAGGTCTTTTATTGCCTCCAATATTAGTTCTAATCTTCTTTTTCTAACAATACTACTTACATTTAAAATTATAAATTTATTTGGCATTCCAAAACTTTTCCTTAATTTATTCTTATCAAAATTTCTCGCAAATTTTGAGGTATCAACACCAGATGGCCACACAAATATTTTATTTGGATCAATACCAGTTCTATCTACTAAAATTGTTTTTTGTTCAGAAGTAAAAACATGTATTAGATCTGCTTGCTTAATTGGCCATTTCAAGAAAAAATTAAAATACATTTTTCCTAAAATGCCTTTATGAGGCTTCACATCTCTATCAATATCCGCAAAGACGACTAAATTATATTTTTTTAAAGGTTTTAAATATCCTGTTAGAAATGTAGAAAAATAACCCATAACATAGGTATGCACTATGTCAGGATTTGTCATAAATAAAATTTTTGGAATTACTCCTGGGAAAAAAGCTTTCTTGAAAATCTTAATACCCTTAAATCGCGTAATTTTTACTAATGATTTTGAATCATCCGGTTCTAAAGCACTTAATCTTACATTTGAAGTATAAACCTCAGCTTCATGACCTAATTGTTTAATTCCTTCTATAATGTATACTGTACTATGTCCGCTCCTATTACTATAGTCATCTAAAACATGAAGGATTTTCATAAAATGTTAAAATAAAAAAAATTTATAAAGCAGTATACTTAGGTTTAGGCTATATATTCTACCTTTAATTGGGTCCCTGGTTCAAGATCTTGCCTTACAACTCTCCCTAAATAATTGTCATATTCTTTAGGATGGATACCTGAACCTGGCCTGGCAATACCTAAATTGTCTTCACTTAAAGTTTCCCCAGATTTTATATACCTTGTTATTACCAAACTATGTCTAAACAAACTCGCTGCGCCCTTTTCTCCTTCAAAAATCTGTTTATTGGATCCAAGTGCATAATGAATCGATTCAGCTGCTCTTACTAATTCAGATAATTCATCGGGTTCTAAAGAGGCTTTCTGATCAGGTCCTGGCCATCTTCTATCTATTGTAAAATGCTTTTCAATTAAGTTAGCACCAAGGCCTAATGCCGCCAATGTAATATTAATACCTTGCGAATGATCTGAAAATCCAACAGGTACATTGTACTTTTGCTTTAACAAAGGTATCAAATTAATATTGCAGTCTTTTGGGTCTGCAGGATATTCAAAAACACAATGCATCAGTGCTAACTGATCATTAATATTCCTAATATGANCTACAGCTAAATCAATGTCATTATAATTCGATGCTGCTGTAGACAAAACCATTGGTTTCTGTTTCCTCGCTATATGTTTAAGNAAAGGTATATTTGTTAACTCACCAGAACCTATTTTATAGGCAGGTAAATTAAATTCATCTAAGAAATCAATAGCCTCTCTACAATAGGCAGTAGACATAAACATTATCCCTTTATCATTAGCTCTTTGTTGTAATCTCTGATGATCTTCTTTAGACAATTGTATTCTTGCTAACAATTCATATAAGTTTTCTTTTTCCAAATGCACAGCTGTACCAGCGGATTTAAGCATCTCATACTGAGGTAAATGTGTTTGGAATTTTACTACATCTACTCCACACTCTGCAGCAGCGTCGACTAATTCTAATGCCTTTTCCAGAGAGCCATCGTGATTAATTCCAGCTTCTCCAATAATAAATGGCTTATTATTATCACCAATCTCCCTTCCAATATAGATGTTTTTCATTTGAATCCCTCCCGATTGTATTTGTATGCCACCTAAAATTGAATAATTAAGTTTATATTTGCTTTTGTTGCATCTTAATATAAAGTTCTAGTGCAACAAAATCATATTCTGTATCAATATCCATAGAACTAAATTCATCCATTTCATAAAAACCATTGTTTTCTTTAATAGTAATATTATTTTTTTCCTTTAATTTATCTCTTTTGGTAAACCAAATTGCACCATTTAATTGATACACAGAAGGTAATTGTTGTCTTTCTAAATTATATGGATCTCTTCCATCATCTAACTCTATAAAGGGTTTGCCTTTTCCATCCTTTTCTATTAACATCCAATATGGCGGAAATGCTTTCTTTACACTAGTCAGAGAATCATAATTTCCTATTATAAATTTATTAAAGGATTCTCTAATATGCTCATCATTTCTTAAAGGCGAGGTACATTGAAGGGTTGCAACTACATCCACTTTTATATCCTTCTGTTCTTCAATGGACTTAACAGCATGTTCTATAACTGGAGGCGTATGTGCTGTATCTGTCGCAAGATAGGCAGGCCTCAAAAATGGAACAACAGCACCAAATTTTTTAGAAATTCGTGCTATTTCTTCAGAATCTGTACTAACTATAACTTCATCAAAAACCTGGCTTTTAATAGCTGCATCTATTGTGTATGCAATTAATGGCTTCCCAGCTAACTCTCTAATGTTCTTGCCAGGAACCCCTTTTGATCCACCCCTAGCTGGTATAACAGCCACCACATATGGTTTTGTCATAATAGTATAATTGTACGCAAAATTTAAAAGATTTTTGTAATTATATGAAACCATGAAAAATTTATTATGTGCAGCTTTGCATCCAGGAAGCGCAAATTCCATAGGTCCTGTAATAAAAGAACTCTTAAAATCAGAAGATTANCACATTAAAACCTTAGCNTATGGTCCAGCAACTCAAATATTTTCTAGATTGAACATCCCTTTTGAAATTCCAAGATTAATAAATGTTAGTGCTTTATCATGCGTTATAGATGAATCACAGCCAAACTTGATTTTAACTGGAACTAGTGATAAAGATAAAGAAAACCCAGAAGTATTAGAACAGAATTTGATTTATTGTGCCAAAAATAAAGTTACTACCTTAGCAATAGCAGATATTTGGAAGAGTTATGGTAGTGTTTTTAGTGAACAAAATGATAAGTTTAAATATTATCCAAATCTAGTAGCGGTAATGAATGAACACGCCCGCATTACAATGACAAATGAAGGATATCCTCAAGAAACAATCCGAGTCACAGGAAACCCTCATTTCGATGAGGTTATTAAGATTAATAAGGAGTTTAAAAATGAAGATAGAACAAAGATAAGATCTGAATTAAATATAAAAGATGATGCTTATGTAATAATGTTTGCTTCGCAACCGATTGAACTTGCATATGGTAAAGACTCATCAAATCCAAAATATTTAGGTTACACAGAAAAGGATATATTAAAAGATGTAGTAGAATCTATTAATAAAATGCACCATATACCTCAAAAGCTTACATTATTTATAAAGGTTCATCCCAGAGAAAAACAAAAAGAACTTGAAGACATAATTCCAAATTCTAAATATCCTGTGATTTTTAATCAGGAATGTCCTCCAATAAAAGCTACTTTAGCATCAGATATGGTTATTAGTGCATTTTCCACTATGCTATATGAATCTACATTATTGGATAAGCCATCTGTCAGCTATCAACCTGGTTTAATAGGTGAAGATCAATTATTGACAAATTCTTGGGATGTTACAATACCTATCTATCAGAAAAAGGATTTAATTCCAACAATAGAAAAAATCATAAATGATTTAGACTACCAACAGAGTATTAAAGAAAAAAGGAAATCATTCTCAGTAGAAGAAAACGCAACTCAAAATGTATTAAAATTAATTTATCAGCAGATAAGTTAAATTATTTTTTATTTTATAATTCTCCTCTTGCTTTCCTTTCGTTAATCATTCTTCTTAATACAGCTCCTCGCAAACCACATCCATCACAAATCTTCATATCCCCTGATCTTCCATCTAGATGAAGTTTTCTAAAAGCCATTAATTTTCTATTTTTCCAAATACCTTCCATATTATCATGATTCAAGTTACCCACAATTTCTTGGTTGTAAGTATCGCCGCAACATAATGTGATATTACCATTCCAGTTTACAAATAATCTATGCCATAACTGAGGACAAGCAAATTCTTTTTCTACGGCAGGAAATGAACCCTTGCTTCCAAGGGACATATCATACATGTCATCAAATGCAACAATGTCTACATGGGGCCCCCAAAACTTCTTAAAATCTTCAACCTGGTGCTTATTCAAATCTTGAAGCACAGCTTGTATCCTTATCCTTGGTTTTAATTCTCCCACAGCATTTGTTTTCCCTATCTCATCTCTTAACCTTCTGAACCTACTAATATTTTCAANTACNTGGTCAAACTTTGCACCAACTCTAATAGATTCATATACTTCTTTTGTACATCCATCTACAGAAAAAATTACCTTATCAATACCTGCATCTATTAGTGCTCTAGCCTTAGCTTCTGTCATAAGGGTTCCATTTGTATTAATCATTACCTCTATAACTCCCTTCTGTTTTGCGTACCTAACCATATCTACTAACTTTGGATGTAGCAGAGGCTCACCCCTATAATTTAATTTAATTGACGCTAATTTTTTATCGCCAAATTTTTCTTGTCTCCCCTCATCAATCCCTTTCTTAAATAGTTCAAAATCTAAATAACCTAATTTATTTTTTTCATGAAATTCCTTATCACTTTGAAAGCACATTACACACCTTAAATTACATGGGGCAGCAGTTTCAAAATCCACATGAATAGGGAAATCATCTATGATATTTAATGGAGGGTTATTATTCCATCTCCACCTGTACTTTTGATACTCTTCAGTACTTTCCTCATTAGATCCTTGAGCTACAGTAAACGTTGGATTTACAATAAATTCTACCATAAAATCACCTTATATTCTTTTAAATATACCATGTTTTAAATTACTTTTGTTATGACCTACTAATACTAATCTTTTAGAGATTTCAATTCATCTATATTCTCGATGACTTTTGAAAAGCCTTCTACTATATCATGCATATCTTCTGAAGTATTGGGATACATTATTCTCCTAGACCAAATAGCGCTTTTATAACACAAATCCTCAGATATTGGATTCAAACCTTCCTTATATCTTCCGCTCCTATGATTTAAGAAAATAGGATTCATATACAAAGGATGTGGGTAACCTTTATCAGCATTTATTCCTTCTGCATTCAAAGCTTTTAAAAATAGGTCTCTAGAAACACCCATCTTTTGTTCATCATAGGTAAATGCTGCAACATGTTTAACACTTGATGTATTTTCTAATACTTTAACTGGTTTTAATCCATCAAAATTAATATTTTTTTCTAAGAGATCAGAATTTTTAATTCTGTATGAATTTAAGTAATCCAATTTCTTCAATTGCTCAATTCCAATTGCAGCTTCTATTTCAGTCATTCTATAATTCCAACCAAGAATTTGTGATAGGTAACTCCTGCCTTTTTCCACCAATATTTCTCCATGACTTCTCACCAATCTGCAAATATTATCATAATTTTCATCATTTGTCAATACCATACCTCCCTCACCAGTAACCATATTCTTAGTTTCGACAAAACTAAATGCAGATATATCACCAATTGTCCCAACAAAATTATTGTTAACCTTGGCTCCAGGTGATTGAGCACAATCCTCCAATACTTTTAAATTATATTTTGATGCAATTCTTTGAATTGATGTCATATCACAGGGATTTCCAACTAAATGTACAGCTAATATAACCTTAGTCTTATCAGTTATTAATGATTCTAAATTATTTGTATTAATATTAAAAGTGTCCCTACCTACATCGCAAAATATAGGTGTGGCATTACACATTAAAATTGAGGAAGCACTCGCAGTAAACGTATAACTAGGAACAATAACTTCATCTTGTTCTCCAATACCTAGGGCCACAAGTGCCGCATGCAAGGCAGATGTACCTGAATTAAAAGCAACCGCATATTTCATTTGATGAAATTTCGCAAAGTTATCTTCAAACTCCATAATTTTAGGTCCACCTTTCCTGTAATTACTGTGGAACCCTGATAATATCCTGGTATTCATTACTTTATTAACAGCGTCAATCTCAGCATTATCAAAATCTGGAAGATAATTAAAAGATTTTGTTCTTACTGGAGTCCCGCCTAGAAGTGCTAATTTTGCCATACTATCACAAATTAAAATCTCTTAATAAAAAATATAAACCTTTCGAAGTTTAATTAAGAACTAATTAATACCTTTCTATAACCCTCTTTTAACTTGGCAATGACTTTTGGCCAAATAAAATTTTCTTTGATATGCTTTGACAATTCCTTATTCCTTTCAGTATTATAAGCATCTCTAATTTTGGATTCGATATCTCTTTTATCTAAGGGATTTACATACCATGCATAGTCCTTGAAATATTCAGTAGTTGTCCCCCTGTTTGTTATTACAATATTAGTACCTGCTAATCCTGCCTCTAATGCAACTAATCCTGGCGCCTCTAACCAACTCGGTAATACAAGAACCTTAGCAGATGCATAAGCCGATTTAAGCATAGAAGAATCATGATCCATGTGGTCTATAAAATGAATATTTTTATTGGCAATTTTTAAACAATTTTCATAATATGTTAAATATTCTTGGTTTTTGGCACCAATTAAAACTAATGGTATATTAATTTTGTTCATAATCTTTATCAGGTCTAACAAATTTTTCCGTGGATCAATTCTGCCTACATATAGAATAAAATTTTCTAGTTTATATTTATCATAGAATTCATCAGGTTTTGCACCATAAAATTTTTCATCCACCCCACAGGGAACTGGAAAAACTTTTCTTAAAGATATACCAAAATCTTTTTGTAATAACCGTCCCTCTATCATAGAATCCGGAGTTATCATATCAGATAAGGATAATATTTTTTTAGATTTTGACACAAAGGAAAAGTGTCGCTTTAGTAATGTATATCCAACACCTTTTATTTTTTGTGGAAAACTATAATGCTCTCTTATACCATACTTAACAGAGGGCCAATTATATAGTGGAGTAAGAACTATTGGGAGGTTATGCATTTTACTAAGTCTAATCAGATCATAACAATTACTAGATTTACCAAAGTTATGTAAGATATCATAGTCTACTATCTTATCATTCCAGTGGTCAAATAATTTAATAGTGATCCCCTCTTTTTTCAGATATTCCATGGTCTTCAACAATAAAATTTCTCCACCACCAGGATGTTGAAATACAGTATTGTTACAATTAAATAATACTTTCATACCATATACTTCCATTCAAAATTTATTCTATTGTTTTTAAAATCTCGATACAATATCATTGCCTGAAGGGCAAACATGGAACACCAAGAATTTGGGTTATTAGCCGGGGATCCATCACTTTTATTTCCAAAAATAAATGCACCTTTATGAATCCCATCAGACACATGGTAATTTATTAAGCGACTATAATTCTGCCTCAGTAATGATATAAAATCAGGATTTCTATTTTCATTTGTGAGTATTCCTAACCTAAGAGTTTGAGCTATTATATCCGATCTTTCATTATAATTAAATTTATGATCTATATAGTGCCTGGGTATTTTCCCATCAGTACTAAGATTGTCTAATAGAAATTTACTACCTTCAGTAGCTATTTTAAGGTGTTTGACGTCATCAAAGAATTGCCCCGCAACAAAATAAGATTCACATGAATAACAATGTGGGTGAAAATTTGAACTATCATAATCTGCATATGTTCTAAATCTGCCATTTGCTTGCCTCCACTTATTAGAATCTCGTAAAGATTGCTTAACACCTACAATTAAGTTCTCATCTCCAATTATATCATAAAGATTTAATAAACCAATGCATACTTTTGATAAATAACTCCCCGATTGAGTGGACCAGGTTTCCATTGTATTCTTATTTTGCCCTACAGCATCTCTGTATGGTATAAATGAACCATCAGGATTTTGCATGGACAACATCCAATTTCCTATTTTCTTGGACGCTTCCAAATATTTTTTCTCTCCGGTGTGTCTATATAAATTTACCAAACCATTTAAAATAATTCCACTATCAAAGGTAAATTTAACTCCTTCATTTTTCTTGTATTCACTAATGTAGGGAAAACAAGAAAAACAACCACCATCATCATCAATTACTTTATTAATAATCCAATCAGCAGCAACTTCTGCTTTGGCTAGATAATGATTATCACCTTCAAGCTTATGAAGATATGTCAATAAAGTTAACCCATAACCAGTTATTTCGGGATATGCAAATGTAAATCCCTTTGTTTCATATTGATACCAGCTATTGAATGCACCTTTATGTTCTCCTGTTTTTTGTTGAACATCAGAATTTAACAGCCATTCTTTACAAAATTCAATCCTTTCTTCTAAATCTATAGCCATTTTTTAATCCTCTTATTTTGAAAAAATCATCTCCCCAATATTCTATATTAGAAGAATCACTAATCCTTTCAATAATATAATAACCATCATCACATTTTACCAAAAAACCTTTTCCATAACTTATCCCATACAATGTTCCATTTTGAATTTCAGTAATATCCTGGAAATTAATTCCGGAAGTGTAAGAGCCCCTCCATATACTAAGTTTTTCATCGTCAAGATATGTATAAGCTCCCGGAAAAGGATGAGTTTGTGCTCTTACAAAATTAAATATTTCTCTCCCATGAGCATCCCATTTTATTTCTGCATCTGTTGGTTTCCTTTGAGGTAAAAATATACCATCAGCTTTTGATTGTTTTATCCTTTCTGTATTGCCAGTAGATTTAAGATCAAATAACACCTTTCTTAACATTTTAACAGTATGATAATCTGATTTATCATGCAAGGTTTTTATATCATCCCTATCGTCAATATTAAAATAAGAAACTCCAATAATATCTCCCTCATCAGCTTTCTCAGATAAATAATACAAACTTACACCCCATTCTCTTTCATCTCTCAACAGTGCCCAATTCAAGGTAGCCCCTCCTTTAATCTGTGGTAATGGACCTCCATGGCTACCTATGCAACCATATTTTGGGATCTCAAGCACATCTTTAGGTATTAATTCAGAAGAACCAAATTCAAAAATCACATCTGGATTCAAATCTTGAATTATTTTAATATTTTCAGGATCTTTAAATCTATTGCAATAAATCAATTCAAATTTGTAAAATTCAGCCAAATCATTAAAAGTAGTCCACCTTGCCTTTTTGTGTTTTTTAGAGATAGAAGAACCAAATACCGCACTAACTTGATATCCATCAGTTTTCAATATCTCCTCTAAACATAGCCTAGTATGCTCAGTAGGACCAATAACTACTGTTTTAATCATTCTTTTGAGCTTTAGCCCATTCAATATTTCTTCTTAGTCCATCATCTATAGAAACAGTAGATTTCCAATTAAAAAGAGATCTTGCTAAAGAAGGATCACAACACAATCTTTTAACTTCTGATGTTCTTTTACCTATATATATAATCTCGCAATCAGACTCAGAATATAACTTAATTTTTTCAGCTACTTCTTTAATTGGAACATCAGTGCCAGTACCAAAATTAACTGCCTTACCAATTGCATCTTTATGCCAACCCATAGTAAGAAATCCATCAATTGTATCATCAACGTACATTAAATCTCTAGTTTGCAATCCATCGCCATGAACTTCTAATACTTTTCCTTCCAGTGCTTTATCTATGAATTTTGGGATTACATCATATGTATGCCTTGGCCCATATGTATTAAAGGGTCTGATTATTGCAATTGGTAAGTTATATGTATTCCACCAAGACCATGCTAATCTATCTGCAGCAACCTTACTCGCCCCATAAGGACTACTTGGATTCATCGTATCAGTTTCCTTTATTGGATCCTCATGAGTCCCATAAATTTCACTTGAGGAGGTACATACTAATCTCTCAATAGATTTAATCTTATTTAATGATCTCGCAGCTTCCAGAACATTTAAAGTTCCGTCAACATTGGCACGTACAACTTCCATTGGCTGATTAAAAGATTTTGGCACATAAGCTTCAGCAGCTAAATGAAAAATAATATCNGGATGATCATCTATAATTAATCTCTGGGTTTCAGGTGAACTAATATCTCCNGCAATAATTTGAATTTTATTTATTTGATGTTTNAAATTCTTTAAATCAAATCTATTAGTACCAATTACTGAACTCCCTCTAACATATGCAGTAACATCAGCACCCATTTCAATCAACTTGTCAACTAAATGTGAACCCATAAACCCATCTGCACCAGTAACCAAAGTTCTTTTTCCTTTATAATATTCAAAATATTGTTTCATTTTTTCCAAGGTAACTCAAAAAAATTTTTAAATCTTCTTATTTAAGCTTTTTATGAAGGTATTGGATTATTTTCTTGGCAGAGGTTCCATCACCATAAGGATTTTCCCAAGAATTCTCTGAATTAACCATTAATTTAACTGCATCGCATATTCTATCTTTATCAGTCCCAGCAAGTATATTACTCCCTACATCAATAGTTTCTGGTCTTTCTGTATGTTCTCTTAAAGTAACGCAAGGAACTCC
>C687J35504_10003099_pt1 | contig 11001 bp, 11 predicted proteins | sample RifCSPhighO2_02_FD_35504 | JGI IMG/M metagenome (IMG submission 35504) | reverse complement strand
ATTCTAAAATCTTGGCTTTCTTTTAGCATGACACTCTCTGCAATAAACAGGTTTTCCTTCTGTTGGCTTGAATGGAACTTCGCATTGTTTTCCACATTCTGAGCATTTTGCAGGATGCATTTCTCTTGGTCCAAAATTGCCTTGAGGTGGTCTGCCTCTTCCGCCTGATCCGAATCCGCCACTTCTTGGTCTGTCATTAAATCCGCACATTTGTTTTTTCCTCCTGTAATTTAAAAATAATTGGGATTTATAAATTTATATTTTCTCTCAAAAGTTTATCTATTCAGAATTTAATTCTATTTCTTTTTTTACAATCTCAATATCTTTTTCCCAAAGAGGGGTTAAATTTCTTTTATAAATAATCGCAGCAGGATGAAACAAAGGAATTAATTTAAACCGAACATCTTGAATTTTAACAAACTTCGCTTTGCCGTGGACAGAAGTTATTCCGGGCTGTTTATCCATTAAATTTGCATTTCCTTCAGAAAAAAAGAACTTAGTTGCGTAATTTCCTAAACTGCATACAACTTCTGGTTTAATAACTGATATTTGTTTTAATAGATAAGGGATATGTGTCTTAATCTCTTCTGGATTCGGGTTTCTATTCTCTGGAGGCCTATATTTAAGGATATTTGCAATATAAACACTCTCTAAACTTAATCCAACTTTCCCCAATAGTTTATCCAGATTCTTTCCAGCAATTCCAACAAAAGGAAATCCCTGCTCATCCTCTTGCCTTCCAGGCGCTTCTCCAACAAACATTATTTTTGCATTTGGATTGCCTTTTCCAAAAACTAGATTTTTAGCAGTTTCCCTTAATAGCAGAGATTTATCTTCACCTGCTTCTTTTTCAACTTTTTGCAATTCTGTTTTATTATCCATTATTTCAAAAAAAGAAAAACAAGTTTTTAAAACATGCTTAACTAATAATTATATTATAATATTTTGCCCCTATAGTTCAGCCCGGATAGAACGCAGGTTTGCGGTGAGCGATGTTCACGGAGTCATTCGTGAACTATCAATAACGAGTGAGCTCGCGAATAATCTGTAACCGAGGTTCAAATCCTCGTGGGGGCATTTTTTTAAAATTAAAGATAGCGACGAAGAAATTTTAAAATTTTTTAGAAAGAACAAAAAAATAAAAATAATTGCTTTGCAGAAATTAAGAAAAATTACTGCTGGAAAAGTTTAAGAAATAAAATTAATAAATAAAAAAGCTGTTATCAGCGATAATCTAAATTAATCAAACGAGCGTTAGCAAGGAGCTATTAGGAAAAAGAAAAAACCTGCTTAATTTTCGATAGTTGTTAATTATGATACTATCAATGTTCAAAAATAATTAATCAACCAACCAAAGAATAAAAACTCTCCTTTCTCTAAAAATTAAAACCCGTAATTTTTATGTTTGGATTGCTTCTTGCCGAATAAAATTGCTGCTGCTATAGCCAACACAACTAAAATCACAATTACCCATATCCATGTCTTTGATTTTGTTTCTGAAGTTGTTGGAACCTCTCCAACTTGTTCTCCAACTCCTGCCTGTTCTTCAGCAGAAACTGCTTCTTGAATATAAACTAAACTTAAATCAGCTTTTCCTGTCGCTGAATCAATACCATTTAATGTAACGGCCACATCATATTTATCGTCTGCATTAACATCAAACTTCTTTATCTCTCCTACATTCAATGTTGCTTCTTTATCTTCTGCAGTAGTCGTAACATTTAATTTAACAGTTGTGTCTGTTGTTTCTGTAACGCCTACATAATATAATTTAGTGTCCACTTTTATTTTAACTCTATATTGTTCATCTAAGTTAACGCTAACTCCGTCAGAATCTGCATTTAAATCAGTAGTTGCTTCATTATATGTTAATGTCCAGTAAGATGAACTTGCAGAACCAACAACATCACTTCCGCTTGTTCCACCACTTGTGCCAGAAGTTCCTCCACCGCCAGTACATGTACTAGTACTTAATGTAACACCACTTGATTTTGTATTTCCAGAATGGTCGGTACAGGCTACAGTATATGTATATGCAGTATTACATCCTAAACCTGTCTGAGTTGCTGTTTGAGTTCCTGTATTTCCAGACATAGTTATTCCATCAGTTCCACCTCCAGTTGTGATGCATTGTTTTCCATTTATACCGCTTGTAGCGTCGCTAACTGTAAGATCTAAAACTAACTGGTGCTGGTTAGATGTTGAGCTCTTCGCTATTGTTAATGTTGGCTGTGTTCCATCTATCGTAACATTATATGCAATAGCTGTGGTATTTGTATTATTCCCAATTTCAGTGAAATTTCTAATAACTATCATATAATTACCATCTGTTAAATTAGCTGCTCCACCAGTATGGGTTGAAAGATTAAAACCAAAATTTTCTCTTACATTAGACCCGGTTCCAGTTCTATTATGTGATTCATTCATTAATCCAGTATCATTATAAAAGTAAAAAGATGCTCTTAAAACTCCCTGACCTGCATATCCAATTCCTCCAGCACCTGTTTCATTAAAATCAGTAACATTCAAACCTGTATAAATTGTTGTAGCAGAAGTTGCTGAAGTAGATAAATTTACTTTTGTTGTTGTTGAAGGTATACCTGCAAAAGAATAAATTGGAGTTATTGAGCTAAATCCTGTTGAATTTGCATCGAAATTAACAAAATTAGGAGCAGTTGTATCGTTTATTTTTATAGAGAAATTAGCAAGACCGACAAATGTAATATTTGAAAGAAGAACAGTTATATTATATTTCCCAGGCACAGCATTAGACATATTGAATGTAATCGTCCCATTCATATCTGATTGATTACTTAAAATTCCACTTATGTTTCCAGGGGTTGTTTGACCGCTCGCATTCAGCCAGGAAAAAGTCCTTCCAGTCAAAGTATCGTTGCCAGTAAGGTTAGCTGTCCCATAGGGATGAGAATAATTCGGAGGATTGTCAATAACAAAACTCTTGTCAAAAGTTATGTTTACTTGTGCAATAGTGCTATTTGAAAAATCATTAGTTAAATTACCAACCATACGGCTTACATTAATTATAATTTGTGCAGTTATTCCTTCATTAATAGTAAAATTTTGATCAACAGTAGTTCCATTTGGTCTGAATGCAGTGGTATTATATAAACTAACTGCATGTGGAGTAAGTCCTCTATTTTGCCCATCAGTTGATAAAATAGCAAAAGTAAAATTCATCAAAAACAAAACCCCAAAAATTCCAGCAATAATTAAAATTCCGTTGTAACTTTTTTTTGCTGATTTATTATTAAATAAATTCAAACCTTCAAAAAAACTATTTTTTTTCACCATCTTTTTTTTAACTAACTAACTTTTGAATAATTAACTAAAATAAATTGTATTTATAAATCTTTTTGTTATCACTCAAACAAAAGAATTTTAGCTTTAAGGACGAAAATCTATAAAAATTCTAAAGAAGAAATTTTTTTTCAAATAAAAAAATGTTAAGAATAAAAAATATTTTGCAGAAAATAAAAAATCAAATAATTTCACAAAAAATATTTTTCTAAAAATTAAATTCAAAAAAATTAAATTCAAAAAAATTAAAGCTCATCAACAATCCCTGCAGCGTTTACATAATAGATGGCTTCATTATCGGGCAGATTTGGAGAATCAATTAATTTAGCGACGCGTGAGCCCTGTTTTCCTCGTCGAAGATACATTCTGTATGTACTTGCATGCCCGACAATATGTCCGCCAATTGCCGTCGTTGGATCACCAAACATTTGCGCAGGATTTGCCATAACCTGATTAGTTACATAAACTGCTAGGTTGTGCGTTTCTGCCAGTTTCATTAAATCATGCATATATCTATTCAATTTCTGCTGTCTGTCTGCAAGCTGCCCTCGTCCAGCAAATTCTGCCCTGAAATGCGCAGTCAGAGAATCAATAATCATAAGTTTTATCGGCTCTCCATTTTTAATCATTTCAGAAACTTTTTCCAAAAGCAAAATCTGATGGTCTGAATTAAAAGCTCTGGCTACAAAAATATTTTTTAAAACTTTTTCGGGATTTAATTGCATAGCCTCGGCAATTTGTTTTATTCTTGCGGGTCTGAAAGTTCCNTCAGTATCAATAAAAACGCATTTTCCATTTACTCCTCCTTTTTCCGACGGAAACTGAACATTAACCGCNAGGGTTAACCCTAACTGCGTTTTTCCGCTTCCATANGCTCCAAANGCTTCNGTAATTGATTTGCTTTCAACACCTTTTCCTCCCAGAAGATTATTAAGAATCTGACTTCCCGTCGTGATATAAGAAATATTTTCTCTTTTTTTTGCNTATTCCATTCCATCCTGAAAACCCAAATCCAGCATTGTCCTCGCTGCCTGAATTGCTTTTCTCGCAACAGCCGGACTTACTCCCGCGGAATCTGCAATTACTGCCGGACTTGAAACAGCCAGAGACATTAAATCTAAAATCCCGGCGCCCTCGAGCTTTGCCGCAACTGCAGGTCCGATTCCAGGCAAGTCAGTTAATTCAGGTTCTTTTTTTTCTTTGGATTTAGTTTTTTTTGAATCCTCTTCCTCGCCAAAAACAGCCTCTTTAATTTTTTCAGATTCTTTCATCATTCTTTCTCTCTTCGTTTAAGTTGAGATTCCACTTCATTTTTTAGTTTAGATTTAATCTCTAACAATCTTCCTGAATTTTCTCCAAATAATTTAATCTCTAATTTTCCATTTTTATTATCTGGCGCTTTTGAAAATAAAACTTCTGCATATTCACTCCCGCTAAAAAGAGTTCCGAATAAAACAGGAACCATTTGATCAGATCTAATATTATAAAAACATCGAGTTCCGTACAAACCACTTTGTCTAACTCCAGAATGTTGCTTGCTATAAATTAAATTAGAGACAATTCCATAAACAGATTGAACCAAATCAGTTTCAATAGGAAAATTTTCATGAATATAATCTTGTCTCATTAAAGAAAAATTCCTTTTCAATTTATAAAGATTATTCAGTTCGCAAATATATATCTAACAATCAGTAAGAGATTAACGATTAATAAAACAAAAAATAAAATTTTTTCTGTTTTCCCGCCAGTTCTAATCTTCCAGGAAGTTTTTCCTTTCAATGGAAAAAAAGGAGTTATCCCTGAAATGGTCAAACTGTCTGCAAATAAATGCGAAGCATAGCCAACAAAAAAACCAAGTGCAATTCTCGGGATAAACATCAAAAAAATAAAAGTTATTAAAAATAAAAAGGTAAAACTATGAAAAGCCCCACGATGTTTCACAAAATATTGCAAAGGTCTGAAAATTATTTTTCTTCCTAATTTAGAACTTTTTAAGTCTATATCTGGAATATAAGTTGCAAGCAAAGCAATTGCAATAAAAAAAATTTTATAAGAAACAAAAGGCAGTAAAAGTAAAATAAAAAATAATGTGATTGTTAAATGTGTTTTTATTAACATAGAATTAAATTAAATCAAATATAATTTAAAACTATCTTTTCTTAAAAAATATTCTTTATTTCAAATTTTCAATAAGATTTTCAAGATTTACGTCACTAACCTGATCAATAACAAACTCGGGCTCATTGAAAAATTTGCTCATTCTGACATTCCCTGAAAAAAACATTTCTTTTCCAAGCAAATCTTCTCTTTGAGAAATTAATCTTTCAATATTATCAAGTTCAGTTAATCCAATTTTTGGAAGATTTTCATGAAATAAAACTGCCCTGATTGTTCCGGTGCCGTCATCTAAAACAATTGTCATCAAATATCTTTTTTCTGGAACAACCTTTCCATGAACTGCGCAGACAAAATTTTCGCCATCTGCAGTTGCTTTTTTAGAGCATTCTGGACATACATGAAAAGATTTTGGCTCAAAGGTTTGCAGGATAAATGCTCTTGTCTTGACATTTTCTGAAACAACAAAATCAGAAATTTTTTTCTCGCTGACAATTTTTTCGGTCACAATTTTGCTGTCATCAAAAAGTTCGCTGCTTATTTTAAGCTCAGAAAAACTTCCCAAATGGAGTTCATTTCCTCTCATGCTTGCATTTCCCAACTCAATAGAACTTCCTTTTTTGACTCTCCCGCCTTCAATTAAAGAAATATGATTTGTATCCCATAAAACAATTTTAATGTTGGAAGTATCGTCGGCTAAAACAAAATTAACAACTTTTGACTCCTCTCCTTTTTTGCTTTTAAATGTCCTTACAGGAAACAAATCAATTATTTTTCCAACAACATTTACTTTTCTCATTCCAGGAAGAAGTTCATTTATTTTTAATTTTTCATTTTCAAAGTTAATTCCCAATTCTGCGGCAACAATCTGCGCAGCCCCTTCATAACTTATTAACTCAGAAAGTTTTGCTCTTTTTGCCTTAACTTTTTCTCCGATTTCTTCCTTACTTAATCCAGAAGCCCTTGCAATTTTTTCAAGAACTTTTTCATAATTTATATCACTCATAACAACAAAAACAAAAAAGGTTTTATAAGTATTATGCTGTTAAAAAAATATAATTTAAATCTTCGTCTTTTTAATTTCCTGATTCAACCATTTTTGCCACAACGGAAAAACTTTATCTCCCAACGGCAAACCAATTTCCTGAATAACCTCGTCTGAAATTCTATGAAAAGCATGATTGGACAAAGTATTAAATTTTGCTTCTAAAATTTCTTCATTGCCTGTTTTTTCGGAAACGTCTACAATTTCTTTTTTTATTTTTGCTCTTAATAATATATTATCATAAATTGCGTCCCAATTTCCAGCCCACCCTTTCACATTGGAAGCAATATCTTTCAAAATTTCGCTGTCTCCATTGATAATCTCATCTGTCGGCTCCAGCTCATCTTTTTGTACATTATATTTTAATAAATCTACAAAACCTTTTTCAGTTAAAGGGTCAGTTTTCCAGTGTTTTCTTACTTCTGTAAGCTGCAACATTCTTTTCCAAGAGTGCAAGCCGTCAGCGGACTTTATTGGATTGCAAACAGCGATAATATCTGTAGCTTTAAAACTCGTCGTCGGAACTTTTAAATCATTGACAACTCTGTCAAAAACTCCATAAGGGCTTGCGCCGTGAATAGTTCCTGCAACAACATTTGCCAAAGCCCCGACTCTCATTGCTTCATAAAGAGCTTCTGCTTCCGTTGACCGAATCTCACCAATAATCAAACTTGAATCTCCAAGTCTTAAACTTGTTCTTATTCCGTCGTCAGCAGAAACTTCTGTTCCTGATTTCAGCAGCGCAGAACGCACTTTCATCCTGATAATATTATACTGAAGATTTCTTAAAGACTCAACCGGCAATTCTAAAGTATCCTCTATAACAATCATTCTAAATTTTGGAATAATCTCTAGCATTAAACTTCCTAAAAGAGAAGTTTTTCCAGAAGATCTTGTTCCAGCGACGAGAAGTGTTCGCGAGCCGTCAATTAAAAAACTCAGCAACCCTGCAGCAAATGGATTTAACATTTTATTCTTTACAAAAAGAGGCAGTGTCCAGGGACTCTCACGATGACGCCTAATGGAATAAGACAATCCGTCAACCGATAAAGGTCTCTGAATAATTGCAATTCTCGCTCTCAATTTTCCAATTTCTAACTGGGTATCTAAAATTGGATTTGCTTCATCCAAGGGTCGTCCTGAAATCATCCTAAATTTAGCCGCCCATGAATCCGCATCTTCCTGGCTTGGCCTGATATTCGACAAACACTCGTCGTATTCTCCATGCTTAATATAAACTGGAACTTTTGAAATCGGCGAATTCAGCGAGATGTCATGGATATTTTTATCCTGAAGCAAAACTTCAACCAATCCAAATCCTAAAGTATTTCTAACTAAAATAATTGCCAATTTATTTAATTCAGGATAACTTAATTTAATTCCCTTAGCGCTTGCTAAATCTCTCAGCAAATCTCTTGAAATATTAAAAAAAACACTTCGAATCCTCTCGCTGTCTGTAAGTTCTTCTGCTTTTGGTTGGTGCTCTATTAAAACTGTTCTCGCAAGATTTAGAAGCAAATTATGATCTTCGCTTAACGAATGTTCTGGGGGAATAAGATGATACATTAACTTTGATTCATCTCTCATTTTCAAAATCGTAACAAGAGATTCATCATAATCTTCTCCTGAAATTTTGTATTGAGCAACAATTTCTGAATTCTCAGGTAAATCACTGACTAATCTTGTAAAAGTAAAATTAGGAATTATATCCGGCTTGAAAATTTGATGATAAATTTCCCTGCTTCCTTTTTGATAATCTTTAAAATATTTTTTAACAGATTGAATTAATTTTGTTTTTTCAAATAAAGAAAAAACTTTCTCAACAAAATAAAGATAATTAAGATGGTCAGATCTAACTGCTTCATTTCCTCCAGAGGAGACCCCTTTGGGGCCAATTTTATCTAACAAAATTTTCTCTTCAATGATTATTTTTCTTAATTCAAAATAAGCTGCAACAGGATCTTTTTTTAAAAGCAAAAGAAAAGAAAATATTTTGTTGTATCTTTGCGCAAAGAGCGACGCCTGATTTGTTACTAATTTTCTCTGAGACAAAATATTTTCCTGTTTTAATAAATAAACATAAAATTGCGCAATTTCTAAAAGTATAGACGTTTCGGTTAAGTCATAATTGTAATTTTTCTGCTGGGAAAGAATAATTCTAGAAACATTTGGATTTTCAATCAAGCAATCAATAATTCTTCCCATATCATCTGGATTTTCAGAAAGACTCGGAACATATGACGCTCCAAAATAATTCACATAAAGAATATCTTCTCCTCCTTCTCTCGCTACTTCATAAGAATATAATTTTGCATCCCTCTCAAATTGCATGAGTATAGAGATATAAATAGATTTAAATTATTTTGTATGAAAGAGTTTTTTGATTTTTACTAAATCTTAAAGTCCAATTTTTCCTCTAGAAAAATACAAATTTTTAATAGGACATCTAACAAAAACAAATTTAAAGCCACGCTCCTTTCTTTATATATGACAGAAGAGGCAGATTATTCAGAAAAATTTTCAGATGATGTGGTTCTAAAAGTAAGGGACTTGGAAGAAAAACAAAGAATTCTAAAAGACAGAGTTTTACTTATTGGACAGAATTTAATTGATACAAAAGAAAAAACAAACGAGGATATTCTTACAATAAAAAAAGATTTGGAAAAAATAAAAGACAGCATGGAAAAAATAAGAAGATTTATAGAAAGCATATCGACAGAATTTCCAAAATTTGCAAGAAAAGATGACTTGAATATTTTAATTAAGCAAGCAAAAATGTTTCAGCCATTAAAATATTTAAAAGAAAACGCAGAATAATCCGCTTTATCCTAAGTTTTGGGTTTTTACTAAAATTTGGGAATATAAAAAAATTAAAGGGCGGGTCTTCGACGATAGTCGAAATTAAGTGGGAATTTGAAAAACCCAAAACTTAAATTTAAAAACAGAATAAACTTAACAATAAGATGGGCGCATTAGATCAAATCAGGCAAATGAGGCAGGAAGGATTTTCAGAGCAAGATATTTCAGATAGTTTGCAGGAACAGGGAATTAGTCCAAACTCAATAACTGATGCTTTTTCCCAGGCAAGAATAAAGGATGTTGTCGAGGGAGAAAATGAAATGCAGGAAAATGATTTCCCTGAAACACCATCGCCATTCTCAACTCCCGAAACATATGCTCCTCAAGAAATGCCTCAGGATCAATATTACTCTCCTCAAGAATCTCCTTATTTGCAGCCGCAGGAAACAGAATCTTATTCTCCCCAGGAAGGATACACTGAAAATCAGGGAGGATTTGGAACAGACACAATAATAGAAATTGCAGAACAGGTTTTTGAAGAAAAAATTAAAAAACTGTCACAGCAAATTTCAAATTTCAGAGAATTTTCGGCAATTTCAGAAACGAAGTTTTCCAATTTTGAAAATAGATTAAAAAAAATTGAATCAATAATAGAAAACTTGCAGATTAAAATTCTTGAAAAAATCGGCTCTTATGGACAGGGACTTGAAAGCATAAAAAAAGAAATGACTATGATGCAGGATTCATTCAGCAAAACTCTTCCAATACTTGCAAAACCCTATATGGAAAAATCCGCAAAAAAAGTTTCTACATCAAAAAAGAAAGAGGAATAAATAATCAAGATTATCTCAAATTTATTTAATTCTTTACAATAATCTTTTTATAGCTCGTAAATTTTTTATTTCGATGAGATACAGAGCAACTTTTGGAGTTGACTATGGGGTTTATTATAAATCCGGAGGTAAATACCCAGATTACTTAGAAATAAAAAAAAGTTTAATTGCTAAAGATGATTTTAAAGCATTGCTGATATCTGCAGGACAAATGCTTATATTAAGCAGAGATTATCCCATAAACCCAAAAACGAATTTTACAAAAGTTACATTAATTGAATTGTATAATGAATATGGCAATTTAATAAATCCAAAAGAAACTTTAAAAATACAGGGATATAATAGAATCCCAAGATTTAAATGGGAGAAAAAAAACAAATTATTTACAAAATGTTCAAAGTTAGAGCATTTAATAATACTCGAACTTAGAAAAAAAATTTCAAAATATAGTTTTTCAATGAGTTAATTGTAAAACAAAATTCATCTAAAAACTTATTATTTTCCTGCTAAAATCTTTCCTAAAAGAGTTTCTGGCGCTNTTGGTTCACTACTCGTGGAACCAGCAACAACTGCAATAATCAATCCAATTAAAACTGCCCAGCCAAGCAAACTTCCAAGATTATTTCTCCACCAATAACCTGCATTATATCCAAATGATTCTAATGACTGAAAGATAACTATTCCAATAATAACCATTACTACTAAAATCAAAATCCAGCTAAAACCTTTATTACCCATAGGCATGAATAACCCTCCAAGAATTAAAATAACTAAAATAACTGATAGTGCAACTCCAAATCTTGGAAATATTTCAGAAAAAAACAAAGAAACAAAATCAAACTGCAAAGCCATTAAAGAAACAGAAAGAGCAATAATTGCATTTATTGATTT
>C687J35504_10003098_pt1 | contig 11001 bp, 8 predicted proteins | sample RifCSPhighO2_02_FD_35504 | JGI IMG/M metagenome (IMG submission 35504) | reverse complement strand
GCGGAGTAACACCGGTTACTTTCAAAAAACTAAACGGGACTCCATATACTTCTGCATACTCAGGAGACATGAGACCGGTGGCATCATCTACACTATAATCAACGCGACGCAAAGCACGACCCACGACTTGCTCGCAGAGCAGTTGAGTAGAAAATGCGCGAACGCCAAGAACGTGAGTGACGGTATTTGCATCCCATCCTTCGGTAAGCATGGAAACGGAAACTACGCATTTGATATTTTCACCAAGTTTGCCTGGCTTACCGACCGTATTCATCACTTCTCGCAAAAGTTCTTCATCGGTTGGTTCTTCGCGGCCCGGAAAACGTTTGCGATATTCTTTGTGAAAATCTTCAATTTCTTTTGTAAAAATCCTTTTGAATTCGTCACTTATCTTATCGCCGCTTTCAATTTGCGCGCTATCAATGAGCAGCGTATTGGGACGATCTAGAAATTGGACTCCGTCTTCGTTACGGAATATTTCTAAATTTCCTTTTTCAAGCTTTATTTTACCGCTCGCCGTTTCTCGCTGAAATCCCGCGATCCAACGATATACCAATTCGGAAACGGTAGTGTTATTACAAACCACAATCATAACAGGAGGCATTACAGCCGTATTGTTCTTCTTTTCTTCTTCGTATCTCCGATGATATTTCTCATAGTTGCCATACAGAGACTCTAGTGCTTCTTGAAGTTTTGTCGGTAAAATAAGAACCGAGAGATCATAGTCACCAGTTTTTAGTCCCTTTTTAGGAAGATCATCGCGTACATAGAGCCATAAATTACGAAACTCTGGCTCATCTCCTTTGGAAATCGTATCAGACTCGATCGGTAAGCGCGGGATTTTTACCACGCCGCATTCAAGCGCATCCAAAAGAGAGAAGTCAAACATTGTCCATGGAAAAAGCGTGCCCTCAGAATAACCAGACCCACTTAAAAAATAGGGGGTCGCAGAAAGATCAATAACGGCATTAACAACAACCTTTTTGGAAAGTGATTCTAACCCGCTAATCCAGACGCGAGCCGCTTTGTTATTTTCATCCGCTTCTCTTCGATCTTCTCCGGAAAGTTTCTCTGCGCTTGGCTTCTCCCGATAACAGTGGTGAGCTTCGTCGTTTATAACCAGCACTCGAGATTTATTGAGAATACTTTTGAATGCCCGGTTTACCATGGCATTCGGAGTTTCTTTAACCGCCTCCTCTTTAATAATGCCCGTAGCCTTCATTACTGCTCCAACCTGAAAGCGTGGATTTTGCCTTAATTCTAATTGGTGAAAGTTTGTGATTAAAACAGTTGCCTGCTGTAAAAGCTCGAAATCCTGATACGAAATAATGTCGCGCTGAAGATAATAATTATGAGGATCGTTTGGCAGTAATACATTGAGACGGTCGCGAATAGTAATGCCTGGAGTAATAATCACAAAAGCATCAGTAAAACGCGTGTCCTGTTGATAGCGGATTTTATTCAAAGTGTTATAAGCAATAATCATTGCCATCACAACAGTTTTCCCAGAGCCAGTGGCCATCTTGAATGCCAAACGATATAAACCCGGATTTGCATCAGAATTAGCTTTTTTTAGCTCATTAATTATCCAACTTTCTCCAGATTTCTCTGCAACTTCATTGATATACATCAATGTTTCTAGCGCTTCGATTTGGCAGAAAAATAATTTATTTTCTCTCGTTTCATCTTTCCAATATGAAAGCAGATCGCGAGAAACTTTCGTAACGCCAGTATAACCAGAGTCGCGCCAACTCCTTACTTTTATCCTAACTTTATTAATAAATTCATTTTCTTTTTGAAGTTCATTTCCAAGAGCACCCTCAGAGATATTTAAATCAATCTGTTTTTGCTTTGTTTTAGCCCGCGGTACAGGAATATAAAAACTGCTCGGACGGCGTGTTTCTAAAATCTCTTCTGTTAAACCTCTTTCATCAGAATTAAAATGCTTTAAAGGCTCGAGGTACGGAGAATTCAAAATTGGGGATTTCAGCTCGCTTTTCAGTTTGTTGGGCATCATAAATATGCCCAAATTATGCCTCATTTTGGAGAATTATTCAATTCGTCGTCTCGGATTCTCAATACCTTATTACCAACTTCCGGACATTGTCCCCGCCAGTTTTAGGATCGAGTGATCTAGAAAGCTCAAAATGTTAAGATTGTATGATGCAAATTGAAGATTTGGGCGTCATTCTTTCAACTACGGAAAACGAGTTTGAAAAGCGGGCCGTCTTAAATCCGGCGTGCATTGCCAAGGATGACGTAGTCCACATGTTTTATCGCGCCATCAATCAAAATAATATTTCCACAATCGGATACTGTCAGCTTAAAAATAATAAAGTAATACGCAGAGATAATAAGCCTTTAATTTTCCCTGAACATAATTTCGAACGTAGTGGCGTCGAGGACCCGAGAATAATTTATTTGGATGGTTTATATTATCTGTTTTACACGGCATACGATGGGCGGGATGCATCCGCTGCTTACGCGGTTTCCTCCGATTTACGCAATTTTGAAAAAAAGGGGCTAATTTTTCCCGCTATCCTTTATAGGGACGCCGGTAAGATTTTTGAACAAGCAGGCCTTCCGGAAAAATATGAATGGTACGCAAAACACTACGAAGAAGAAAGAGGCCAAGGAGTCTCCCTTTGGGAAAAGGATGTTTTTCTTCTTCCAGAGAAAATTGAAGGAAATTTTTTTCTGATCCATAGGGTAATGCCCGGAATCCAAGCCATAAGCTTTAAGAATTTTTCTGATTTGACCGCGGAATTATGGAGAGAATACTTAGTCCGTATAGCCGAATTTATAATTCTTGACCCAAAGTATAAATTTGAAAACAGGCGCATCGGCGGAGGCTCTCCGCCTATCAAAACAAAGCATGGCTGGCTCTTAATTTTTCATGCTATAGAACAAACAAGCCGCGGAAAAATTTATCATGCCGCAGTGGCGCTGCTGGATCTGAAAAACCCGCTTCGCGTCAAAGCAAGGCTGCCATTCCCGCTGTTCTCGCCGGAAGAACAAGATGAAAAAGAGGGTTTGGCAAATGATGTCGTATTTCCCACAGGCTCCATACTGGAAGAAGATGATTTGTTTATTTACTACGGCGCCGCTGATTCCAGGATAAAAGCGAAAAAAATCAGCGTAATTGAATTAATTAACGAATTGCTAAAGCATAAGATATAGAATGACAAAGCCAACTAAAGTCTTGTTTTTGGGGACATACCCTCCGCGGCGTTGCGGTATCGCCACTTTTACTTATGACTTAGCTCAAGCTTTTGATACTGTATTCGCGCCAGCGATAAAGACAGTAGTCGCGGCAATGAATTACAGCGCCTTAAAAAAACCTAGATACTCTTCGCGGGTTATTTTGGAAATTGACCAAGATAATGTCGAAGATTATAAAATAGCGGCTAAAAAAATAAACGCAGATTCAAATATTAAATTGGTTTCGATCCAGCATGAGTTTGGAATCTTCGGAGGAGAATTCGGCTCAAATCTCAAATATTTTCTTGATGAACTTAAAAAGCCGGCGGTAATGACCCTGCATACCGTACTTCCAGACCCGAAACCTGTCATGGAAGCGTTTATAAGGCCGCTATTGGGTCGCGTTTCATACATAGTTGTAATGAGCAAAAATTCTAAGGAAATTTTGATCTCTAGGTACGGCATAAATCCCAGAAAAATTTTTATAATAGATCATGGCATACACCCAGTTGAATTCGAGCCGAGCGAAAAATTCAAGAAAGCGCTCGGCATTCAGAATAGACGGGTCATAAGCACATTTGGGCTTCTGAATTCAGGAAAAGGTATTGAGTACGTATTGGACGTAATTCCAGAATTGATTCGCGCATTTCCAGACCTGCTTTATCTGGTTATTGGAGCGACACATCCGCTTGTCTTAAAAAATGAAGGCGAAAAATACCGTAATTTTCTGCTGGAGAAAGTAAGTCAATTAAAAATTCAAAAACATGTCCGCTTTTATAACCGCTATTTGGAAGTTGGCCGTTTGTTGAAATTTTTACAAGCCTCCGACATTTATATCGCGCCATCCATTAATGCCGACCAAGCGGTAAGTGGAACGCTGTCTTATGCCATGGGAACTGGACGACCAGTAATCTCGACCCCATTTGCACAGGCAAGAGAAGATGTAGAAGAAGCAGGCCTTCTCGTTAATTTTCAAGATCGGAATTCACTAAAAAAAGCTACGGAGCGGCTGCTCGGAGATCCTAATTTGAGGGAAGTGATGGGCAAGAAAGCATATTTCAATACGAGACACATGGTTTGGCACAATGTCGCCCTCTCCTACCTTAAAGTTTTCATGAAATGCGCGCTTGGCCTTTCTGTTGACAACAGACATTTGCCAAAATTTAATCTTAAACATTTAAATAAACTTACGGATCGTTTTGGAATTTTTCAATTTGCTGATTTAAGCCATAAAAATCCTGATTTTGGTTACACATTGGATGACAACGCGCGAGCTTTGGCGATTGTAGCAAAGTATTATTCCGCGGGCATTAGAAAAAAATCTATTTTTCGTCTGATAAATATATACTTGTCTTTTGTTGAAAACGCTTTAGGATTGAATGGATTTTTAAATTACTTCGATAAAAATTGCGAGCCTGACAACGCCGCCAACACCAAGGACAGCATGGAGGATGCCAACGCCAGAGCTTTATGGGCTCTTATGCAATTATCTGTTACGCGCGCAATTCCAGTTGAATTGAGAAGAAAAGCGCGACAAATATACAAACGTAGGTTAAAAATTGACGTGCATTTTAAGCACATCCGCCCTAAAGCTTTTTACCTAAAAGGTTTATTTGCTTTATATCAGAGCCGCTCCACGCCGAATTTACGCGAAGAAATTAGAATACTTGCAGACGAGCTAGTAAAAAATTATGTGGCGCACAGTGATCCCGATTGGCACTGGTTCGATAGCACCATAACTTATTCCAATTCCGTGATATGTGAAAGTTTATTGTCCGCTTTTCAGGCTACCCGAAAAGAAGAATATCTCCATGTCGGCAAAAAAACTCTGGACTTTTTGATTTCTCATTCTTTCGTAAATGGAATTTATATGCCCATCGGACAAAGCGGATGGTTCGAAAAAGGCGGAAAAAGAAAATTCTTCGACCAACAGCCGGAAGACGTTGCGGCTATGGTCGAAGCTCTAAAAAAAATATATACAATCACGCGGGAAGAAAAATACAAAATATTAATGACCAAAGCTTTTTATTGGTATTTGGGAGAAAATTATTTAGGGCAGTATCTCTACGATCAAGTAAGCGGAGGGTGTTATGACGGATTAGGGGAAAAAAGCGTTAATCTGAATCAAGGAGCGGAATCCACGGTGTCTTACTTAGCTGCTAGGATTGCTGTGAATGATTTTAATTAACGCGTTTATGGATTTTGGCCGTCCTTGATGAGTTCGTTTATTTTTGCTCGAGTTACGGGTCCGACAATGCCAACTTTTTCTATTCCATATTTCGCCTGAAAGCGCTTTACCGCATTCTCGGTAAGTGGACCAAAGTATCCGGTAATTTGCCCTTGGGGATAGATTTCGCTATTTTTGGCCAAAAACTCCTGAAGGATGTTCACTTCTTCATCCTGTGTTCTTCCTTTTAAAGTTTTAGTTAATAAACGCCCTGAAGGATTTTGAGGCACCGGAGAAGGTTCTGTTGCTGAGGTAGAACTCTTTGAACCGAATACCTGCATTAATTTTTCTCTCGTCATCGGTCCGACTCTGCCTATCTGCGGCAATCCATATTTCGCTTGGAAGCGCTTTACAGCTTGAACTGTAAGCGGACCGTAGTAGCCAGTTATCATTCCTTGCGGATAAATTGAAGTATCAGAAGCGAGCAGAGCTTGAAGTTGAGTTACGTCATCGCCGATTGAACCAAGCGCGATATCCCTCGTAAAAACTGCCAAAGGAATTTTTGGAGCCGGAACAGGAGAAGCAGGCACATTTGTAGGTGGTGGTGTAACCACTGGGGCCAATGTCACGGAACTTCCGCCGCCACCACTACTAATCACACCGCCTCCACTCACGCTTGAACCACATGTCCCCGAAGGAGTTATGGTAACTGTTACGTTCCCGCTACCGGAAGATATTGAAGATTCAGTGGTGTCGCATGTTATGGATATGCCTGCATCATTCGTTAATTTTCTCCTGTCTGTAGACCTGAGTCTGAACCCATCGCCTCCAGCAAGAACAATAACGAAATTGTCATTATTTACAGTCAGGGTTGTAAAATTAGAAGTGGCGACAAGACCGTATGAATCACCAGTCGATGGCAAGGTTAAAACTATCTCATCCGTAACGGTTACGGCCAAAACGGATAATGGTAAAAGTAAGCTCGCGAAAATTGTTATGAGAATTTTTCTCATGCTTCTATTTACAGTTACCCGCTTCAACGTGAAGCTGTTTCGTGATAGATGTTGATGCCGTGGCGTAAATTCGGAAATTAATGCCATCCGTCCCCTTCAACTGTATGCATCCGCCGGAATTTGATCCAGTAGACCCAATAGAAATAGTCGTAGTTGCTGCACTTTGGACTCCGAATTCCGTTATAGGAGTGGATGATCCAACTCCAACGCGGTTGTTAGACGGATCGATAACCAAGGTATTAGAATCAAAGTTGATGCCGGCCGTCCCAAAAGAAACTGCCGTTTCTGTTGTCTTATTTATATTCAAGTCTCCGTTGAATGTGGTATCACCGGTAAAAGCGCTTGTGCCTGTAACGGCCAGAGTGCCCGAAAGCGTAGCGTTACCCGTAGACGCCAAAGTCCCGGATACGCTGACGTTGGTGCCAATAGTTGTGGCCTGCGATGTATAAAGAACCGATAAAAACATGGCTATAACCGCCAAAAGAAAAAAGCCAAAATTGCGATTTTCACTTACATTATTCATTAAAAAAAATTTATTATACCAATAAAGCGACTTTCACTCTAAGCTATAATTATAATACGCCGTCATTCAAAAAGATACACAATGTGGATATGTATGTAAGACGGGTTTTGTGTAAATTCGAGAAAAACTTTATCTCAATTTCGCAGAATAGACGACTTTACTCTCTATTTTGACAGTGATATCGGCATTCGCGGAGACATTCGGAACCCTAACTTCTATCTCTTGCGGTTTGCCCAAAACCTGAATGCAGATTTCGGCTGTGCTGGTCTTTTTTATATCGAAAGTAACGCTTGAGGAAGGCATATCTTTGGTTATAACCGTATCGACTTTCCAATCGACACACGGGTTCGCCCGAGCCAGTTTCCCGGAAAGTTTTAGATCGCCACTTTCGTATTCGAGTTCGAGTTCGCCAAAATCTCCGGAGACTTTAGATCTGATGCTGGTTTCAACGCTGCTTTCGTCATCATCATTTATTTCAACTTCGCTTTCGCTCTCAAATTCGTCTTCAACTTCGACTTCTGTAATTCCTAAAATACTCCCCTTCGCGCTGACGGATGATTTTATTTTCGTCCGCACGGATGAAACCTTTTCTGACTCTCCTTTTTCTTCAAGGCTATCCATTTCCTCGTCAGCCGCCTTTACATGCTCTCTGAACTCGCCCTCGAGTCTTGATTTTAATTCCGCGTCGAGCCTGCCTTCGGCTTTGAGCTTTTCCGCTTCCTCTAATCTGCGGATGGCTAAACTTGCATGGTGCTCCAACTCGGCCTCTGCCGATAAAGCAATCCAACCCGTAACCCTTTCGTTTATATCCGTTTTTATCGGATACAGGGAATCTCCCGGTAGAGAAGATTCGGCGCCGTAAGACACTCCACCATAAATCGCTAATAAAATAGCTAATAGTATTACCATAAAATCTTACTTTGTTGCGGAGCCGGGAATTGCACCCGGGTCTGGAGGTTATGAGCCTCCCGAGATACTGCTTCTCTACCCCGCATAATAATTATACATAGCTTAGCAAAAAGCGCAAATATTATTGAGAATTATAGAAGTCTTGCATTTGTTGAGAAATATGCTAGGTTATAAGCAATAATTAAAAAGTGCTTACGAGGCATGAGGCCGCAAGGCCTAGCTAGCGCGAGACTTTGTGTTTATTAGATAAAGATAGAAATTAATATGAAAAATATTTTAATAATAGGACTTTTAGCTGTTTTGCTTTCTTTGGCGTCGATTCCAATAAAAGCCAGTGCGGCACTTACAGAAACTCAAATACAAGCGATCCTTTCACTCTTAAAATCCTTCGGAGCAGATCAAACAGCAGTAATAAATGTTGAATCGAGTCTGCGTGGTGTCCCACCCACAGTAACTCCAAATCTAGGCTCATCTTCAGCCGTCTGTAATTTTTTGCGTGATCTAACTGTCAGGTCTAGTGGAGAGGACGTAAAATGTTTACAGAATTTTCTAAAAGTAACGCCTTCGTCTGGATATTTTGGAAATCTAACAAAACAGGCATTAGTAAACTGGCAATCAAAAAATGAAATCTCTCCGGCATCTGGATATTTCGGACCTCTTACAAGGAAAAGAATTGCGACATTACTAACGCAATCTGGAGTTATAACATCACCTCCAGCATCGAATTCAACAACAACAATTCAAACCGCAACACCCCCTCCACCAGCTCCAGCTTCTACTCCCGAACCTTCACCAGTTCCTACTCCCACGCCCTCGATACAATCATCAACTAGCACACAGCTACAAACAAATATCGTAAGTATCACGCCAACTCTATATTCTGCACAATTTGAATGGACTACTAACACGCCCGTATATTCCAAAATTTTTATCTCCGGCAATGGTATATCTAAAGTAATCCAATCTATTTCCGGATTATCAACAAGGCATTTAGCAAACGTAACAGGCCTAAAGAACGGGAAGATATACGCATATATGATCGAATCTGTAATCAACAATGAAGGATTCACAAAAGATGGAACGTTCTCGACACAGGCCCAAACCTTTTCTGCAACTCTAATACCTGCAGGAGCATACAATTTACCTCATATTAAGTTCGCATCTAATGCTACGTATACGATTAAGAAATTTGTGTTTTTAAATGACGAAACCTATTGTGTTGGTCAATCAAAAATGGAAACCGCGACGATAAATCCTTCTTTAGTTACACCAAACATTGCCACAAATGGAACGGGATTAGGTTATAATTCTACGCTCAAAGATATTAATAGAAAAATGACATTTGTATATAATTCTCCTGGACTGAATCTTTCAGTTGGTGATGCCGAATTCCACTTTAACTACGGAACCTATGAATTTAATGATTCGTGTTCCATAGATGGCATTAAAGTTACTCTCTTAGGGTCCGAAAGTGAAATCTTGAATGAAAATGGCGAAAAAATAAACTTTCAAGATTTTGTCCTTCAATATATTCGATAGTATTTGAATCCTCAAATGTCTTGGCTCAAAGAAAAAAATTAAAGTATGGTAGAAGATAAAACAACTGACAAAAAAATAACGGAACACAAAGGTTTTTTTAGTGATTTTAAATTCCCCGGAGATGTTGTCTTGGACAGCATAAGAAATCTTTTTACAAGAAAAAAGCCCATAAGAATATTTGATTATATTGTCGGACTATTTGTAATTATATTTCTCTCTCTAACTCTCCTTGGTTTACTATTCTCATTGCTTTAAAGCATGATCTGGCTCAAAGAAAATTGGTTCAAAATATCGCTGATATGTTTTTCACGAGCAGATTAAAGAAAATTGAAGAAGATATTTCGGTGAAGCGAAAAGATGGTGTAATAGCCCAAGTTTCTTATTAAAATTTATACTATTGCAAGTGCTATTTGGAGCACTTTATTGGTAGCTTTCTTTCGGTTGTTATAGTCAGTGATTAAACTAAGCCTTCTAGTAAAGCTGTGGATAAGCTTGACTTTTCAAATAGGGTGGATATATACTGTATTTAAGTTACCTCGCCGGGCCTAGTGCCCGGTTTTTTCGTTATGTTTTTAGGGTTCTTTCTATCTCGGCTCTTATGGAATCGAGGCTTATAAACCAAGAGCCCATTCTAATTTCCCATGCGCAATTATTTTCGTATGCCAGAAACTTAATATGTTTTTGTTTTTTTAATATATTCTCTTTGGTTCTAATGAAATCGCTATCGCCGCTTGCAATATAAACAATATCTAAACTATTTTGTAATCTGTCATCCATCCTGTAGCCTTACCGCGATTATAAAGATTTGAATCATCAATATATAAACCTGCCTTTGGCTTGGATGGAAGGGTAAATAACGGATCTTGCATGATAGTTGATTCTATCACAAATTAAAACTTATATAATTTTGAGTATTCCACAACCACCCTACATGTACGCTCTTCTGTTACCGTAGCGAATAAATCTGTGATATATCACTTACAATCCGATGCTAAACCAGACCTACCTGTGCAACAAGTTTATTTATTCTCTAAAAGTTTCCCGACTTCAAAAAGACGCGATTCTTCAAACCACGGCGCAATAAGCTGGACGCCGACTGGCAATTCTTTGCCTTCTTTTGAAACCGTACCAAATGGAACTGAAATCGCTGGGACGCCCGCGAGGTTAATTGGCACGGTGTAAATGTCTTCGAGATACATCGAGAGCGGATTGGAAATTTTCTCACCGATTTTAAACGCAGGATGCGGAGACACCGGGGTCAAAAGCAAATCCACATTTTTAAATTCGTTTTCAAAGTCTTTCCTTATCAAATAACGCACTTTCTGCGCTCTTGCGTAATATGCGTCGTAATATCCGGCTGAAAGAACATACGTTCCCAAAATAATCCTGCGCTGGACCTCCGGGCCGAATCCGCGTTCGCGAGTTCTAGCATAAACGTCGAAAAGATTTTTCCCGTCTTCGCGCGGTCCGTACCGTACTCCGTCAAACCGAGAGAGATTCGCGGAAACTTCCGCCGGCATAACTATATAATATGCGGCGAGCGCGTACCGGACCGATGGCAAAGAAACTTCTTTAATCTCAAATCCTTTATTTTTTAGAAAATCTATTGCTTCGCTAAATTTTTTCGCTACATCTTCATCCAAGCCCTC
>C687J35504_10003094_pt1 | contig 11012 bp, 14 predicted proteins | sample RifCSPhighO2_02_FD_35504 | JGI IMG/M metagenome (IMG submission 35504) | reverse complement strand
GGTATGGTGAAAATATCAATGAGGTAATAATTCCTGATAGCCTTGAAAGTGTAAAACAGATCAAATTAATCATGGATAGATATCCACTTGAAATTCTATCAAAATCTGCATGGCAAAGAAAAATCGTCAAAACCTATACCCCAAAACCTGTACTTCCTCCGGTAAAATATAATCTACATCGTGCAAAAGCTGGAGAACAGTTCCGAGGAAAATTATTGAATTTTCAAAAAGAAGGATTGGATTTTCTGTTAAAATCATCTGGCAATGCATTACTTGCAGATGAAATGGGTCTTGGAAAAACTGTACAGACTTTGTCTTATGTTGCTACTGAAAAACAAACTTTTCCAGTTCTAGTTGTAGCACCATTAGTGACGCTAAATAACTGGGAAAGAGAAATTTCCAAATTTATGAAGAAAAAAAGTAGAAATGGAAGAATAATAGAATCTGAATCTCCAACATCAACTATTATACGAACTGGTAAGTCAAAAGAACTTCCTGTAACTGATTTTTACATAATAAATTATGAATTACTTTACAAACGTCTCTCTGATTTATCCAAACTTAATCTCAAAACTATTGTGTGTGATGAGGTTCATAACCTAAGATCAAAGACAACCCAAAAATACAAGGCTGTTAAAAAACTAGCTGCATTACCTTCTCTTTCATATAGGATTGGTCTTTCAGGTACTCCTATTTACAATAGAGGTTCTGAAATTTGGCCAATTGTGGATATCCTAAGGCCTGGGCTGCTTGGCAGTTTTAAGGAATTCTGTGAGTACTTTTGTTATGTTAATGACAAAGGCAAGGCAATTGTACTTGAAAATAAAAGAGCATCGCTTCGAAATGAATTACAAAAACATGTCATGTTACGACGAAAAAAATCTGATGTCCTCAAGGAATTAAAAGATAAAGTTCGTTACAAAGAGGTAATTGATGCTGATACTGATTATTACTTTGATGAACTAGGAAAAATATGGACTAAATTAGAAGAAGAACAAAAAAATGCTGAAACTGCTTTTGACAAATCTGCTTCATATCATAGAGCAATTCAAAGCGAAAGACAGATTGCTGGTGTTGCAAAATTACCTCACGTAATTAATTTTGTTAAAAATATCATGGAAATAGAAGAAAGTGTTGTAGTCTTTTGCCATCATAAAGTTATTCATAAATTATTACATGATAGTCTTAGCGAATTCTCACCTGTTTCTATTATTGGTGGTCAATCTGATAAANTACGTCAAGANCAAATTGACAAATTTCAAAAAGGAGAATCAAAATTAATGATAGCTGGTCTANGAGCTGGAAACGTAGGAATTAATCTGACTCGAGCCAAATACGTAATTTTTGCAGAACTNGATTGGAGTCCTGCAATTCACCGACAAGCAGAAGACAGATTGCATAGAATTGGNCAAAAGAATACTGTTTTTGCATACTATCTTATTGGAAATGGCACTCTGGATGATCATGTCGCAAATATTTTGGTAGATAAAAGCTATGAAATTGATTCTATTATGGATGAGACTGCTGATACTTATGAAAACAAAGACAAGGCAGAATTAATTCTTGCCCAAATTCATGATAAAATAAGATCAAAATAACTAAATTTTTAATTTTTCTTTAATTTGATCTAGTTTTAAAATTATGCTCTTTTTGTTGTTAAACTCTGGCTCTTCACTAATTTCTTTTCTGATTTGATCAATTAATTCAAAAATCTCTATTCTGGGCTTCTTTTCTTCCAAGATGTCGTTTTGAAATCCTGTCTCTTCTATTTTTTTGATTTTTTCTATCCCTTCTGGAAGAATTTCATACATCTTGATAATTTTGGATTCTTGTCTTAGTGGTGACATTAGAATCAATTGATTTTTTCTCAATTTTTCAATTTCATCAATTAGTTTGATTTCTGGTTTTTTTAAAAAATCTGAAATTGCTTCACTACTGCATGACTTGATTTCCAATAACCGTAAAATCTTGACCCATGTTGGAATTTGTTCATCCCATAACGTGTGTTTTGCTAAATCTGTTATGAAAAACGAGCCGTCGCTATTCAAATTTATCAGTCTTCTATCTTTTAATGACGCCAATGCATCTAGTATTCTGCCAACCCCTAATCTCTTTAATTCTGAATTTTCAATATCTTTTTCATTAAAATTTCCGTTACCTTTGATTCCTAAATGAAGTAATTGTAAATCAATTAATCCTAATTTTGTCATTATTGTTATTTTGTGCTAATGGTTATCATCTTTTTCACTTGAAATTTGATTTTTATGCCTAATTGAATCCAAAAATATCTAATAGATTTACAAAATTATAATGATTACCCGTAATCTATTTTCTTTATTCTTACAGTGCTTCCTTTAGTCTCTAGATAATGTCCAACAAAATTTGTCATCTGTTCTGCAATTTTATATCCTAACGCCCCTTTCATCATACCTGATTTTTCAATTATCTCTGCCAACTCTTCACTGATTTGAATATTAAAAAATGTCCATCCAAATTTTTCAAATGGCTTTTCAATCGTATATCCATTTTGTACATTACATTCTTTTTCAAGATCTACCAATGCTTGTTTTACTATTGGAATTTCTTTTTCATAACTTCTTGTGCTGAGCTGAAATAATGGATTCAAGATTTGTTTACTCTGCTGAAAGCTATCTTGCCAATTATATTGTTTAAGATCCTGAACTTGTGTTTTTATGCCTGAACTGCCATAAAAGATGGCAAAATTATTTTATTTTCCACTTGAAAAATATATGTGGACTTTATTTGATTAGAGTATGGTCAAATATGAATTGCCTAGATTGCCATATGCATATGATGATCTTGAACCCTATATTGATAAACAAACCATGGAGATTCACCATCAAAAACATCATCAAGCATATGTTGATGGATTAAACAAAACACTGGCCAAAATTTCTAGTGAATTTCATCCACAATACATTACATCTGTTTTATCTGATCTAAGTGCCATTCCTGAATCTGTCCGAAGTGAAGTTAATTTTTTTGGTGGTGGTTTTGAAAATCANAAATTATTTTGGGAAACAATGACTCCAAAAAATGATGGAAGTCCTGGTGGTAAGTTAGGTGATTCAATTGATGTGTATTTTGCTAACTTTGAAAATTTTAAAAAAGAATTCTCAAACAAAGCACTATCTATTGAGGGAAGTGGGTGGTGCTGGCTTGTGTTTAATCAAACTTTTAACAAAATAGAACTGGTTATTACCTCTAATCAAGACAGTCCATGGTCAATAAGAAAAATACCTCTTTTAGGGTTGGATGTATGGGAACACGCTTACTATCTAAAATATCAAAACAAAAGATCTGACTATATTGCAGCATGGTGGAATGTGGTAAATTGGAATTATGTTGAAAATCGATTCTCTGAATTAACTGATTAGTATTCAAATTCATTAACATCTGTTTATTTTTTTAAAAAAAATATGATGAACGTTTGATATTATTATCGACTTGCTTATCTTTGTTGATTACTATATCACATTATGAGTAACATCGGTTTGTATCTTGTAAAAAAACCAGGACTGGAAGATGAGAAAATAAAACAAGCACTGGACATGTTGCTAATAGATCGAAGAAATGAGTTTCGTGAATTATCCGCGGTGCTTTTAAAACCGTCAAAATCTATGGAGCCAGTACCAAATTCTGAGCAATTCGTGTTGAATTTCTGCTTGGAGGTAAACGAAGCATTCAAGACTTGGTCTGGGCAAATGGATTTGTCTGTAAATTCCCCACAAAAAGCATTAACCATTCTACGCCAGCTCTCACGAGACAAAACCACTATGAATCAATTGGCACATTTTTTGAATCTCTCATATACACTTGCAGATGAATTCAAAGAAATCTATAGACGGCTAAAATAATTTCTTTTTTATCTAAACCATTAATCTTAAGTTTGTAGAGAATAATCTAATTTGATGAAAGATGACTTGGCGACTTGTGAGAATTTCAATGAACAGGTTTATGCTGTCTTTCATTTTTTGTTTTTTTACAAAATGATGTCGATAGACGATCTTAGTTTAAATTTATTATAAAATCCATTAAATCGATGGACTTTATGCTTGAAGAGGAACTAATGGACTTAATGACATTTTGTTTACAAAATCCTGAATCTTCAGAAGTAATAGAAAAAAAGAAAAGAATCACGGAGATTGGGCAAGAACTTTTTTTGGATGGTGGAATCGATGCTCTTGAGAATTTCTTCTTTTCATTAAAAAATAGAATTATTCAAGAAATAGAAAAAGATCCATCCCCATTGCGTTCGCTATGGAATGGACTAACTCCTGAATGGCACTACTAGATATCTCGTTGAGTTTCTAGCCTCTACCAATTCTAAAAATAGCTGTACTGCATTTTGGGCAGGTGCCTTTTAGAGCTGGCTTGCCATTTTTCATGGTGTATGGTTTTGCGCCTTCGATGTCTCTTTTATCTCGGCACTTAACACAATATCCTATTGTCATAATACTATTAGGCACGCGGTTCTATTAGCGAGATCTTGTTAAACTTTTTTTACTATGAGGCAAACCTATGATCTTAATTTCATGCCTAAAAACAATATTTTGCATCTAATTCTACTCTAAAATGATCATCTAATGTATGATGGAGATTTGCTGTTAGCTGGTAATCTTCAAAATCACATGTTCTGCTAATGCATCTAGTCTTTGCCATGATTTGTTGCTTCCCTCTTCTGATACATCCCATACAAAAATCTCCGCTGTGTATNCATCTGATATTTTTGGTGTCCATGATAGTGCTGGACTAAAAGTTTGTCCAGGATTAAGTGAACCGCTTATCCATCCTAATGATACGACGATGCCATCATGATTTTTAATCTGAACAACATATACAAATTTCTGAGATTTTTCTTGGTTATTTTTAATATCTGCAGAAATCTGAACTTGTTGATTTACATTGACCTGCTCTGATATTTTGGAGCCAAATGCATTTACCAGTCGTGGATTTGTAATNTCNACTCTGTCTAGCTGTGTTATTGCAAATGCTGGATTGATTAAAACTGTAAAAACTAGTATGATCCCAAAAATGGCACTAACTTGTATCATCCTGATTTTCTGGCAATTTTTTTGTTAATAAAGCGTTTCTACACTTTATCTTGATTCCTTTAGTTTAATTCCCATTACAAATTTTTTGATATATTNNGANNTATCTGATANATGGCATTTGAAAAGTTTTTAATTAATTATCAAAGCTTGATTCTATAATAGTCCCATCGTTCTGGGTCAAATCTTGCCACAAATTCGGCATCTTCTTTGTCTATTCTAGATTTTATTACGTCTCTTAATGCAAAACTAGTCAAATATTTGTATTTTTTAGCATGAGCCTGCATGACAAACATGTGACGCATTTCGCTGCCTCCTTTTAGCCCCCAATATCCCATTTTTAATGCTAAAGGTTCTAGAAATATTGTATTGTTCATGCCATAATTCTCGTCTCTGATTTCAGGTCTTAATTTGTAATTTTCCAACTGTCCGCCTTTAGTAAATCCAACTATCTCTCCTTTGCAATCATTTAGTCTAAGTGTATTGAGAATTATGTTTTGATCTCTTACTGACTCTTCAAAATTCTCTTTTGCAAATTGAAGTGGTTTTGGTAACTCTAAAAATATTGAATATATTGATTTGATAAATTCAGGATCTTTTCGTGTNTCTATATTTTCAATAGTTGGAACCAATTTCAAATTATCATATGTGTAATTTGCTTGTATTGTAATTTCTTGTTGTCTGATATTCATAAATGATAATACTGTGTCAAAAAAATTCTTTCTCATATGTTTTGGCAATGATTTTAAAACAAATTGACACATTTCAGTTTCTTTGTTTAATAGTTCTTCAAAATATGCTACTGAGCTTCTTACAATCAGTGAGGGTTTCCATGCTAAAGCATGTGCATTCATTTTTGCCATTTCCATAGCTTTTGAAAAATCACCTACCGCATAACCGCTAATTCTGTCAATAACTGATAGATACCATCCTAAATTCATAAAATGTTCTTGTTTTTCTTCATTATTTTTTGTTAGTTCTGAATTTCTAAAACATTCTTTGATTTGCAGCTCTGCCTTTTCCTTAATCTGACCACTCCATGGATATGTTGTTCTTAGTATCAGCACTTTGATTATTTCAAGATCCAAGTTTGCCATATCTAACAGTTTTCTTAATCTTTTATCTGTCGAAATAAATCTCAAAACGCTTTCTTCGTGTGGTTTGTCTACACTTTTTTGTGGATCAAAATCATGAAATAATGCTGCTACATACAGATATTTCAAATCATTGTCTGAAAATTTTTTTGTAATGTTTAGATTTGCAGATAGCAGTGAAACATATGTGACTTCTAATTCGTGGGTGATATTGTGATATCCATAGTAGTCACTTCCCAATCCCTGCGTTTCAAATAATTCGATAGTATAGTCTAGCATCTCTGTATAGCAGTCTTCATCCATGCCGCTTTCCACCACTAGGCTCATGATTTGATTTCGCATAGTGTGGGGTTTTGCAAATTCTTGCAACAAATGTCGATCCTATCTGTTCTTTTTAAGTATGCTCTTGGTTTATTGAAAATTTCTTCTAGCCCTTTAGATAATCTTTGAAAATTTGTGCTATTTTCATTGGAAAGATTCAATAGAATTGTTATTTTTTTATTTTCAATGTCTGTTGACCTGAGTTTGCTTGAATCACTTATGAGCATTAATGAAAAACAACACTTGGACTATGTTCTACATCTTAATGGTCTCAAATATCCTCTCTCTGATGTCTCCATTGTAAATTCCCCAACCCCTGTCAACTCACCTACTACTCGAGGCGGTGTATATTTTTCTGATACATTTGCATACAAAATAAAAGGAATAATTTATGATCTATCCATTATTCCGTTATTGTCAAAAACTATGTTGGGCCCAAACACTGAATTTGGCGAAATTAAAATCACAACACAAATTGCTAATAATAATAAAAAAACAACTTTGTCTATTTTTACAAATTTAACAAACAGCGTACAAAGCTCATCTAAAATTGAATTAAATATGATTTTGGTAAAACTAGAATCTGATTAATCTTTGTTAAGATATGTATCGTATTTTTTGCGTAATTCCTCATTTGATAATATTTCATATGCTTTATTGATTTGAACCATTATCTCTTCTGATTTTTCTCCTTTGTTCTTGTCTGGATGTATTTTTTTTGCAAGTTTTCTATATTGTTTTTTTATTTCCTCNTGTGTTGCATTTTGTGGAATTTCTAATATCTTGTAATAATCTGGTAATGAAGAATTCTGAGATGTAATCCTAAATTCTTTGTCTTCTTTTGAATTCTTTCTGTTCCCTAATTCTTCATAGTCATCTGACCAATCTGAATGGTATTTTTCATATGTTTTGTCGTTTTTTGAATCAAATTCCTTAGAATCATACGGTGTTTTTTTCCTTAGAATTATGTCTCTTGCAAGATACACAAAAAGACCTATGACTGCTATTGCAAAACTGGCAAATAAAATTATTTTTTGTTCATCTGTTACAATTAACTCCATCTGTATTTTTTTTCCAGCATCATNTGATTGTCCTGAAACATTTTGAACCATGCTTATGACAATTATACTCAATATTATGATGCTGAAATTTTTCATTTTGTTTATGTCAGTCTAAAATCTTCTTTGGTGGTATTTAGAACCACATGTGTGATGGTATTTTCTATATTTGGAATTGTTGCTAATCCTTTTACAAATTCGCTTAATTCGTTACGAGATTTGAATTTTGCAATGATTAGAGTATCTGTATTTCCTGTAATGTCATAAACTCCACACACATTTTCTATCTTTGATATTTCTACTTCCATGTCTATGATTTTATCTTTTTTTGCAATGATCTCAATTATTGCAGTCAGATTATAGCCTAATTTTTCATGGTCTATTAGTGCAGTGTATCCTTTGATTATTTTTTCTCTTTCTAATTTTTTTATTCTTGATAATACTGTAACTGTTGATATTCCAAGCTTTAATGCAAGTTGTCTTGCAGATAATCTGGCATCTACCATTAAATTTTTAAGAATTCTTTCATCTGTTTTGTCNAATTCCATATGTCTTGTATANTCTGAAAATGCATTTAAATTTTAGGTGATTTCTTAAATATGTGTTTAATTTTATTTAATTTTTATGAATTTTACATGTTTTAGCTCAATTCAAACTTAAAACAAACGATTGACAAAACTTGCTGTGGAGCAAATTAAAGAACTGGTTTTAAAAGGCAAAACTCTTCTGGAATCAGGTAATCTTGAAGAGGCACTGGGTTATTTTGAGCAAGCATTGCTGTTGAATCAAAGCGACCCTGAACTGTGGAATTTTAAGGCTGTAACACTGCGCAGTTTAGGCAGGTATGAGGAAGCCTTGGAGTGCTTTAACAAGTCCTTGGAGATTGACCCAAGAGACAAGCACGCATCATGAAACCGTATTTTTATCTATGATTTCTTATGTTGATTGTTTTTCGTGGCAAGAAATTGACCACCATTTACGAACAAACTCAATTAAATATTCCCAGATTTCATACTAGTTATTATAATGTGACCACTTAGTGATCCTGTAATGGTATTACAATCNCTCAATGCNGATAATTGTCCTCGTTGTGCAAAAAATTCGCTATTAACTGATGATGTTACTGGAGAAAGATTTTGCGGAAAATGCGGATACGTCATTTCTGAGAAATCCCAAGAATCCGGACCTGAATGGAGATCTTTTACACAAGATGAACATGGCAATAAAGCAAGAGCAGGGGCACCAACATCATTAACTATGCATGACATGGGATTATCTACAATCATTAATCCTATGAATAAAGATGCATCTGGCAAACCACTCACTGCATCAATGAAAAGTACAATTGAAAGATTGAGAACTTGGGATAGCAGAAGTCAAGTTCACGAGTCTGTTGATAGAAATCTCAGACAGGCATTAAGTGAATTAAACAGACTAAAAGACAAACTTGCACTCTCTGATGCCGTAATTGAAAAGGCAGCTTACATTTACAGAAAAGCTATTGAGAAAAAATTAGTACGCGGAAGATCAATATCTGCAATGATTGCATCTGCACTTTATGCTGCATGTCGAGATACCGAAACACCACGAACTCTCAATGATGTGGGCGAAGCTGCAAATCTAAAGAAAAAAGACATTGCCCGATGTTATAGATTGTTACATCGAGAACTGGACCTAAAGATGCCTGTAGTTGATCCAATTCAATGTGTTGCACGTATTGCAAGTAGGATTGGAATTACAGAAAAGACAAAACGTTATGCCGCCAAAGTTCTAAAAGTCTCTCAAGAGCATGAAGAATCAGCTGGAAAAGACCCAATGGGATTGGCAGCAGCTGCGCTATATTTGGCATGTGTTAAAAATGGCGAAGATATAACTCAGCGCGATATTGCCGAAGCTGCAAGTGTGACTGAAGTTACCATAAGAAATAGGTACAAGGGTCTAAAATTAGATCAAAACATGGACCTATAAAATAATCTTATTTTCTTAATAGCTAACCAATTGTGAATCTATATTATTGATAAAATATTATCAAAGACATATTGAATAAAGTAGATACAATGTTATCACAAGCTTATGATCTTTGTGAAGATGGTAATTTTTCAGATGCACTAAAACTATATGACTTGGCATTAAAACAAGAGCCTGGAAACATTAATGCAATAATTGACAAAGGTGTAACGCTGCAAAATTTGGGTAGAATAAAACAAGCTATAAAATATTATGACAAGGCACTTGGCATTGATCCAAAAAATATCAATGCACTAGTGAATAAAGGCGCATCATTGCATACAATTACAAAATACAAAGATGCAATCAAGTGTTATGATCTGGCCCTTAAAGTTGATAAAAAATGCGCTATGGCACTAGCTTACAAAGGACTATCNCTAGGTGAGCTAGGNAATCTTGCAGATGCGTTAAAGCATTTTAAAAAAGCATTGTCNATTGATCATGATTATGACCTTGCTAATCTTAGCAAAGAGATGGCTAAAGAATTGCTAAAGTCTATACAGAAACAAAAATCTAAAACACAGTAACATCGCCTGGTGCTGGTTCACGCTTTGTGTTTTTTTCATGTGATTNAAAAAATTCTTTATGCTCTGTNTTTTGATGCTCTCTGAGTTTATCTATATTTTCAAATCCTACATGACACAAGTAACACTTGGGTCTATGTTCATCNACAAGTGGTAGCACCATAACGTTTGTAGCTTGTTTGCCTACTTATTTCTTGAGACTGACAGTTAAGGAATATATCCTTTAACGATTGACTCGTTCTGTGTTAGAACAACTAGTAGGTGAATCTCAGGCATTAGATCGAGCAATTGCTGGAGAAGAATTATCGTATAATGATGGTTTGGAATTGATGAATTATGATAATTTACATATGTTAAGTGCAGTTGCCGATAATACTAGAAAGAAACTAGTTGGCGATACAGTAACTTTTGCTGCATCTTATTACATGAATTACACAAATGTCTGCGCTGCAAGCTGTCAGATGTGTGCATTTTATAGAAAAGATGGCGCTGAAGATGCATACACTCTCACACCAGAGCAAATCGAACAACGTGTTGCTATTGCAAAAACTATGGGCGCAACCGAGGTTCACATCGTAGGCGGGTTTCATCCAAAACTCCCTCTTGAATACTACGAAGACATGATGAGAATCATAAAGAAAAATCATCCAGAATTAAAAATAAAGGCACTTACCGCAGCTGAAATTTTCTATCTGTCCAAATTAACAAAAAATTCCATCAAGGAGATTCTCTCTCGTCTTAAAGACGCGGGTCTTGACTCGATGCCTGGAGGAGGGGCTGAATTATTCCACCCTGAAATAAGGGCAAAAATTGTTAGGGGAAAGTGTTCTGGACAAGAATGGCTAGACACGATTGAGCAAGCTCACAATCTTGGAATCAAAAGTAATGTGACAATGCTGTATGGTCATATTGAAAAACCATCTCACATCATTGATC
>C687J35504_10003093_pt1 | contig 11012 bp, 13 predicted proteins | sample RifCSPhighO2_02_FD_35504 | JGI IMG/M metagenome (IMG submission 35504) | reverse complement strand
TGTTGAGGAACTCCCCGGAAGCGGCTCATTTGATTATAGTCTGGGATTAGCCGTCGGCAAGGAGATTGACCGCTGGCTGCTGGGAGGAGGTTTCCTTTATACCTTTAAGACTCAAGGGGCCAGGGATTATGAATTTGGCGATGTCCTGAAGCTGGGTTTTTCTTCTTCCTATGCCCTAAAACCGATAGGGCAATTTCCCAACTACCGGCTTAGCGGGGAGATCAGGTCCAGCTTTATCCGCAAAGACAAAGACAAGGGCTCAGGGGTTGCCAGCAGCGGAGGAGATGTTCTTTTGTTTGCCCCAGGTATCCAGCTGGATATTAATAAACAGGCTTCGGCCTTTATTTCCGCGCCTATCCCTGTTAATCAGAGCCGGGGAGGTGAGCACTCTGAGCTGGATTATTCGGTGATTGCCGGGATAACTATGCTTTGGAGTTAGGCAAAAACCGCCAAGAATAAGGGGGCGGTCCTTTTAAAAATAAAGGGCCGCCACCTTATTTCTAATCCTATATGAGACACAAAATTTCGTAAGGTATTGACAAAACGGCATTTATATGTTATCTTTATGATTAAGGTTGTAATTCCAAGCGGGTTTAATTTGAGGATGGGATAGCCACGGCTCCTCAATCAAGAGAGACGCGGCTATGTATTTCACTCCCTGGGATGAAAAAAGAAGGGCCTTCAGGCTAAAAAGCAGCCTGCCCATCCATTATGATTCTTCAAGCGATGCGGCCAGCGGCGCAACCCTGACGCAGGATATATCTGAGGGCGGAGTGAGTATGCTTTGCGAAGAGTTTATCCCGCGGCTATCCCGGATGTCTGTGCAGATAAATTTGCTGCCGAATAAGTTAGTTGCTGCTAGCGGCGAGGTGAAATGGGCGCAGCGGATTGCGCATTCATACCGCTACCAGGTGGGGTTAGAGTTTAAAGACATAGGCAGGGATGAGAGGCGCAGCATATCCGAATATGTGGCAAGTCATAGATAAAATAAGAGAAAATGGCTAAAGAAAAAAAGACAAAAAAGGAAGATTTTGGCAATTGCGGCGGCTGCAGTAAGGTAATTAAGAAAATAAGGCGCTATTACCGTAACGGGAAATATTATTGCACTAAGAAATGTTATAAAGTTTATCTTGCGAAAGCCGCAGAGCAAAAAGAAAGCTCCCCATAGCTTTTCCCTAAAGTGCAGGAAAGAAGAAAACACCTCCGTCTGATTAAGAAGCTTCCCCTTAAAGTCAGGGCCGGTTCATTTGACCTTGTTACGGAAACCCAGAACATCAGTTTATCAGGAGTTTGCTGCCAGGTGGATAAGTTTATCCAGCCGATGACTAAGGTGGAGCTGCTTCTTTTACTTCCCCTGAGGCTTAAGAATGATAAAATAACCACCAGAAGGTTAGGCCTTGAAGGCGTCATCGTGAGGGCTGAACCGGCAAAAGACACGCAGGGAAAATTCAATATCGCTATCTTCTTTAATAATATGAAAGAAACAGACAAAATAAATTTGAACCGCTATATCGCAAGTCATACGCAGTCATAAAGTAAGCTCACCAAAATCATTCCGCGTGGGTAAGACAAAACCTCCCCCTGCCGCAAAGCTCATCATAGGATTAATCTATAAGCAGAATGCCGTAAAGGATAAAGTCCTGGATATTCTCAAGCGCCGTTTTGGCGAAATAGATTTCTTAAGCCGGGAGCTTGATTTTGATTATACGGATTATTATTACCCTGAATTGGGCAGGCCCTTAAAGCGCATATTTTTAAGTTTTAAGCAGCTTTTATCCGAAGATAAGCTTTCTGAGATAAAGCTCTATACCAATAAACTTGAAGAACGTTCTTCCCGTAAACAAAAACGTCAGATAAATATTGACCCGGGATTCTTAAGCTCAGGCAAACTAATCTTAGCCACTACCAAGGACTATAGCCACCGGGTTTATCTTGGTAAGGGTATATTTGCCGAGGCAACTCTTTTTTATAAAGACGCGGCATTCAGGCCCTGGCCCTGGACATACCCGGACTATCAATCAAAGGAATACGCGGATATTTTTAATATCATACGCAGGCTATTACCGGGAGAGAGAGCAGAGAATGTATCCTAAATATCTAAAGGCATACCAAGACGGAGTCCTGGAGGAGAGGGCTGATAGGTTATACCGGAAACTCAAAAACTGCGAAATCTGTCCCCGGAATTGTAAAGTAAATCGCCTTGAAGATAAAATCGGTTTCTGTAAGACAGGCAAAAAAGCCAGGGTTTGCAGCTATTTCAGCCATCACGGCGAAGAGCCGGCCATTTCAGGAAGTAACGGCTCCGGCACTATCTTTTTCGCTCATTGCAACTTAAGGTGTGTCTATTGCCAGAATTACGAATTCAGCCAGTTAGGTAAAGGAAGAGAGGCGGATGAAGATGAGCTGGCTTCTTACATGCTTGAATTACAGAAGGAGGGATGCCACAATATAAATTTTGTCAGTCCTACCCATGTGCTCCCGCAAATTTTAAAGGCCCTGATTCTGGCTGTACCTTCCGGCTTGAGCATACCCTTGGTTTACAATACCAGCGGCTACGATTCAGAAGAAACACTGAAAATGCTGGAGGGCATTTTTGACATCTATCTGCCGGATGCCCGCTATGCAGACAGTAAAATCGCCCTGAAATTATCGCAGGCGCAGGATTATCCGGCTATTAATCAGAGGGCGCTTAAAGAAATGCATCGGCAGGCGGGAACTGCCAGATTTGATAAAGAGGGGATTATAGAATCCGGAGTAATTATCCGGCATTTAGTCCTGCCGAATAATTTATCCGGAACCGATACGATAATGCGTTTCATCGCCTGCGAGTTAAGCAAAGACACCTGGATAAGCCTGATGAGCCAGTATTTTCCCTGTTATAAAGCCAGGGATTATCCTGAAATTTCGCGGCGGATTACCCGGGAGGAGTATCAAAAGGCAATGGATATAATGCATTCTTATGGCCTGCGTAACGGCTGGGTGCAGGATGAAGGCGGTTTAGACAGGTTTGCCGGGGTAAATATAAAAACTAATGTATAAAATGTGTTTACTCCGACGCCAGAAAGCCCCGTGATAAATCACGGGGCTTCTTTCCTGTTAAGAAATATTTTAATAACAACTATTTCTTTCTTTTGTGTATGCAATAATCTATTTTCCACCTTAGAGAGTGATTTTGAAGAGAAAATAGATTCGCTTAAATGGATTGCATATTCGCCCACAGATTTCAATCCCGAAACTCAAGAATATCCTACCGGCATTTCGATAAGGGAGGACCTTAAAACGTTGAGTAACGCAGGATTTAATGGCTTGATAACCTATAGTTCAGAATCAATTTTAGCTGAAATACCTAAAATAGCCAAAGAATCCGGCTTTAAGGCGGTGATAATGGGAATATGGGATATTCATAGCCAAAGAGAGCTCGATAATGCCATTAAGATGCGGGAGTATGCCGATGGATACTGTGTGGGTAACGAAGGAATAAATGAAAGAAGGTATGAGTTGGAGGAATTAAGAAAGGTTATTGATTATGTGAAAGCTAAAACTAAACTGCCGGCTACTACATCCGAGGAAATAAGGCAATATGCAAAGCAAGAGGTAGCAGCCGTTGGAGATTGGATTTTTCCGAACGCACATCCTGTTTTGTATAACGTAAAAACTCCTTCTAAAGCTGTGGATTGGATAAAAAATTACTGCAAAATTGTCACCCGCAGCGCTTTGGGCCAAGAAAAACCTGTTTTATTTAAAGAAATAGGCTATCCTACCGCAGGTGATAATGTATGTAACGAAGATAATCAGAAGGAATTCTTTCAGTTGATGGAAAATTCAGAGGTAAATTTTGCCTATTTTGAGGCCTTTGACCAACCCTGGAAAGATTATCTGCCTTTTGAACCGCATTGGGGGGTATTTGATTCACAAAGACTGCCTAAAAGATTTATTGCAGAAAAAGTATCAAACCCGCACAAATGATACCCACAACCCTCGTTTTAACCAATAAAGATATCCAGAAACTCTTGTCTATGAAAGATACGCTAAGGGTTGTAGAAGATGTATTTAAAGCCCAGGGAGCTAATAAAATCCAGATGCCGGCTAAAATCTATATCAAGCTGCATCAATATAGCGGGGATTTGCGGGCAATGCCTGCCTTTATTGAGACAACTAAGGCCTGCGGGATAAAGTGGGTAAGCGTCTATCCTGAAAATAGAAAGAAAGGCCTGCCTACCACCATCGCCACCATAATTTTAAATGATGCCAGAACCGGATTTCCGCTTGCCATTATGGATGGCACCTATATTACCAGAATGCGCACCGGGGCAGCAGGAGGGATAGCGGCTAAATACCTGGCGCGCAAGGATGCAAAAATTATCGCAATGGTTGGCTGCGGTGCTCAAGCAGAGTCACAGCTTGCCGCTTTAAATGAATGTTTTGCTTTTGAACTGGTAAAGGTATACGGGCAAAGGTCTTTATACGCAGAGGATTTTATTAAGCGTATGCAAGGACTTAAATTAAAAATGGCTGTTTCAAAGACAGTCAGGGAATGTGTTCAGGATGCAGATATAGTGGTAACTACAACGCCCAGCAGGAAGCCGCTGGTGCGCTTGGAATGGTTGAAAAAAGGCGCGCATATCAACGCTATAGGCGCAGATAGCAAAGGAAAAGAGGAGCTTGAGCCGGCTATCTTAAAGAAGGCAAAAGTGGTTATAGACGACTGGTCCCAGGCGCCGTCTTCGGGTGAAATCAACGTTCCCTGGTCAAAAGGACTGATAAGCAAAAAAGATATCTACGCCACCTTAGGTGAAATCCTTTTGCGCCGTAAGCCGGCCCGTATTAACAAAGACGAGCTCACTGTCTTTGATTCTACTGGCCTGGCCATACAGGATGTTTCCTGCGCCCAATTTGCCTATTTCCAGGCCTTAAAGAAAAATATAGGTAAAAAGGTAAATATTATCGCTGTCAAATCCGCCAAGTTAAGCAATAGCCTGCCAGGAAATGTAATCTTTTAAAAATAAAAGTAAGCAAGAGTAAGTCACGCCTTCGTTATTAACAGCAAAATCACAAATATCCATAACCTATTGTATTACATACAGTAGCGAATAGTAGTTAAATATGCTGTAGTTAACATAAGATATATTATAGGCACAAGTGCGACAATAAGGAGTAAATAAAAAGAGGAATGAATAAGCTCTTTAGGATGTCCTTTTTGCTTCTAAATACCTCTTAATCCTTGCCAATTGCTCTTTTTTGGGTTTAGTTTTTCCCTTAATCCATCTTTCGATGGTTCTGGGGGTAACCGCTAAATAATCAGCCAGATTTTTAGTTTCATAAGACCCGCTATAAAGGTAAAAATTATGCAGATTAANCCANNNTTCTAACTCNNTATCCATCTTTGGCGCCTCCCTCAGAAAATCTTTGCCAAAAGCTCTAGAATTTCTTCCTCTTGAAATATTCAATGGTTTTCCTTAGTCCATCTTCAAAACTGATAGCGGGGTCATATTTTAGTATTTTCCTTATTTTTGATATATCAGCGCAGGTTTTAAAAACATCTCCAGGCCGCGGCGGTAAAAACTCGGGCTTGATGTTTTTACCGATAATTTTATTTAAAACTTCCACAAGTTCTAAGACGGTATGGTCTCTTCCGTTTGCTAGGTTAAAGATGTCATGTTTAATATCCGCTGTGGTTGCGGCTAAGACATTGGCCTGGACAACATTATCTATATAAGTAAAGTCCCGGGATTGTTTTCCGCTGCCGAAAATCGGCGGCGCTTCGCCGCGCAGGATGCAATGGATAAACTTTGGAATGACTACGGCGTATTCATCATCCAATGCCTGCCTGGGGCCGAAGACGTTAAAATATCTCAAACAGACAGTCTGCAGATTAAAAAATTCTGAAAAGATGCGGCAGTAGTATTCGCCGGCTAATTTGGTCAGGGCATAAGGTGAAATCAATAACGGATAGGCATCCTCCCGTTCGGGGAACTGGTCAGTGTCGCCGTAGACAGAGCTTGAAGACGCGAAGACAAAACGTTTGACCTTTGCTTTTGCTGCCGCCTGAAGCAGATTAAGGGTGCCGCTAATGTTTACAGCATTATAGCTTTCAGGCTCTTTCATAGACCTGGGGACCGAGCGAAGCGCAGCCTGGTGCAGGACATAATCAATCCCTGCGCAGGCTTTTTCGCATACTGACTGAGTCCTGATATCCCCGNGGATGAGTTCAAAAATATCNTTCGCGGTCTTTTTAGCAAAGGCGAGGTTTTCTTCTCTTCCTGAATAGAAGTTATCCAGGACCCTTACGTAGTGGCCTTCTTGGAGTAATTTCTCGGCGATGTTTGAACCGATAAAACCGGCTCCGCCGGTAACTAAGAATCGCATTAATCCTCCATTTGCGGGCAAGAAAAAATAAAAGAGGCTGCCTTATTTAACCTTTAAGCGCAGCCTCAGCGGTTATTTTGACGGCTTATAGACCATATCCCCGGCCCTTACTCTTGAAGCAACTAACAAACCGATTTCATCGCCTTTTTTTGCCTCAGTTATGGGAACGCGGTTTATCTGCATAGAGGTGACTGTTTCTTTAAGATCGGTGGTATGGCCTTTGATATGGATAGTATCCCCGGCTTTTAAAGGCAACTTTAGCTTGAGCACTGCGGCGTTTACGTGCGGAAAGTAATGGGTGACTTTGCCAATGACCGCTGCTTTTATCTGGCCGGCTTTAGCCTTAGCCTGCTTGGCTTTGCGAGGTTGCGGCGCCTTCTTTTTTAGTATTTTCCCGGCAGGAGCCCTTTTCTTCTTGAGGCTTGAGGCCTTCCTGGCCGGCTTTCTCCTGGTGGTTTTTTTCTTTTTAGGCGGCATAATTTATAACCTCCTTTCAACCCTCTTATATTTTTAACAACGAATCAAATTCGCCGTAGGGATTTTTTTCTTGAAATGGATTTTCAGGATCGGTTATCCATTTGCCGTCAACGATAAAACGGTAGCGGTACTGCTGTCCCGGTTCAAGCCGTAAGCTTTTAATCCAGCTGCCGTGGTTGTCAGCCATTGCCGCATCTTTATCGGTGCGCCAATTATTGAAGTCGCCGGCAACATATACCTCCCTGGCGCCGGGGAGATTAAGTTTGACGGTAATTTCAGCTAATTTGGGCAGGTGTTCCTCAATGAGCTCTTGAATCTTTACTTTTAAAGGTTCACCCTGCGCCTCTGTTTTAATCATTTCCTTGGATAAGCTGTAATAATCTTTTGCCCCGCGGCTGTATTTATCAAAATCAAACACTGAAGAGCCGAAGCTTTGCGACTCTTTAAGTTTTACGTTGACGTGGATAATGGTTGAGAACATGCTTTCCCTGAATCTGTTCCTTAAATCAGCCAATATTTTGAAGCCGTATTTCAGCCGGGAGTCAAAAATAGTTACCAGGACCTTAAAATCAACCCGATGCTCAAGGCGCTCTTTAATCAGGTTGATGATATCAATCAGGCGGCCTAAGCCCTCCACAGAAAAACGGCTGGGCTCAACCGGGATAATCACTTCATTGGAGGCGCAGATTGCGTTTACGGTTAAAATGCCTAAATTCGGCGGGCAGTCAATGATGGCATAATCGTAGTTACTGTTTGAAATGGCGCTCAAGGTTTCCTGGAGGCGGTTTTCGCGGCCGATCTCATTTGCCAGTTCCTGTTCAATAGTGGTGAGGATTATGTTGGAAGGAGCAAGATCAAGGTTAATGCTTACGTTTACGATGATATCCTCAAGGGCTGCCTTTTGCGGCGTCAGCTTTGACAGGCAGTGATANATATTCTTTTTTGCTTCAATATTTAAGCCGACCGTTGCGTGGGCCTGGGGATCAAAGTCAATTAGCAGTACTTTGCGTCCGTTAGCGGCTAATGCCGCCGCTAAATTTACCGCGGTGGTGGTCTTGCCGCAGCCACCCTTCTGGTTGGCGATTGAGATTATCCTCATAAACTTGTCCCTCCTAGTTCATTTGGTAAAGCCGAGCTCATCAATGTATAGGCAATCATCTTTATCCGCAACGTTCCACTCCTCAATAATAAAGGATATTTCTTTGAGGTTATCCCAGGCGGTGATTTCCTTAAAATCGCTTAGTTTAATCTTATAACGTCTCCACTTACTGTCTACGTTAACGTAGCGCGCGGCATTTTCTCTGAAGTTGTTTTCCAGCGCTACCCTCAGATGCATAACGCCAAAATCCTTACAGCGCCTGGCCTTAAATTCCAGCTCCTTAAAGCCCCGCGCATTTAAATCCGCTAAGGCAATTGCATACCCTTCTTTCTTTANATCGGAAGCCGTAAAATCGTACCGTATCTTAATCAGCTCGTTGCCAAGGTCTAACTGTAAACTCCNNCCTTTTGGCGTATGCTGCCGGAGCGGGTGCCTTAAAAAAAGATAGAGCAAGGGCAGCGCAATTATCGGCAGTATGAGAAAGAGCGCATATTTCCTAAATGATGATGGCTGCTTCTTTTCTATAGGCCTAGCAGTTAGCGAAGGCTGCTTATCTAAATATACCTTAGCTAAATAATCGTAGACCTCATTCTTTTCCATTTTTATAGCAGAAAAGCTTNCTTTTGTCAATGATTTTTTTCTTTTAAAGCCCAAAATATAGTAGCCATAATCAGTTAGCTATACATTATGTAGAGGTACCACAGGCATGCCCGCGTGTTCTATGCGCTATATTGGTCTATTCAGGTATTCCGGCGGTTCTTTGTCAATAAATTTATAGAAATTACTTAAGTGCTTTCTAAACAAGTAATCAAAATCAGCGTGATTATCGCCATACCACCAGAACCAGTCGCTGCCCTCGCAGATATATAGCTGCTTCCAGGCCTTTTCTATATTGACTGGTGAACCCCTGGTGAACCCCTGGTGAACCCCTGGTGACTCCTTTAACTCCTGCCTTGCCTTTGCCAGGTATTCCCAGGCCNTATTTTTCTGTTCCTGGCCGAGCCACTTATTAAAATTGCCGTATATCCANGAACCGGCGCTTAAACGTTTGATATTGTCCTTGGCGGGAAATTTTTGGAGATATTCATTGACCGTTACGGTCTGGATGAGTTTATCATCGCTTAAACATTTATAGAGATGGGTGAGAAAATCCCAGCCGTCGTTGCGATAGTATTCCCAGGCGTTTTCCCCATCCAGCGCGATAACCACAAGGCAATCCCCGCCTTTAAATATTTTGGCTATATTATGCAGATGGCCGATGAAATCCGCGACCGCCGCATGCTCGGTCAGGCCGTGATAAACAAAGCCAATGAGGTCAGAGAGGTTACGGTCGCGAAAAAGGACGGATAGCTCCCCTCCTTCTCTTTTTAAAAGATGGGGCCTGTAGAGCGAGCGCGGCGAGCGTTTTTTCTTTAGCGATCTAAAGAGTATTTCTTCATCAGTAATAATCCATTTTATTCCGGCATCAATAATATAAGGGATAATATGCTCGCTCACCGCCTCTTCTGACGGCCACATCCCTTGCGGATGCCGGCTGAAAACATTCTGGTAAAGCTCAACCGCTTGTTTTATTTGAGCTTGGGCGTCTTCAGGATGAGCAAAGCAATGATGAGGCAGATGCGCGGCCTTATTTGCCTCCTTGGCGATATTGGTGTTAAAAAGAAGCGGGGTAATCGGATGATAATAGGGCGTGGTGGTAATTTCAATCTGGCCGCTATCCTGGAAGCTTTTGTATGCCGGCAGTATCTCTTTCATCAGCTCAATCTGCTGTTTAAGAACCGTGAGCTTATCCTCTTCGCTGAAATGGCGGGCTTTGGCAATGAGATTCTTTAACTCCCCGATACTTTTCTTGGATGGGGGGTCAAACCAGGCCAGGTTAAACCAGACCTGCAGGTCTAAATAATCCTGAAGCGAAAATTCTTCTTTTCTTTGTTTTTTGTGATAGAGTTGCAAATAGCGCGGATACAAGGCGATGATATTATTTAGATGGCTGGAGAAGAAATGCTCTTTAATAAAATGTTTTTCTTCATCATTTAACTCAAGGGCCCTTTTATAGCTGTGAATCTGGTAGCGGTCCTGCGCGCCGTCTACGTATCCCTGGATCTGTTCAATTAAGCAAGGCACGAGATTAAAGGTTTGATGGATACGTGGGTAATTTTCAAGGATTTTGACCATATCAAGGTAATCCTTGATTGCGTGCAGGCGCACCCAGGGCAGGTATAGTTCGTTTGTCAGGAGGTCGCGGTAATACGGCTGGTGCATATGCCAGATGAAGGAGAGGTAAAGCATTGGCTAAAAACAGGGCCTATCTATTATTGTGTTTAAGGTATTTTCTAATTTCATCATGATTGCCGATAAAGACAAGATTCAAAGCATCCTGGTCAATGCTGAAAACAACCCTTAAATCTATACCTATCCTGATTTCCCATAATTGCGAAGTCAATTTCTTTAAACCAATTCCTGAGGAAGCAGGGGTCTTATTCTCGAGGCAGGAAATAAATCCTGCTACCGCGCTATTGATCTGGGCCTGTTGCTGGCAGGAAAATTTCTTAAAAACTCTTAAAAATGAATTAAAATAGAATACCCGCACCTTACCTTTTCTTCATTATCTTCCGTAAATACTTAAGCGCGCTCTTGGAGTTATCGAAACGGATGTAACCTTTCTTTTCTTTCTGCTTCTCAAATAGCCGCTCCATAGCATCCAGGTCTTCTTTGGTCCAAGCTTGATTTCGCTCAACCACGTCTACCGGTTTCATCAAGATCCCTTCTCTTTCCTGGCGAAAATTAACTAAATCTCCGGGGTGCAAGCCAAATCTTTTTAATAAGTACGGGGGAATGGTGATTTGATTCCTCCTGCCTATCGGCCTAATCATAGTTAAATGCATTGTCATGACCTCCTTTAATTAGCCCTGCCCTCAGAAGGGCGAGATTAGAATTTGGCCTCTCACTCTCCGATATTCTGTATATAAGCATAGCATACTTTCCGTAATCAGTCAAGGGAAAATAAAAAACCCCCGAGGGATATTCCCCCCGGGGGTTTTTTATTTTAGAGCAAACGATTAGAATGTTA
>C687J35504_10003092_pt1 | contig 11015 bp, 14 predicted proteins | sample RifCSPhighO2_02_FD_35504 | JGI IMG/M metagenome (IMG submission 35504) | reverse complement strand
TGACGTTTTGGAACTTTCCTCGATCACCGACCAGGGCGGAGCGACCTCGGTGAACAGCGTAATTCGCTACTCATCGGTCACTATCCCTTCCGGCGTTGAAGTCAGCCGCAGTTTTCAGGTCCGTGTCCGCGAAGCGAATGCTTTCCCGGTAAATTCCGACCTCGTTATGGTCAACGTCTACGGCAATGAGGTGCGCGTGCAGGTGCGTAAGCCGCAAGTCGCGGCTGTCGTAACCCCGCCGCGCACGGGGCCGAGCGAAATGATAACGCTCTCACTTGCCGCCCTCACGACCGCCGGATATTGGCTGACCCAGCGTCGAAAAAAGTTCNNCGTTCCGTCTGCTTAAATTCGTTCCCTTCACTTAGCTCTGCCCTAAAAAGGCGGAGCTTTTCTTTTTCCCGGTTTTTGTTTATGCTGATTTGATATGCAAAATCTCGACCCCAAGACTTTATCCGACCTAAACCAAGCATTTTCCGATTCCCCGGAAGGTTTTCTGGTCGTGGATCAGGGGGTGCCCAGGTTCGCCGTGCTTGATTACCAGACCTACAAGAAGCTCCGAAGCGAGATAGGGAAGGCCCCCATTACCGGCAAAATATTGGTGACCGGTGGGGCGGGCTATATCGGTTCCGCGACCGTGCGTCTTCTGCGGGACAAGGGTTTTGACGTTGTCGTTTATGACAATCTTTCTACGGGAGTTCGCGAGCGTGTCGGGGATTGCCCCCTCGTGGTGGGGGATCTAAGCGACTTGGAACTTTTGAATAAAACCTTTGACGAAGGAAGTTTTGACGCCGTCGTCCATTTCGCCGGTTCCGTGGTGGTAGAGGAGTCAGTAAAAAACCCAGCCAAGTATTTCCAGAACAATGTAGTCAACGGACTCAATCTCCTCCGGGCCATGGTAGACCACGGAGTTCAGAAGATAGTTTTCTCCTCATCCGCGGCAGTTTATGGCGAGCCGATCGGCGGCGTTATCAGCGAGGACATGCCATGCGACCCGACCAATCCTTACGGCGAGAGCAAGCTCATGTTTGAGAGGATTCTACGCGACTATGCCGAGGCCTATGGCCTGCGCGCCACCGCCCTTCGCTATTTCAACGCTTCGGGCAGCTGGCCGGAAGCGGGAGTCGGGTATCGCTACAACGGAGAGGAGACCCATCTAGTGCCTCGCCTCCTGCAGGTTGCCGCGGGTACACTTCCAGAATTAGTGGTTAACGGGCAAAACTATGATACGCCTGACCGGACCTGTGTGCGGGACTACATCCATATCCGTGACTTGGCTGAAGCTCATGTGCTGGCGCTCAAGCGCCTCAGCACCGAGCGAGGGTTTGCCGCTTACAATGTCGGGACTGGCAAAGGGTATTCCGTACTCGAAGTGATCGAAGCGGCTATGGAAATCACCGGCCGCATGGTGCCGATGCGCTTCGCCGAGCGAAGAGCGGGGGATCCGCCGAAACTTGTGGCCGACACGAGCAAGATGAAACTCCGCTGGAACTGGCAGCCGAAGCACGATTTGAACTCCATCCTCGAGAGCTCCTGGCAGTGGCTGCAGCAGAATAAAAAAGCTACTTAACAGATTTTTTTCAAAGGGCGGGTATACCTGGTCTAATTCGTACGAATAGGCGAATAGTGCTAGAGTGTGGTCATGAGGGAGTTGGAGAGAAAACTAAAAGCTTTAGCAAACAAACGACGGCTCGCGATACTTAAATATCTGCGTAAAGCCGATCAGGCGTCAGTGGGGGATGTCGCGTCGCAGATCAGACTGTCATTCCGGTCCACTTCGAAGCATCTAGCCGTTTTGTTTTCCACAGGAATTTTGGATAAAGATCAAATAAGTTTGACAGTGTATTATCGCTTAGCGCGACCAGTCGATCCGCTAGTCAGCAAGGTCCTAGACCTAGTCTAATTCGTACGAATAAGCGAATAGTTTGCAGCTTTGACACTCGGTAATAAGATTTGCTAGCATTGTTCTTGGCATGATTAAGCCCTTGCCCATGAGGAATTTAATAAACATCTCTGCCGCCGCTCTTATTCTTTTGGGCGGTTTTTTCGTGCTCGCGCGGGGTGCGTCAGCGGCCACCGAGGTCGGTGGAGTGATTGCGAGTGATGAAATTTGGACCGTTGCGAATAGCCCCTATGTGGTCAAATCCGATAATCCACAAATAGGCATCAGTATAGAATCAGGAGCGACGCTTACGATCGAGTCGGGAGTGGTCGTAAAGTTTGAACTCGCAGTTGGAGCGAAAATTTCAACCGGTGGCGGGAAAATGGTCGCTAACGGTGCGGAAGGAAATCCTATAATTTTCACTTCCATCCTCGATGATTCTGTCGGCGGGGATACTAATGGCGATGGAAGCGCGACTGCGCCAGGGATAAATGACTGGAATCTAATTTGGCTCGGCAACGCCAGTGACGAGGTCACTTTTTCAGAAATTCGTTATGGGACGAGCTGTGTACTCATCGGCGTGGCGGACGTGGTAGTGAGATCGAACAAATTTGATAATTGTCAGGCGGCAATCGAGGTCCGTCCGGGTATTGCCTCCACAATTCAGGAAAATGAATTTTCCCAGAATGGGATGGGGATTTATGCCCAGCTTGCCAGTGGACTAACGATAAGAAAAAACAAATTTATCGAGAACCGTGGGGACCCGAGCCAGATACAGTACGGCATTTTCCTTCAGAATTTCAATCAGGATGTCAGGATCAGCCAGAATGAAATCTCCAACAATGAAGTTGGAATTTACTTCGAGCCGTCCGCGGGCGCGCTCGTGAGTGAAAATAATATTTCCGGCAACGAGTTATATGGGATTTTGGTCGATCCTGGCGTGTCTGTCGACGCGCGCAACAACTGGTGGGGCCATCCCTCCGGCCCGGAGCACCCGACTAATCCCGGAGGTCTGGGAGATGTCGTCAGTGATGGGGTCATTTTCGATCCGTGGCTGAACAACTTCGTAGAGATCCCAGAGGAGGAGGTAATAGATCCGGTAATCATCATTCCGGGAATTTTGGGTTCCGAGCAGAAGAACGGAATTTTTGTGATTGACCCAATTCTACATACTTATGATGACCTTATAGACACCTTAAAAGCAAACGGCTTCGAGGAAGGAAGCGATCTTTTTACTTTTCCGTATAATTGGAGGCAATCTAATGTTTTATCTGCCCATGAGCTCAAGAATAAAATTGCAGATATCAAAAGCATCTGTTCGTGTTCTAGAGTGGATCTAGTTGCTCATTCTATGGGCGGGCTTGTAACCCGGCAATATATTGCATCTAGCGAGTACGGTGATGATGTGGACCAGCTAATATTCATGGGTACGCCTCATTTGGGCACGCCTTGGGCCTACTTATCCTGGGAAGGAGGTGTGGTAGGGCCAGGTCCAGAGGATGAACGTCTGCAATTTTTCCTGAAGAAGGAAGCGAAGAAATTTGGTTTTTCGACTCTCTACGATTACATTCGAGGTAAACCCATACTTTCTGTAAGAGAGGCCTTGCCTATTTACCCATTTTTGAGAGGTAAGGAGACAATGCTTTTGAAAAATTTTCCTGACGAACATCCGCAAAATAGTTTCATGCTTAATCTAGACTCTCATTTGAGCGAGCTCCTAAATAACGATATAAGAATTACGAATATTATCGGAAGGCTCGGGATAAACAACACTATCCATTCCTACAGGGTTGTAGATTCTCCTAGCCAGCCCTTATGGGAGCACGGTTATCCGGATGGTTTCCTGGAGCGTATTGGGGATAGAGGTATTGAGCTTGGCGTAGGGGACGGTCGAATTGCCGATGTTAGTTCTAGATATATCCAAAAGGATTTAAATGTGCTTGACTCGGAGCATAGACTCCTGCCCACCGATTCGTCTGCCATTGTCTTTAAAAAATTAACAGGAAATGAGCCAGATATTATTGTAAAGAAAAATCGAAGGACAGATTATAAGCTTTTGATTCTTAAATTGCTTTCACCCATCGATTTTTATATAGTTGCCCCAGACGGGAAAAGAACAGGAAAGGATTTCTCCACGGGCGGGGAATATGATGAGATTGAAAATTCATTTTATTCTGGCTTCATAACCGACGACGAATACATTACCATATTGGACCCTCTGGACGGGGTGTATAAGATAATTACTCAAGGCACGGGTGCGGGGGGTGAGTATACAATAGCCGCAGGTTATATAACTGACGAAGGGATTACAGAGATCGAATTTGTTGGGCAGGCGATTCCCAACGAGCTAAAAGAGTTGGTTTTGGCGCTAGACGGTCAAAATCCTGATGATCTGCAAATTAGTGATTTGGATAATACCCCACCCGCCACCACAGCAAACCCTTTGGGGACCGCCGGATCAAACGGGTGGTATCGTTCAAATGTAAACCTGACATTAAACGCGATAGATGATAATTCAGGGGTTTTAAAAACGGAGTATTCTCTTAATGGGGGTACCATTTGGGAGCAGTATCTAGCCCCGGTTCAAATAGCCGCGCCAGGTATCAGCGAAGTCCTGTTTTTCTCCACTGACAGAGCAGGGAATAGGGAAGAAAATCAAAGTATAGAGATAAAGATTGATAAGTGGGCGCCCGACGCTTCTTTCTCTTTTAATCCCATCACTAAAGACGTTAATTTTGTTGGTAAGGACGACCAGACGAGTAACGTAGCAATTCAAGATACTGGAAACAAAGTCGTGTTGACCGACGAGGGCGGTAATATAACAACTTTAAATTACAAGAAAATCAAAAAGCCCAAGTACCTGAGTGTGAACCTCACTGAAATCACTTATAATGCAACTAAAGTAAAGTTACCCGATAATGGAACAATTTATCTTTGGAATTTGGATAGAGCAGGCAATGTAAATGCTTTAGAGCAAGCATTTTTGATAAAAGGCGGTTCTGTTTTGCTGACGTATCTACCGAAGGTGAACAAGACCCTGGTTGTGAAGATCGTGAATGGCAAAGCCACTAAAGAAACTTTGAATGGGATGATAATATTAAAAGTAAAAACAATGGAAGGGAAAATTGTGTATGAACATTAACAAAAGAGAGCATATAATAAATTAAACTAAGCATTTCATGAAAATACTTAAAAATATTTTGCTTCTTGTGACGTCGATATTTTTGTCCTACGTAGCTTCTACCGCACTTGGTGATCTGGTGAATAAAATCACAGGGTACTCTGGTACTTTTCTGGATCTCAGATCAGTAGTTGGACTACCTTTAGCGTACATATTTTTTGTTAGCCTATTTTTTTCGCTTTTCGGAGACAAAAAAAAATATTATTGGTTAGGTATCCTTCTAATTCCTGCGGCAATAATAGAGTTGTACTTCGACACAGAGATAATATACATCCCAATTGTTCTCGGTATCCTAGGTTGGTTACTAGGATTAGGAATATTGAAATTGAAACAAAGTTTACGGAAAGACTCGATACCTAGCTGAGTTTGTGGGGCATCAGAAGAAGCAACACGTCTAATTCGTACGAATAGGCGAATAGTTTGTTCCTTAACAATTTACATTTGGAATCTAGATAAGGCTGGGAATGTAAACGGTCTGGAACAGGCATTGCTGGTCAAAGGCAGCTCCATCTCATTGACTTATCTACCCAAAGTGAATAAGACTTTAGTAGTGAAAGTTGTAAACGGTAAAGTCACAAGGGAAGTATTGAACGGGTTGATTATTTTAAAAGTAACAACAATTCGAGGAAAAATAGAGTATGAATACTAAAAAGTATTTTTCCTGGCTCGCTGTTTATTTTATATCACTGGCGATACTAATTTTATACGGTATCTTAAGGCTGGATAGTGGGGGAGGATTCCTTGAAAGGTACAGCAGTATTTTATTGAGCGCCTCCGCAATATTGTTGATAATTTCGAGCACCTTTCTTATAAGAGCGTGTAAGGCGTATCAACTAAATGTTTTCTGGTATGTTCTCGGGATACTTGGAGTCATATACGGAGCTTGGATTCTTTTGCTAATGGTTATCAAACAATCAAGCTTTACAATATAAATTAAGTAATTAATTACTTAATTTATTAATTAAATTATATGGGTAGAAGAAAAGAGAAAGAGTTTCAAATCAGAAAGCTGGCCCGAATTGGGGGCGGGAGTTTGAGCATGACTTTGCCCGTTGAGCTGGTCACAAAACTCGGCTGGCGGGAAAAACAGAAGGTGAGAGTAATATACTCCCGCGGCCGATTGATTATTTCGGACTGGAAAGCAAAAAGAAAAAGTAAAGCGTAAAACGCATGCCTCGCACCCCCTTCATAGCACCGCAGATTTGAGGCAACTCTAGCTTTTCAAACAGGTGCGGTCTGTTATAATTTGAGTAAATAATTAAATCAGCACTTATGAATATAACACAGTGGGGGATAGTCGGTAGTATAGGGAGGGCGATAAGTCGTGCCCTGGGGGAGTTGAGGCATTTCGTTAAGTATGGGTATGGCACTTCGTATGGTCATGCTGAACAGGTTGAGCCTCAAAGAATAAACGAGTTTGCCTGGGCTCAGAATTTCTCCCCCACCAGCCTTGTGCTCGTGATCCTCACGCTATTTATTATTTGTTTTTTAATAACACTGGTTTTGTATAAGAAACCGAGGACAGATAATCTTGACTGATGAGGAGCTCAAACTTGAGTATTTATACTTCGCGAGGGCTTATTTAGTTATGGCGACCCTGGGTATTGATGTACTGATCGAAAAGGAACTAAAGGGAGCGTTTACAAACCCGGTCGACTCCGTGATACCAGTCGACCATACATTTGAACGAAATTTCCTGTTAGCCCCGATTCTTTACAATATCAAGCACTCAATCGAGATAGTTCTAAAAACAATTACCAGACTGCTGGGATTGGATTTTCAGGCCAAACACGATATAAATCTATTATATAGAGTGATTGAACCAAAACTGTTGAAAATAACTAGCATAGAGACCCAGGTTAGAGAATTGGGCGAACTAATAGATAAATATCACAAGAATAGGTTCATTATACCCAAGCTCAATAGTAGAGTATTTGTGACAGATGAGTTTAATGATTTGTTCCGTTACCCCGAAAGCCGTTCCATTGCTAAAATAAATTTTAATGAAGTTTTTCCCGACTTCAATCTACGCGATCTCACAGAGATAAAAGAGGATGTAAGTAGGCTTTTCAATGTATTTAACGAAATTGGGCTGCAAATTCTTGGGCTAAAGCTCACACGGGAGGAGCTTGAGGACGTACTGAGGGAGTATTATTCAGGTAGTCTTAGTCGTGAATGATTATTACAGAGAGGCGAGCTGTAGTTTTCGGCCTTTCTTTTGGCATACTTATAGCGTTTTTTCTCAGAGTCGCGCCTCTGTTAAAATCCAGTCTTTATACTTATGCGTATGACTATGGATTCTATCTAGATGCGTTAAACAGCTTGAAGTTTGACTTGGAGGCCATTATTAGTCCTGTAAGGGGCGGGTATAGTAGCCCGCTTTTCTATTTTTCAAAAATATTTGGAATTCCCAAGATTTTTTTTCTCGATTTATCGTTTTTGTTTTTGACAGCGCTAGTAGGCTTATCGTTATATTATATCTTTTTGCCAAAACTAAAATGGGCAACGATAGCACTGTTTTTGTTTGGCCTGTCGGTGATACAAAATGAGGTTTTTTTTATGTTTCTGTGGAAAACTCAATTAGGCCTTTTGCTATTGTTAGTAAATCTAAAGATGATATTGAGCAAGAGATGGAAAGCGTTGCCAGTAACCGCCCTTCTTTTGCTGCTATCGCATCGTACAACCTTCATAATATTTCTATTCTTACTCCTGATTTACATATCATTCGAGCTTTATCGGAAAGAAAACAAAGCCCCTTTCGTTTTTTACCTTGTATCAATGGCCCTGATTTCGCTCCCAGCAATACTACTGCTGCAGGCAGAAATAAATCATTTTTTTAGCATAACAAATCCGTTTGTTAAAGATGGAATATTTTTTGATATTGTAGATTACATACTCCTATCTTTACCGTATTTCGTGTTCGTCGCCCCAGGACTATATTTTTACATAAAGGTTAATAGAGACCCGATTTTGCCATTGTTCTTTTTTCTCTCCCTGTTTTGGGTATTGTTGCAGTTACCTTTTTATAACCGAATCATCATATATTTAGATATATCAGCAATTATTATTTCTGCATATTTTTTTTCGGTTTGGAGAGCAAGAAAATTAATCCTTGTCTCTACTATGGCCGCTGTGTTTTTTGCACTATCCATTCTTTCAATAGGCAATAACTTATATAGAAAAACGTTGATCTCGGAGAGCGATACAGCAGAAATCTTTGAGTTTACGGGCAAACAAGATACGGGTTATGTTTTAGCTATTGATTCTTTTAACGCACCCTGGCTGTTAGGTTTCTCGCAGAATCTTGAGGTAGGAGCCCCGGGGTTATTTAAGGATAGACATACTTATGATGAGTGGTTGAGTTTTTGGGAGGGGAATAATCAAATTGAATTCTTATCGAGCTATCCTCAGCCGCTTTTTATTTATCAAAAAGACATAAATGAGAACACTGTGCTACTTGCCTGTTTAAATCGAGAAAGTGCTAATTTTTATCGATTTGCATGCGAACAATGACCGGGACGGGTTCTTAAACTATTCGCCTATTCGAACAGTTTATATTCTTGTTGCCCGCGGGGCGATTTTTATCCAAAAATACAAACCGGCCGGGAACGTAGTGTTCCAGGCCGGGGGTTGGGTTCTAGAAAGGGAAGAGTTNGNTGCTCNATGGGTTTCGGGCGAACTGCAGCTGNAGNCNGAAAGTTATCTTTGTACCCAATCTGTTAAGCGGTACACCTGAAGAGCCGATTTTCGACCACGCCGATACCAAGGTATCGGCTTTTTGGATAGTCAGGGTCCAATCTCCGCTTTGGAGCAAATATGTGAGCTGCTCCGAGAATTTGTTGGCTGCTTCGCAGGAAACCATGGTTTCCGGATTTTCAGTTTTTCATGGGTCAGGGAGGTATCCTTCTGCCTCGAGAGCATAGAGCAGGATACCGAGGGTGAGATCAGGGTCCGGAGAGGCGTTGAAAGTTCCGAAGTGGCCGCGCTTCATAACGAAGCGAAAATTCAGTTTGAAGCGTTCGAAATCGGCCGAGAGTTTTTTCGCCTGCTCATCATGCTTAGCTACGGTCTCATCGGCCGCCTCATTTGCTGCTTTCACAAATGCGTCTGGCGGAATCATCCACATATGTCCTCCTCACAATATTCTTGGCCGTTGCGGGTTCGGTTTGACGTGCGCGGGTTTTGGGCGGGGGATGAGAGCGCGATTTCCGTCCTCGGTGATTCGGTACAGTCGGCGCCGAAGGGATTCGGCGTAATGCTGTTCGGCATAGGTCTCCTCGCGGGAGGCGACATAGGCACTGTTCTCCAAGCGCGAGAGCCACACGTAGACTGTGCCCCGGCGGAGTTTTCCATCGGAGCGTTCAATGATATCGAGTCCATACATTTCCCTGCCGTTGTCGGAGAGAATTTCTAGGATCAGCATTTCCTTTGCCGATAGCTTGTTCACAGGTTCCCTCCTCACGGAGTTTTTTTCTCGAGGGAAGTACGCAGCTTCCGCATTGCTTTTTTGCTCTCCATCGCCTGTGCGACAGCCTCCCGTAGATCCTGGCTTGCTTCCGCATACTTGAGCAGCGCCAGGATTACCCGCCCCTCAGGATTTCCAGCAACTCGCTCGATGAAGGCCCTGGTTATGTCTTTGTCGGCGAAAGTGAGCGCAACTTCGTTTTCTCCCTGACTCTCGTAATTCCGAGAGCTTGGAGCCAATTGCGCTTCGAATATCGCGAAAATGTGCTGGGGTGAAATGTACGGGAGATTGAGACCGACGTATTCGCCAGCCGTCGAAGTGAAGCCGGGGATTTCGCGCAGACGATGCGGTGGTTGATGACAAAACAGAATGGACCCATGCCCCATCGTTGCCAACTCTACTCTTCCTTTACTCATGGTTCCTCCTATGAGTGCGTGATAGATGAAAATATCATAAAGCAAAACCCGCGGCAAGCGCAAAAATCGGCTTTCCCGAGATTTTTTGTTATTATTAGTTAATGAAGGCCGGTTTGCAGAACAGAAAGGGACTTAAAATTGTCGTGGAAGTAGAGGTGGCCCCCGTCTCCAAAGGAGCAGCTTTTGTCATGCACGGCCTTGGCGGGTTCAAGGAACAGCCGCATATCCGGGCGATGGCCGAGGCCTTCAAAGAAAAAGGGCTTTCCGTTATCACTTTCGACACCACTAATTCCATCGGGGAAAGCGACGGGAAATATGAGGACGGCACAACGACGAGTTATTATGAGGATTTGGAGGATGTGATTGCCTGGTCATCGCGACAAGAGTGGTACAAGGAACCTTTTTATCTAGCGGGTCATAGTACGGGGGCGATATGTGCCGCTTTGTTTGCGGAGAAGCACCCCGAAAAAGTAAAGGGGCTTGCGCCCATCTCGGCAGTAGTTTCCGGAAAATTGAGCATGGAAAGCCGGAAGGAGAGGGGCGTGTTGGATGAGTGGAAAAGGACTGGGTGGAAAATTGCAGAAAGCCAGAGTAGACCAGGCCTGATCAAAAAACTTCCCTGGTCGGAAATGGAGGACCGGATGAAATACGATTTACTCACAGAGGCTAAAAAACTGAAGATGCCGGTTCTTCTGATAGTCGGTGAAAACGATGACAGCACACCGCCGGAACAGCAAGAAATTCTTTTCGAAGCCCTAACCGGTCCCAAAGAACTGCATATCATCGAGGATGCTCCGCACACTTTTAGAGAACCGCCCCATTTAACGGAAGTTAAAGATATATTCCTCAATTGGATCGATAAGGTGGAAAACAAAAAAATATGAGTGAGCGAGGGGCGGGGCCCGAATCTTTATCTTTCAATCCCGAAGCAGCCGCGGATGTTCCCGAGCGGGACGCGGTCGTGAGCCGCGCGCAGGAGGAGCGGGCCGCGCTGTTTTCCCACGTTCTCGTCGAGGCCGGCAGCGGCGGGAAACCGTCTTTGATTTCAAGGAAAGTTTGGAATTTCATCCCTCT
>C687J35504_10003090_pt1 | contig 11025 bp, 13 predicted proteins | sample RifCSPhighO2_02_FD_35504 | JGI IMG/M metagenome (IMG submission 35504) | reverse complement strand
TGCTTGGCCATGCTGACCTCTCCACAACCCAGATCTACACGCACATCTCGAGGGAAGAGCTAAAGAAGGTAAAAAGCCCGTTAGACAGTTTATACCATCAGAGTTCCTAAACTCCCTTTGGCTACTCCAATTACAATATCTTTATATACCTGTAAATCTTCTCTATCGTCGGTAAAAATCCTTAAAGGGGGTGAAACATAAATGGGAAAAGTCATAGCAAGGAACATTGTGCAGAGGAAATCTGGTTACCTTTATTATGTCGACGGAAAAGGAAATGTTTGTGAAGCTAAGATGGCAAGAGGTGGCAAGAAAAGAAAGTCTTCCGCAAGAAGATCCACTACTAGAANATCCACTGCAAGGAGAAGAAGGTAATTCTTCTCTCTTTTATTTTCTTAATTAAATTTTATTGAAAAACCNACGATGCTGTTATATCTTGCAAGATATCCATCAGCACTTTTATTCTGTTTAAATTCCGTGATCTTATCGGTGACTCTTCTAAAGAAATACATTAGATGCTTCCTGACATTGTCAATGTCTTCAGTGTCCATCCTTGAAAAAGTATCTAAGGTGGAGTTATCCCACACTTCAACCTTCTCCTTATTCAGGTTTCTTAACTCATTGATTATATCTTCCACCATAACATCCGAATTTTTAGGGGCGCCCTTTCTTACGAACCTCCTGAGAACGCCTTCAATGTTGTAAACCAACTCATATTCAAAAGAATCAGCTACTCTGTCATACTTTATTAGTTTAATACTAATTAAATTTACTTTTCCTAAAATCATGCATAAGAATACAAGGGAATAATATTTAAGTTTTACTTATAAATCAATACCCTTTTAAATCAAATTTACAATTCACGAATATATGGGCTCGTAGCTCAGCTTGGTTAGAGCGTCTGGCTCTTAACCAGAAGGTCGGGGGTTCAAATCCCTCCGGGCCCATTTAAAATTTATTCTCCTTTCAGAACATCTATCATAGAATAGACTTTTCCTCTTTCTCCAGCTTCAACTTTCCTTTGAAGATACCTTAAGGCATCTAAGGTCCCAGCAGCATAAACATCTCTGCCGTTCACATCATGTGAAAAAGAGAATGCTACACTTCAGTCTTCCGAGGTTAATCCATACGTGTGCCATCCATGTCCATTTAAATGTTCTTCTGGAACTCCAATCCCTCTTTGAAGATCAGGGTCTCTAATCATCTCTATTTGGTCAACTCTAAAAGGGATTCCCAGTCTATTGAAATATCCTACCATTGCTCTTGCAGTTCCGCTAGTATCTCTTTTACTCTTCTGGTGGCTTTCTTCCACACTTAATCTATACCCTTTAAAAGCTCCAGGAAAATTTTCAGCAGCATATACAAACATAGCTTGTAAAGCAACAATCTGTTTAGCCATATTTGGTGCAATAACAGCTACAACACCAGAGCCTCTAACCCTCGCTTCCAAAGCCTCTCTATCTCCACCAGTAGTTCCCATCACAAAATTTAAACCATGGGTACAATAAAATTCAGCGTTATCATTTACAGCATCTGGGATTGTGTAATCAACCGTAAGGTCTGGTCTTGATTTTTCTAACAGTCTCACTACAACTTCAGATCTCATTGTATCTGGACCAAAAATATTCACAGGTGTAGTCCATACAAAAGTATTTGGAAACCTACCACTACCAAAAGAAGCATTAAACAATTCAAAATCATCACTTTCTAAAATATATCCCGCGACTTTTGTTGCCATCCTTCCTGGCAAACCATTTACCATCACACTTATTACCATTGTACATTCCTCCAAAAAGCAATAGAACCTAAGAATACTAAAAACTTTTAAACCTACTCTTTAAACAGCTTATCAAATTTTTCTTTACACTTGCTTTCCTTCCAGAAAACCACATGACTCGCTCTTTTATCAAACAAAGAAATTGCAACTTCTATTGCATTATCAGAACTAATTCTCTCAGCATCCTCCAAACACTGCCTCATTAATTTTACATTCTCTCTTCTTGCTCTCTCTTCTATCTCTTTTTCTTCTTCTTCAGTTAAACTTACCTCTTCCCAGACGGAATAGCTGCTTCCTTTTATCTGCCTGGGAAATGCCTTACTAAAAACCATCTTAAATTAGAATATCTTTTATTCTGGAGATGTGCTCTGCAACTTTCTCTCCGTTATCAGTCAGGTTTATTGATTTTATTCTTCCCTGCTTCTCAAATGAAACTAACCTGGCCCTTTCCATTTCCTGCAATATCTTTACTGCGTGAGAGTATGTGCAATCAACTTCTTTTGCTAGAACACTGCCATATCGGCTTTTACCGCCTTTCCTCAATGCAACCAAAATCATTGCCGGTTTTTTCCTAAAAAACACCTCAAATATTTCTTCCTTTTTCTTTACCAATTTTCTACAACCCCCATGAAATGATAATACCGATTAATATTTAAAGGTTTCTTCAGAAAATATATATTTCAAGCAATATATTTAAAACGTTATCGCTAAATCAAAGAGAAAACAGCATATTTTTATATACCCCTTTTCTTTTTCTCTGTACATGTTGGATATTAGGTTCATAAAAGAGAATCCTGAACTTATCAAGGGGAATTTAAAAAAGAAGTTTCAGGAGAACAAACTAAAGCTGGTGGACGACATTGTCCATGGGTATGAAGTTTCTTTAAAGCTAAAAAAGCAGGCAGAAGACCTAAGAAGAAAAAGAAACGAACTTTCTTTGCAGATAAATGAGCTTGTAAAACAGGAAAAAGATGCTAAAAGTATAATCAAGCAGGTAAAAGACATTCCGGGAAAGATAAAAGAGCTAGAAGAAAAAAAGCAAAAAACAGACGAAATATTGCAAAAGCTTGTTTCTGAAATACCCAACGTGATTCACAGCTCTGTTCCTAAAGGTAGAGATGAAAAAGAAAATAAAGTTCTCAAGAAAGTAGGAAAAGTTCCAAAGTTTAATTTTCCTGTCAAGAACCATGTTGAACTAGGAGAATCTTTGTGTGTATTTGACTTTGACGCTTCAGCAAGAACTACTGGAAATGGATTTTATTATCTTAAAGGAGATCTGGCATTATTAAATCAGGCATTAATCAGTTTTGCTATTAACTTTATGAAAAAGAAAGGCTATCTCTATGTAGAACCCCCATTGATGGTTAACAAAAGGATAGAAGAAGCAAAGGGGGATTTTGACGCATTCGAAAAAGCGCTTTACAAAATCGACGGAGAGGATTTGTTTTTAATTCCAACTGCAGAAGATGCAATATTGGGTATGCTCGTTGACCAGACAATACCAGAGGAGAAATTACCGTTAAAGTTCTTTGCTTATTCCATGGCCTTTAGGAAAGAAATAGGCAGTCATGGAATTAATGAAAAGGGGTTATGGAGAACTCACCAATTCAACAAAGTAGAGCAGTTCATTTTCTGTCATCCAAAAGATTCATGGAAGTATTATGAAGAGCTGAGAAAGAACTCAGAGGAATTATACAAGAAGCTAAAGATCCCTTACAGATTGTTAGAATGCTGTTCAGGAGACTTAGGAGACTGGAAAGCTAAGTCAGAAGATATTGAAGCATACAGACCAACACTTAAAAATTATGCCGAAGTTGGTTCGTTAAGCAACTGCACAGATTTCCAAGCCAGGGATTTAAACATAAAATTGCTAACCAAAAAAGGTGAGAAGATGGTTGTACACACTTTAAACAACACAGCAATAGCAACTTCAAGGGCAATGGTCGTGATTATGGAGAATTATCAGCAAAAAGACGGCTCAATAAAAGTTCCTGCGGTCCTGCAGAAATATACAGGGTTTAAAGTTATAAAAAAATTTAATAAAGGCTGAAAAAACTAAATATCTTTCAATTAGCCTATGTATCCTACCTTCCTCACCAGTTATGACCGTACGCTCTCTCATAGTATTTTCCTAAATAGAAAATTATTTTAATGGCTATGCTTTAACAAAAAAATATGAGAGACATAGAAGATGAAGACTTTGACGGGGATAAAGAGGATATTTACACAGAAGAGGGAAGGGAGATGGCAGAGGAAGATGATGAAATCACAGCAGAAGAAGCTGGTTTCATGGAAGGTTATGAAGAAGGAGAAAGACTCGCTAAATGTCAAACCTGCCATAAAGTGCTGCCTGATGAAGTAGATGAAGTAGTAGAGGAAGAATACAACGGAGAAACTTACAGGTTCTGCTCTCAAAGATGCGTAGATATATTTAACAAATCACACCATGCCCACTAATTCTTACAATCAGTGCAAAGCCCTCTTTTATAATGGAGACTGCACACATTTCTCCCGCATAACCCGCAGGCGTTCCTGGCTAGTTTTGCCCCACAAATGGCACAAGGTACTAGTATTTCCCCCATTTCAATACTTTTTTAAAGCATTTTTCTTTATATAACTATTGAAAATGAAGATTTTAGCAGCATCAGACATACACGGAGATACTAAGTTAGCTGAAGCTCTGGCAGAAAAAGCTGAGGTAGAAAAAGTGGACTTAGTAGTTCTATGCGGGGATTTAACCCTCGCAGAATCTTTTACAAAAGGAATAGTTGGACCTTTCAAGAAGAAGAACAAAAAGGTTTTGCTTATCCCGGGAAATCATGAAACAAATGCAACCGCAGACTTCCTTGCAGAGATGTACGGAGCCACCAACCTTCATGGATACGCTTTAAGATATAAGGACATAGCATTCTTCGGTTGCGGTTCTGCTAACATAGGCGCATTCCAGTTAAATGAGGATGAAATATTCAAGACTCTGAAAAAAGGATTTAAATATGCAAAATCTGCAAGGAAGAGGATTATGGTCACTCACGTTCACCCTTCAGGGTCTCTAATAGAAAGGTTTACTTCAATCTTTCCGGGAAGCAAGGGGGTTACAAGAGCAGTCAAAGAGATGAAACCGGATTTGTTATTGTGCGGTCATGTACATGAAGCAGAGGGTATAGAAGAAAAAATAGGAAGCACAAAAGTGATAAATGTGGGGAGAAGCGGAAAAATCCTCGAAATCTAAAGCTTTAAAAAATAGGTTATGAACAAGCCTTCTTATGGTAACAGAGCTAATAATAACAGAAAAACCAAGCCAGTCCTTGAAAATAGCAGAAGCTCTAGCAGATAAAAAGCCATCAAAGAAAACAGAAAAAGGGGTNGTGTATTACGAATTAAAGCACAAGGGGAAAGATATTCTTGTTGGATGTGCAGTAGGCCATATATTTAATCTAAAAGAAAAGAAATCAAACGGCTGGACTTACCCAACTTATGATTATGAATGGCAGCCATCTTATAAAATTTCTAAGGATTCATCATACACAAAGAAATACCTTGATGTTCTGAAGAAACTTTCAAAACTATCAGGNGAGTTTACGGTTGCATGCGACTATGATCTTGAAGGTAGCCTAATCGGTTACAATATTATCAGGTTTATTTGCAATAAAAAAGATGGAAGAAGAATGAAATTCTCCACTTTAACCAAGGATGAATTAGTAAACTCCTATGAAAAAGCCTTGAAACATCTCGACTTTCCCTTAATTGAATCCGGAGAAGCTAGGCATATGATTGATTTTCTTTTTGGTATTAACCTTTCAAGAGCATTAACACTATCCGTGAAAAATGCAACAAAAAGATTCAAGATACTGTCTACAGGAAGGGTACAAGGTCCTTCATTAAANATCTTAGCAGAAAGAGAGATAGAGATAAATAAATTTAAGTCAGAGCCATTTTGGGAGTTGGAATCAATAGGAGACATCACTTCAAAGCATGAAAAAGGCATGTTTTGGAAGGAGGAAGAAGTAAAAAAAATTCACAATAAAATAAAAAAAGAGAAAAAAGCTGTTGTTGACTCAATCAAAAAATCAGAGTTTCCACAAGCACCGCCATTTCCGTTTGATTTAACCTCTTTACAGTTGGAAGCTTACAGATCACTCAGAATAAACCCTAAGGATACATTAGAGATAGCTCAGGAGCTTTATTCTGCCTCTTATATCTCATATCCAAGAACAAGCTCTAATCAACTGCCACCCTCAATAAACGTAAAGAAAATATTAACAGATTTGTCAAAGCAAAAAGAATACAAGGAATTATGTGAAGAATTAATAAGAGAGAATAAATTAACACCTAATAACGGAAAGAAGCAAGATCCTGCGCATCCTGCAATTCATCCTACAGGAGTAATGCCTAAAAAATTAGATGACAGGCAAAGTAAGATCTATGATCTAATTGTAAGGAGGACTTTAGCTTCTTTAGCTGAGCCTGCAAAAAGAGAGACACAGACAGTAAAATTAATAATAAAAAATGAACCTTTCATAACTAAAGGAACAAGGACGATAGAAAAAGGCTGGCATAAGTTTTATGGAAGGCATAACCCCCACAAAGAGGAAGAACTTCCAAAATTAACTGAAAAACAGGAAATCAAAATTAAAAAAATTAATCTGCTAGCTAAAGAGACGCAGCCACCAAAAAGATATACACCAGCCTCAATAATAAAAGAGCTTGAGAAAAGAGAATTAGGTACAAAAGCAACAAGATCTGCTATAATAGAATCACTTTACAACAGGAATTACGTTAAAGACCAGTCTCTTGAAGTAACAGACCTTGGACTAAAAACCGTTGAAACTTTAGATAAATACTGCCCTGAAATCCTCGATGAAAAGATGACAAGNGACCTTGAAGAAGATATGGAAGAGATAAGGGNAGGCAAAGAAACAAAGGAAAAAGTAATCGACAGGGCAAAAAGAGACTTAGATAAAATTCTAAAACACTTCAAGGAAAATGAAATAAAGATAGGTAAAGAGCTGTCAGTAGCAAACCAGGAAACATTAGAGAAAGAGTCTATTGTAGGTAAATGTCCTGAATGTAAGAAAAATGATTTAAGGATTATGTACTCAAGAAGATTCAAATCTTACTTTGTTGCATGTTCTGGGTATCCAAAATGCAAAACAACCTTCTCGTTGCCAAATTATGCACTGCCAAAGCCAACGGATAAGCTGTGTGAAGAATGCAAAAGTCCNTTAGTATTGATGATAAGAAAAGGAAAAAGNCCGTATGAATACTGNATAAACAAACAATGNCCTAAGAAAGAGGAATGGTTAAAGCAGCAGCAAAAAATTATAAAGAAAAAATCAAAGTAATTCAATTCCTTTGTTGCTAATCTTAAAGCTATTAACAGCGCTCTCAGGTTTTTCTCTTATAATTTTTCTTGGTTCTTTTTCCATCCTGATGACAACACTGCTCCAGTTCTTTAGCATGTTGCCCCCCACGACCTGCAATTTTTTTGTATCTATGTTGGAATAAACCTGGTTGCTAACAATGACTTTTACTTCCCGTTTTGATAACTCTTTAAGGATCTGTAGTTGTCTGTCAATTTTTTTGTTGGTTNCATAATGATCTTTCCTAACTTCCTGCCTGTAATGCATACCTATAGTGTCTATAATTACCAACCTAATTTTTTTCATATTCCTCAAAGTTTCAAATATCCTGCACTGCTCTTCAAATCCCGGAATCCTTATCAATATTACATTATTTAGTCTCTCCTTATAGTCTTTAGGATACATCTGTACAAATCTCTCCAAAGAAAATCCATTTTCAGTATCTAAAAATACAACTTTTCCATTTTTTGCTTCATCACCGGCAATCTGTAGGCAGAGTGTAGTTTTTCCCGTAGCACTTTCTCCATATACCAAGTTAATCCCTTTGTCAAGATCCAAAATCAAATCTAGCATTAATACTATAATAGTAGAATACTTAAAAAATGATAGGCAACTTTAAATATAAATAAATTTTCAAGTTAGTTTGGAATGAATAAGGTAATAGAGCTAAAAGAGGTGTGGAAAATCTACCATGTAGGAGAGGTTGAAATCAAGGCATTGCGCGGATTAACTCTTTCTGTTAGAAAAGGAGAGTTTTTAGCTATCCTTGGAAAGAGCGGTTCTGGAAAAAGTACATGTGTCAATCACATAGGTTGTTTAGACACTCCAACAAAAGGGGAGATCTTCCTGGACGGGCAGAACATTGCTCACTTTGGGGAGTCTCACCTAGCAAATATAAGGGGGAAGAAGATAGGTTTTATTTTTCAGTCTTTCAATTTAATTCCATCAATGAGTGCATTGCAGAATGTCATACTCCCCATGATATTTCAGGGAACTTCAAAAGAAGAAAGAATTAGTAGGTCTAAAGAATTGCTTACTTTAGTCGGCCTAGAAGACAGGATGCAGAACAGGCCAATGCAATTATCCGGAGGGCAGCAGCAGAGAGTTGCGATTGCAAGAGCTTTAGCTAATAATCCGGAAGTGATTCTTGCAGATGAGCCAACCGGGAATTTAGATTCCAAAACTGAAAATGACATAATGAGTTTGTTATCTGATTTACACAAAAAAGAAAACAAAACCATTGTTATGATAACACACAATGAAAAATTAGCAAAATACGCTCAGAGAATAATCCACTTGGTAGATGGAAGGGTAGGCGCATGAAAAAAATAGTGGTTATTTTGCTGTTGATGCTGGTTATATCAATGGTTCCAGTATCTGCCCAGGATTCTATTGCAAATTTCCCGCAAAATTTTATTAGAATCTCTTTGCTCAACCAGGATCCTAATCCTGTAAAGCCGGGAGAATTCATGGATATAAAGATAAGGGTGGAAGCCCTGTCTACAAAAACAAGAACGAATGATTTTAAGAATTTAAAAATAACTCTGATTGAAAGTTATCCTTTTACTCTTGAGTCTGGTTCAGCAACAACAGAAATCGGAACATTAAAAGAAACTGAAGCAGTAGACACCATTTACAGGCTAAAAGTTGCTTCTGATGCTCCAGACGGGATCAGCAGAATAAAATTCAAGTATTCCAGTGATGAATTCTCAGATGTTTTAAGTTCAGGATTTATAGAGATAGACATAAGATCAGTAGAATCTGCTTTGGCAGTAACCTCCATCTCAACATCCCCGGAATCAATTCAGCCAGGGCATAAAGCGGACTTAAATCTAACATTAAAAAATGCAGCAACAACTTCAATGAGGGACATCTCGGTCATGTTGGATTTAAAATATGCTCCTTTCACACCATTAGAAACAACTGCAGAGAAAAAAATAAGATTGTTGAACCCAGGAGAAGAAGCTGAGGTGCACTTCAGTCTAATCGCTGACACAGATGCAGAATCAAAACCATACAAGATTCCTTTAATTTTAAACTTCTTAGATGACAGAGACAATAAGTTCAACAAAAATGACACACTAGGTTTGCTAATCTATTCAAAACCGGAATTAGATCTTAATATAGAGGACACAGAAGTTATTCTGCCAGGTCAGACAGGGGAAATCACAATCTCTGTGAGTAATGTAGGTCCTTCAGAAATAAAATTCATAAGTTTAACCGTCTTGGAGTCTCCTGATTATGAGGTTGTGTCTACAGCAAAAAATTACATGGGGAACCTCGAACCTGATGATTTTCAAACAGCCTCATTTAATATCCATGTAAATAAGAAGAATCCTGTATTGAAATTAGAACTAACCTACAAAGATTCATACAACAAGGAGTTCACAAGCCAGTTCAACCTGCCATTAAAGGTCTACAATCAAAGGACTGCAGCAAAGTATGGTCTAACAAAGGCAAACGGCGGAATTGGTAGGCTAATAATTTACATCATTGTAATTTTATTCATCTACTACGTAATCAAAGGTTGGAGACGCGAGAGGAGTATTGATTTTGGATTGAGATATGGAGCAAAGCAGACAATCAGGAAGATATTCAGGTTTATCTTATGGTTTAGGATAAAGAATCTGAAAAAGATTCCTGAAAAACTAAAAAGTCTCATTAAAGAATGATAGACGACTATTTACGGTTCGCTGTCAACAACATTCTCCACCGCAAGATTAGAAGTTGGTTGACAGTTCTAGGTATAATTATTGGAGTAGCTGCAATTATAGCTTTGATATCTGTTTCTCAGGGATTAAAAGGAAGCATTGAAGAACAATTCTCTACATTTGGGGCAGGCAGGATTTTGATATCTGCAAAAGGTTTTCAAGGTCCAGGTTCAGCCTCTTCAGGATTAACAGAAAAAGATGTGGACACAGTTAAAAGACTCTCAGAATTCAAATATGTAACTCCTACTCTGTTTACAACAGCAGAAATCAAGTATTCTAATGAAGTAAAGTTTACAAGTGTGCAAGGATTGCCTGCTGAAGATTACTCAAAAGCTTTCCAGGATGTAGGTATTGAAGTAGAAGAAGGCAGAAACATAAGAACTGGTGAAAAGAAGGTAGCATTGATTGGTTACAGGGTTGCAAATGAGATGTTTGATAAGGAAGTAAGGCTGAAAAGTAAATTAGAAATTAATGGGGAAGAATTCAGGGTCGTCGGAATAATGAAAGAGATAGGCAATGCTCAGGATGACAATTCAATTAATATCCCTCTTGATGCATATAGGGATGCATTCAATGAGCCAGATCACGTTGATATTATCATAGCGCAGGCAAAAGAAGGAGTTAATATTCCTGAAACGCAGAAAAAATTAGAAAGAGAATTAAAGAAGGCAAGGGATGATGAAAACTACCAGGTATTAACCGCAGAACAGATAGCACAGCAAATAAACAACATACTTGGAGTTGTACAAATTGTGCTTATAGGTATTGCAGCAATCTCTTTAGTTGTTGGAGGGATTGGAATCATGAACTCAATGTACACTAGTGTTTTGGAAAGAACAAGAGAAATAGGAATCATGAAAAGTATAGGTGCTAAAAATAAAAATATATTAACCATATTCCTTATTGAATCAGGACTTCTTGGATTAGTTGGCGGTCTTTTTGGTGTTGCAATAGGAATAGGTATTGGTCAGATAGTAACTTTGGCTGCTAAACAAGGAGGATACGGTTTTCTTAAGGTGCCGATTAGTCCTACAATAATTCTCTTTGGTCTTGGATTCGCATTTATTGTTGGAATGGCCTCAGGAACATTACCCGCAGTAAAAGCATCAAGATTAAATCCTGTTGATGCATTAAGAAACGAATGATTATAGTTATAGCTTTTTTAATTTTGGTGCAGAAT
>C687J35504_10003086_pt1 | contig 11031 bp, 21 predicted proteins | sample RifCSPhighO2_02_FD_35504 | JGI IMG/M metagenome (IMG submission 35504) | reverse complement strand
ACCTGCACGCGGTCGCCCGGCAGGATGCGGATGAAGTGCTTGCGCATCCGGCCGGAGATGTGAGCCAGGACCTTGTGTTTGTTCTCCAGCTCCACGCGAAACATGGCGTTCGGCAAGGTTTCCAGCACCGTGCCGGTGACTTCAATCGCGTCTTCCTTCGGCATAAACTCCTTGGTGACTCCGCCTCAGGGCTCGGTCAGAATCCAGGGCCCGTTCTGCGTCACCGCCACGCAGTGCTCGAAGTGCGCGGCGTTGCTGCCGTCGGCCGTGACCGCCGTCCAGCGGTCGGGCCGGATGGTGACGGCGGGCGCGCCGGCGGTCACCATGGGCTCCAGCGCCAGCACCATGCCGGGCTCGAGCCGCGGCCCCCGGCCCTTGGCCGGGGTCACGTAGTTCGGAACCTGCGGCTCCTCGTGCAGCGCCGTGCCGATGCCGTGGCCCACGAACTCCCGCACCACGCCGAAGCCGGCGGCTTCGACGTGCTGCTGGACGGCCTCGGAGATGTCCGCCAGGTGGCGCCCCGGGCACATGGCGGCGACGGCCTTGTCCAGCGCTTCCCGCGTCACCCGCAGGAGCCGCTCCGCCTCGGGACTCACCGGCGCCAGCGCCACCGTGGTGGCGGCGTCGGCGAAGAACCCGTCCAGCTTCACGCCCACGTCAATCGAAACCAGGTCGCCTCCCTGGAGCTTGCGCTCCGAGGGGATGCCGTGCACTACTTCTTCGTTCACCGAGGTGCACAGCACGCAGGGATACCCGTGGTACCCCTTGAAGGCCGGCGCGGCGCCGGCGGCGGCGATGGCTTTGTCGGCCACGGCTTCGAGCTCGAGTGTCGCCACCCCCGGGGCCACCCGGGCGACCACCGCCTGGAGCACCTGGGCCACCACGCGCCCGGCGGCGCGCATCTTTTCCAGCTCGGCGGCCGACTTGCACACGATCATGCCGCCTTCTCCAGGAGCTGGATGAGCCGCCCGGTCAGCGCCTCGGGCGATTCGTCGCCGTTGACGCCCACGAGCGCCTTCCGATGCCGATAAAACTCGATGAGCGGCTTGGTCTTGCGCTCGTATTCGTTCAACCGCTCCCGCACCACATCTTCCCGGTCATCGGCGCGCTCGGTGAGTTCGCCGGCGTCGCGGTCGCACCGGCCCTCCTGCTGCGGGGGCCGCTCGTAAATGTTGTAAATCTCGCCGCAGACGGCACACGTACGGCGTCCGGTGAGCCGCCGAATCAAACTAGTATAACTGACCTCGAGGTTCACCGCAAGCGGCCCCGGGAAGCCGGCCTCGGCCAGCAGCGTCTCCAGCCGCTCGGCCTGGGGCACGGTGCGCGGGAAGCCGTCGAGCAGGAAGCCGCCGGCGCAGTCGGGCCGGCGGATGCGCTCGGCCACCATCCCGGAGACGATGTCGTCGCTCACCAGCTCGCCGCGCTCCATCACCGCCTTGGCTTGGCGGCCGAGCGCGGAGCTGCGGGCGACGTGGTCGCGGAACATGTCGCCGGTCGAAATCTGGGGCACGCCGAAGTGCGCGGCGACGGCGCGGGCCTGGGTGCCTTTGCCGGCGCCGGGCGGGCCCAAGAAGAGGAGCGGGCGAGCGAGCTTCTTGGCCGGCATCCGCTAAGTTCTCCGTCCGCGGATGCGTCCGCGGGTGGTGAAGCCCTCGTAGTGGCGCATGGTGAGCTGGGCCTCGATCTGGTTCACCGTGTCCATGGCCACGCCCACCACGATGAGCAGGGAAGTGCCGCCGAAGTAGAACTGCACACCCAGGCCTTCCAGCAGCCAGCGGGGGAAGTGGGTGTCCACGAACTGGCCGGCAGCGCCCGGCAGGTGATGGAGGTGGATGCCGGAAATCATCCATTCCGGGATGATGGAAATCAGCGCCAGGTAGATCCCGCCGAGGAAAGTCAGCCGGGTCAGGATGGTGTTCACGTACTCGGAGGTGTGCCGCCCCGGGCGGATGCCGGGGATGAACCCGCCCCACTTGCGCATGTTGTCGGCCAGCTCGTCGGGGTTGAAGATGATGGAGACGTAGAAGTAGCAGAAGAAGATGATGCCGACGATATAGAGGAGGGTGTAGAGGGGCTCGCCCCAGGCGAGCCTCCGGGTCATCTCGGTGAGGTAGCGGTTCTGCGGAAACATGGCCGCTATGGTTTGCGGGATGGTGAGCACGGAGCTGGCGAAGATGACGGGGATGACGCCGCCGGTGTTCACCCGGATGGGGAGGTAGGTCATGGCCCCGCCCATCAGCCGCCGACCCACGACGCGCTTGGCGTACTGCACGGGGATGCGCCGCTGCGCGCCTTCCACCCAGACGATGATTCCCACGACAGCCAGCATGAGCGCGAGGAGGGCGATGATGTGGTGCAGTTGCCACTGACCGGACTGCTGGTGGCCGTACACTTCCGTGACGGCGCGGGGCAGGCCGACGACGATGCCGGCGAAGATGATGAGCGACATCCCGTTGCCGATGCCGCGGTCGGAAATCTGCTCGCCCAGCCACATGATGAAGATGGTGCCGGTGGTGAGCGTCAGCACGGTCATCAGGATGAAGCCGAGGCCCGGATTCAGAACCAGCTGGACGCCGCTGGCGGCCGACTGCCGCATCAGGGTGGCCGCGATCATGGTGGCCTGGATGGCCGCCAGCAGCACCGTGAGGTAGCGCGTGTACTGGGTAATCTTGCGACGGCCCAGCTCGCCCTCCTTTTGCAGCCGCTCGAGGTAGGGCCACACCACGGTGAGCAATTGCAGAATGATGGAAGCGGTGATGTAGGGCATGATGCCCAGGGCGAAGACGGTCATCTGACGGAAGTTGCCGCCGGAGAACATGTCAATCAGCCCGAGCCAGGTGCCGGCGTACTGCTCGAAGAGCTGGGCCAGGGCCTCGGTGTTGATGCCGGGCGTGGGCACGTGCGCGCCCAGGCGGTAGACCGCCAGCAGCCCCAGCGTAAACAGGAGGCGCTTCCGCAGGTCGGGGATGCGGAAGATGTTGCGGATGGCTTCGAGGATCTTCATCTATTACTACGCGCCCGATTCGGGCGCGCGGGGCTGCTCTCCCGCTTGCCCAGAGCCCTCGATCGTCCGAGGGCGAAGGGCGGCGGGAGCCGGCGGAACCGCGGGGCCGAGCACTTCGACCTTCCCGCCGGCCTTCTCGATCTTTTCCTTGGCGCTGGCGCTGAAGGCGTGGGCGGCCACGGTGAGCTTCACCTTCAGCTCGCCGTCGCCGAGAATCTTCACCGGCAGGGGCCGGCGCACCAGGCCGCGGGCGCGCAGCTCCTCGGGGGTGACGCGGGCGCCGGCGGCAAACCCGTTCAGCTCGGCCACGTTCACCACCTCGTGCCCGGTGCGGAAGATGTTGGTGAAGCCGCGCTTGGGCAGCCGGCGGTGGAGCGGCATCTGGCCGCCCTCGAACCCCGGGCGGCGCCGCCGTCCGCTGCGCGAAAGCTGTCCCTTGTTGCCGCGCCCGGCGGTCTTCGACTTGCGCGCGCCGATGCCGCGGCCCACGCGTTGCGGCTTCTTGCGGCTGCCGCGCGGCGGGCTCAACTGGTGCAGCTCAACCATGCCTTACTCCTCGACCACCGTGACCAGGTGGCGAATCTTGTGGACCATGCCGCGCACCGTGGGCGTGTCCGCCCGCTCCACCACGTGGCGCAGCCGCCGCAGGCCCAGGCCGCGCACGGTGGCGCGCTGGTCTTCCGTGCAGCCGATCCAACTCTTCACCCACTGGATGCGGATCTTGTCGCTCTTGCGCTTCGTCATGGGCTAGAGCTCCTGGACGTTCTTGCCGCGCAGGGCGGCGACGGCTTCCCGGCTCTTCAATTGCAGCAGGCCGTCCAGCGTGGCCTTGACCACGTTGTGCGCGTTGGTGTTGCCGATGGCCTTGGTGAAGACGTTCCGGATGCCGACCGCTTCCATCACCGGACGCACCGGCCCGCCGGCGATGATGCCCGTGCCTTCCGGGGCCGGCTTCAAGAGCACCTGGCTGGCCGAGTAGCGGCCCATCACCAGGTGCGGGATGGTGGGCGGCGTGAGGTGGATCTTCAGCAGGTTCTTCTTGGCCAGCTCGATGCCCTTGCGGATGGCCATGGGGACTTCGCGGGCCTTGCCCAGGCCGTAGCCGATGGTGCCGGCGCCGTCGCCCACCACCACCAGGGCGGAGAAGCTCAAGTTCTTCCCGCCTTTCACCACCTTGGTGACGCGGTTGACCGCCACCACGTGCTCCTTCAAGTTCAGACTGCTGGCGTCAATGGGTTTTTGGAGTCGCACTTTCTCCTCGAATCGAGCCTTGCTCATAAAGTTAGAATTGCAAACCCGCCTCTCGGGCGGCCTCGGCCAGCGCCTTGACCCGCCCGTGGTATTTGTAGCCCCCGCGGTCGAAGACCACCTGGGTGAGGCCCGCCTGGCGGGCGCGCTCCCCGAGCGCCTTGCCCACCGCCTTGGCGGCGGCCGCATTGCCGCCGTAGGCGAGCGCGGCCCGCAGCTGCTTGTCGCGCGAAGAGGCCGAGACCAGCGTGCGTCCCGCCGCGTCGTCCACGATCTGCGCGTAGATGTGCTGGTGAGAGCGGAAGACGCTCAAGCGCGGCCGCGCCGGCCTGCCCTCCACCCGCTGGCGCAGCCGGCGGTGAATGCGCTCGCGGTGCTCGGCGCGGGTGATCTTGGCCACCGGCTTGCGCGCGCGTCCGACGTGGGCTCGAGGGGCTCGCATGGCTACTTGGTCGCGGTGGCGGCGGCCTTGCCGGCTTTCTTGCGCAGCAGCTCGCCCACGAACCGGATTCCTTTCTGCTTGTAGGGGTCGGGCGGGCGCAAGGAGCGGATCTCCTTGGCTACCTGCCCCACCAGCTGCTTGTCAATCCCGCTCACCGTCACCCGGGTCTGTTTCTCCACGCTCATCTGGATGCCGTCGGGGATGGGGTACTCGACCGGCTGGGAGTAGCCCAGCGAGAAGAGCGCCTTCTTGCCCTGCACTTCCGCCTTGTAGCCCACGCCGACGATTTCAAGCTCCTTCGAGTAGCCCTGGGTGACGCCCCGGATGGCGTTGGCGGCCAGCGCCCGCGCCAGGCCCCAGGTGGCCTTGTCGGAGTGCGTCAGCCGGTCGAGCTCCTCCTTGCGCACCTCGGCGGCCGGCATCGTCTGCGGGCGGACCAGCAGTTGGTTGCCTTCCTGGCGGAACTCGAGGCCGCGGGGCACGGGGGTCGCCAGCCGCCCCTTGGGGCCTTGCACTTCCACTGCCTGGGCGGAGATCTTCACCGTCACCCCCGCCGGCACTTCAATGGCTTTGCGCCCGATGCGCGACATTGCCGCTACCAGACCTCGCACAAGATTTCGCCGCCCACGCCGTGCCGGCGCGCCTGCCGGCCGCTCATGATGCCCTGGGGCGTGGTCACCACGTTGATTCCCAGCCCGCCGACCACCGGCTTGATTTCCGTCCGGGCGCGGTAGACCCGCCGGCCGGGTTTCGACACCCGCCGCAGCCCGCTGATGACGCTCTGCTTGTTGGGCCCGTACTTGAGGTAGAGGCGCAGCACTTTGCGCTTGTTCTCCTCGATGACCTTGTAGGCGGCCAGGAACCCCTCTTCCTTCAGCACCCGGGCGATCTCGCCCTTGATGCGCGAGGCGGGGATGTCCACCTTCGGGTGCCGCGCCCGCAGGGCGTTGCGCACCGAGGTCAGCATGTCGGCGATCGGATCGGTTGAAGCTCCCATAGTCGTCCTCTACCAGCTCGCTTTCACGACGCCGGGGATTTCCCCCCGCAGCGCCCGCAGCCGGAAGCAGATGCGGCAAAGCTGGAACTTGCGCAGATAGCCGCGCGGCCGGCCGCAGAGGCGGCAGCGGTTGCGGCGGCGGATCTTGTACTTCGGCGTCCGCCGGGCTTTCACTTCCTGCGAGGTGGTGGCCAAGTCTCCTCCTTCGGTTAGTCGCGCAAGGGCAGGCCCAGCTGCTTGAGCAGCGCCCGCGCCTCTTCGTCGGTCCGGGCGGTGGTGACGAAGGTGATGTTCATCCCGCGCACTTTGTCCACCCGGGCGTAGTCCACCTCCGGGAAGACCAGCTGGTCGCGCAGCCCCAGGGTGTAGTTGCCGCGGCCATCGAACGACTTGCTCGACAGCCCCTTGAAGTCGCGCACCCGGGGCAGGACGATGTTCACCAGCCGGTCCAGAAATTCGTACATGCGCTCGCCCCGCAGGGTCACCGACGCCCCGATGGGCATGTTTTTGCGCAGCTTGAAGTTGGCGATGGACTTTTTCGCCCGGGTGACGATGGCTTTCTGCCCGGTGATCTGCCCGAGCTCGGCCGCCGCCGCATCCAGCGCCTTGATGTTCTGGATGGCCTCGCCGATGCCCATGTTGAGGACGATCTTCTCCAGGCGCGGCGCCGCCATCCGGTTCGGGTAGCCCATCTCCTTCTGCAGCCAGGGCAGCACTTCCTTCTGGTAGCGCTCGTGCAAGCGGCTCATCGGCATCGCGGCATCTCCTAGGCGCCCAGCGTGGCCCCGCAGCGGTGGCAGGCGCGCACCTTGCTGCCGTCGGACAAAAACTGGTGGCGCACCCGGGCCGGCTTGTTGCAGCCCGGGCAGACCACCATCACGTTCGAGACGTGGAGCGCCCCTTCCCGCTCCACGATCCCGCCCTTGATCTGCTTGGACGGGTTCGGCCGCGTGTGGCGCTTCACCAGGTTGGCGTGCTCCACCGTGCAGGTGCCCTTCTCCTGGTTCACCGAGAGCACGCGCCCCACCTTCCCCTTGTCGCGCCCAGCGGTCACCTTCACCTGGTCGCCTTTGCGGATGCTGAGCGTCCAGGGCATCACCACACCTCGGGGGCCAGCGACACGATCTTCAGGAACTTGCGCTCGCGCAGCTCGCGGGCCACCGGGCCGAAGACGCGGGTACCGACGGGCTCGCCCGCCTCGTTGATGAGCACGGCGGCGTTGTCGTCGAAGCGGATGTAGCTGCCGTCTTTCCGGCGGTGCTCCTTGCGGGTGCGCACGATGACGGCCTTGACCACGCTGCCCTTCTTGACGGCGCTGTCGGGGGCGGCCTCCTTGACGGCGGCGGTGACGATGTCGCCCAGGCCCGCCTTCGGGCCCACGTCCCCGCCGAGGGGCAGGATGGTCGACAGGCGCTTGGCGCCGGAGTTATCGGCCACGGTCAACCGGGTTCGCATCTGGATCATGGTCGTCGTCTCCTAGGCGCGCGTCTTTTCCAGCACTTCCACCAGCCGCCAGCGCTTGAGCTTGGAGAGCGGCCGGGTCTCCTCAATCCGCACCCAGTCGCCCTCGCGGCACTGGTTCTGCTCGTCGTGGGCGTAGAACTTTTTGCGCGCCTGCACCACCCGCTTGTAGAAGGGGTGCTGGACGCGGCGGGTGACCTTGACCACGATGGTCTTGTCCATCCGCGCGCTCACCACCTGCCCGACGCGCCGCTTGCGGGGCTTACTGTTTTCCGCCATTGGTTCCTCGCAGTATGTGTTCCCGCCGCACGCTCAACAGGCGGGCGATGTCCTTGCGCAGGCCGCGCAGCTTCTTCACGCTTTCGGTCTGGCCGGCGGCCAGCTGGAACCGCAGGCGGGCGAGCTGCTCCCGCATCTCTTTCTCCTTCACCCGGAGCTCGTCCGGGCTCAACTGTCGCAGCTCCTCGGCCGTCATCGTCCCTCGCTACGCTCCCGGGCGGATGCGGGAGATGAAAACGGTCCGCACCGGCAGCTTGTGGCTGGCCAGCCGCAGGGCCTCTTTGGCCTCGGCCGGCAGCAGCCCTTCCACTTCGAACAGAATCCGCCCGGGCCGCACCACCGCCACCCAGCTTTCCACCGGTCCCTTGCCCTTGCCCATGCGGGTCTCGGCGGGCTTCTTGGTGTAGGGCTTGTCGGGGAAGATGCGCACCCACATCTTGCCGCCGCGCTTCATGAAGTGGGTGATGGCCACGCGAGCGGCTTCGATCTGCCGGGCGGTGATCCAGGCCGGGTCGAGCGACTTCAGCCCGTACTCGCCGAAGGCGAGCGTCGACCCGCGCCAGGCCTTGCCCTTCATGCGGCCGCGCTGCTGCTTGCGGTACTTGACTTTTTTCGGCATCAACATGGGACTCGTCCTTACACGCCGGCGAAGGCAGGCACCTCCACTTCTTCGCGGCGCACCTTGGCTTTGGCCACCTCGCCCTTGTAGACCCAGCACTTCACCCCGATGACCCCGTAGGTGGTGTAGGCCTGCGCGAACCCGTAATCAATGTCGGCCCGCAGCGTCTGCAGCGGCAGGCGTCCCTGCAGGTACCACTCCTTGCGGGCGATCTCGGCGCCGTTCAGCCGCCCGGCGCAGCGCACCTTGATGCCCAGGCAGCCGAAGCGCAGGGCGGAGTCCACCGCTTTGCGCATCGCCCGGCGGAAGGCCACCCGCTTCTCCAGTTGCATGGCAATGGACTCCGCCACCAGCTGCGCGTCCATCTCCGGCCGGTGCACTTCGCTGATGTCAATGTGCACCTCGCGCCCGGTGCGCTGCTGGATGTCGGCGCGCAGCTTGTCGATCTCCGCCCCCTTGCGGCCGATGACGATGCCCGGCCGGGCCGCGTAGATGCGGATCATCAGCTTGTTGGCCGCCCGCTCGATCTCGATGGAGCTGATGCCGGCCCCGCGCAGCTTCTCCTTGAGCTGGTCGCGCAGCTTCAGGTCTTCATAGAGCAGGTCGGCGTACGCCTTCTTGGCGAACCAGCGCGACTTCCAGGTCTTGTTGACCCCCAACCGGAAGCCGTACGGATGCGTTTTTTGTCCCACTCTTCTCCTCCTCTAGGGTGTCGCGGCTTTGGCGGTCTCGGGCTTGGCCGGCGGCGGGGCCGGGGCCGCGGCGGACCGGCGTTCCGCCACCGCAATCTCGATGTGCGCGGTGCGCCGCTGGCGCTGATAGGCGCGGCCGAACGGCGCCGGCTGCACCCGCTTCCAGCGCGGGCCCTCGTTCACCACCGCGTACTTGACGTAGAGCCGGTCCACGTCCAGCGTCTCCGACTTCTGCTCGGCGTTGGCCACGGCGGAGCGCAGAACTTTCGCGATGGGTCCGGCGGCCCGCTGCCGGGTGAACTGCAGCTGGTGCAGGGCGTAGCCGACTTCCCGGCCGCGGATGAGGTCAATCACCAGCCGGGCCTTCTGCGGCGAGAGCCGGACGTAGCGGGCGATGGCGCGGGCTTCGACCGGGGCCGCGGACGACGGCTCCGGGGCCCGGCGGCGCAACAGGCGCGCCGCGGCGCCGGGCTTCTTTGCCGGCGCGGCGGCCTTGTCCGCCGCGGGCTTGCGCCCGGTGCGCTTGGGTCCCTGGTACTTTTTCTTCTCCGCCATCGCCTAGCCTTCCTTCTTGCCCGCGGGAGGCTTGGCCGCCGGAGCGGCGCCGCCCGCCGGAGCCGCGGCCGCGGCGGTGGCGCCCGCCGGCATTGCGCCCGCAAACGGGGCGGGGCCGGCGGCTCTCTCCATCGCGCCCCTCACGCCGTGAGCCCTGAAGATGCGGGTCGGGGCGAACTCGCCCAGCTTGTGCCCCACCATGTTCTCGGTGATGTAGACCGGGATGAACTTCTTGCCGTTGTGCACGGCGATGGTGTGGCCCACCATGTCGGGAATCACCGTCGAGCGCCGCGACCAGGTGCGGATCACCTTCTTTTCGTTCCGCCGGTTCATCCCCTGCACCTTCTCCATCAGGTGCGTGTCGATGAACGGGCCTTTCTTCAGCGAGCGCGCCATGGCTTAGGGTTTCCTCCGCTGCACGATGTAGCGGTCCGTGCGGGGATTGAAGCGAGTGCGATAGCCGCGCGTGGGCTTGCCCCAGGGGGTCATGGGTGTGCCGCCGGTGCCGGTCTTGCCTTCGCCGCCGCCATGGGGGTGGTCGACCGGGTTCATGGCCACGCCGCGCACGGTGGGCCGGCGGCCGAGCCAGCGGGTGCGGCCGGCCTTGCCGAAGGTCACGTTCCCGTGGTCGAGGTTGCCGATCTGCCCGATGGTGGCGCGGCACCCGGCCAGAATCTTGCGGGTTTCGCCCGAGGGCAGCTTGACCAGGGCGTAGTCCTCTTCTTTTGAGAGCAGCTGGGCGGCGGCGCCGGCGGCGCGCACCAGCTGCCCGCCCTTGCCGGGCCGTAGCTCGAGGTTGTGAATCATGGTGCCCGACGGGATGTTGCGCAGGGGCAGGGTATTGCCCGGCAGGATGTCCACCTGCGCGCCCGCCACCACCGTGTCGCCCACGTTCAGGCCCAGCGGGTGCAGGATGTAGCGCTTCTCGCCGTCGGCGTAGTGCAGCAGGGCGAGGTTGGCGGAGCGGTTCGGGTCGTACTCGATGGCGGCGACGCGGGCGGGGATGCCTTCCTTGTCGCGGCGGAAGTCGATGAGGCGGTACATGCGCTTGTGGCCGCCGCCGCGGTGCCAGGCGCTGACGCGCCCCAGGCTGTTGCGCCCGCCGGTCCTCGGCAGCGGCTCGAGCAGGCTCTTCTCGGGCTCGTGCTTGGTGATCTCGGTCCGGTCCAGCCGCGCCATGCCGCGCCGGCCGGGCGTTGTCGGACGATAGGTTTTCAACGGCATATCAGGCTGACTCCAGGTATTCGACCATCTTTTCGCCGGCCTTGAGGCGCACGTAGGCCTTCTTCCAGTCGGGCCGGTAGCCGCCCTTCTGTCCCCGGCGACGAAACTTTCCCGCGAGGATTACCGTGCGCACACGCTCCACTTTGACCTTGAACATCGCCTCCACCGCCCGCTTGATCTCGGGCTTGGTGGCCTGGGTCGCGACTTCAAACACCAGCGTGCGCTGCAGCTCTTTGATCTGCACGCCCTTCTCGGTGATGATGGGCCGCCGGATGACCTCGGTGAGGTTCTTCATGCCGCCTTCCCCTTGGGGGCGATCGCCTTCTGCAACTTCTCCACCGCCCCGCGGGAGAACAAGACCCGGTCGTGCGCCAGCACGTCGTAGGCGTGCACGGCGCGGCCCGGGACCAGCTTGACCCCGGCCAGGTTGCGGCTGGCGCGCTCGAGCTGGGTGTTGCCGTCGGCCTCGACGATGAGCAGCGACTTCTCCACGCCCAGCTTGTCGAGCGC
>C687J35504_10003069_pt1 | contig 11073 bp, 10 predicted proteins | sample RifCSPhighO2_02_FD_35504 | JGI IMG/M metagenome (IMG submission 35504) | reverse complement strand
CATAAAAAGGAGCATACCAGTGGATGAGATTATAACTCCATCGCAAGTAGCGGAGATCCTCAAAATCCACGTCAAGACCGTCTATCGGCTGGCGCGAGAGGGAGCCATTACGGGAAACAGAATCGGGCGTAGCTGGCGCTTCAGCAAAAACCATATCCTGAATCTCGTATGCCAGCAGGAGAAAAAACCGCCCGAGGGCCGAGACTCAACGGCGGTAAGACGGCAGCACTCCCACTGACAATTTCACAACTTATTGCGGAGATTTTTTTCATGGTCAGCGCTCAAACTATATCTTCCATATTCTTTACGGACGCCTCGGCAATCTTTAATGTGCCGAGAAAAATAGCGATCATCAGGCTGAGATGGCCTGTGGTCATTATCTGTTCTTATTTGTTGCTTTACTCGCGGGGAGGGGCGTTCGACCCGATCATGGTCTATGGCCTTCTTTTCTATGTTCTGTCGAATACCGCGCTCTATCTGGTCGATGAAAAGGTATTTTCCTCCGCCCATTTTTATACTCCCCTGGTTATTTTCGACACCCTTTTTATTACCGCGACCATGGCTTTCAGCGGGCAGGTGAGTACGGATTTTTACCTTACCTATTTCCTGACCATTATCCTCTGTAGCATCTGCAAGGACTTTCGCGGCTTGGTGATTATCGCTCTGGTAGCGCCTCTCATCCACGGCTATCTCCTCTTTAAGTCTACGGAAATCTATGACCCGACCGTCTATCTGCGGCTGCCCCTCCCTTTTATCATCACGATTTTTTACGGTTACTTCGCCCAGCTTGAAAGTTTCGAGAAGAGTTTGAAAGAAAAGGCGGAGCAGGAAGCCCGCAACATGGCCATGATTCACTCCCTCTCTCAGGAATTGACCACCTCTCTAGACACTCGACAGATCCTACGGACGCTCAAGGATAAAATCAGGCGGGTGCTGCCCACGGCCAAGCTCTACGTCATGATTTTCGATGAAAGCGGCGATCCGTCTCGTGGACAGATGTTTGACATCAGCAATGGGGAGGAATTGACTCTGAAGACCGTCTCATCGCAGGATTACCCCATTATAGCGGAGTGTCTTTCTACCAGCGGGCCGGTCTTTAAAAGCTCCGTCCAGGTTGTATTGCCCATAAGTGGCACGCAAAGAGTTGAAGAGAAGTTGTCGTTTGCTGGGGCGATGGCGATTCCCATTACCTTTCGCGGCGAGAACTACGGGGCTATCCTTCTCGGGTTTGACGAGACTGGCCTTTCCCTTAGTCCTCGGGANAACGAGTATGGNAAAATCGTCGCTTTCGCGACCGCTATTGCCTTAAGCCAATCCCGGCGCGAGGAACAGATCCAACGCCACGTACAAGGCATTACCGCTCTGCGCGAGATCAATCTGGCCACCACCTCGACCTTGGAGCTCCGCACGGTCCTGGAAATCCTGCTAGAGAAAATGGCGCCCCTTCTCCCCCATGCGGCTGTTTCCGCCGTCAGGATCATAAACAGAGCAACGGGTGCGTTAGAAGAGGCGGCCTTTCGCAATATTACGCAGGATAAATGGAAGAAGGGGATTCCAGAAGGCGGGCGCGGTCTCAGCAAAACGGTGCTAGAAAGTAAAGCGCCGCTGGTGGTAGAAAACGCTCTCAAAGACCCGCGCACAAGATATCCCGATTTTTTTCGCAGGTACGGCTTGATATCCTACCTCGGAGTGCCGTTAGTCACTAAGGGCGAGGTGATCGGAGATATCTCTATCTTTACCAAGGAGGAGCATCCCTTTACCAACGAGGAGGTCCGGTTTTTCACGATGCTGGCGGGCCAGGTGGCGATAGCGATCCACAATGCCCAGCTTTTTGAGGATGTCAAACAACAGGCTGTTGAGCTGGAGNGGGCGAACAGTGTGAAGTCGGAATTTCTCAGCGTCATGTCGCACGAGCTGAGGACCCCGCTGAACGTGGTGATGGGNTATACCGGGATGCTGCAGGACGGAATGATAGGGGAGATCAGCAANGAGCAAGAGAGGGTCTTGGAAAAAGTNCTCAAGCACTCCGGNGATCTGTTATCCATGATTACCAGCATATTGGAGGTCACCTCGCTTGAGGCCCAATTGGTCAAGTTGGAGAGGGAGGAGGTCCAGGTCAGTCAGGTCCTGGACGAACTCAGGCGCGGCTATGAGCTTCCCCCGGGTAAGGACCTTGCTCTTATCTGGGACTATCCCTCTGAACTTCCGACTCTCACGACGGATCGGGGCAAGCTCAGGCATATCCTTAGAAATCTTATCAATAATGCGGTCAAATTTACCAACAATGGTAGTGTAACCATATCCGCCTGGTATTATCCCGCGAGAAGAACAATGGAAATCAGGGTGGCGGATACCGGCATAGGCATTTCCCCGGAGGCGTTGCCGGTAATATTTGACAGGTTCCGCCAGGTTGACAGCTCGGAGACAAGGCTCCATGGGGGGGTAGGATTGGGCCTTTACATCGTTAAAAGGTTTACCGACCTTCTCGGAGGCAAGATCACGGTGGAGAGCGAGTCGAGTAAGGGTTCTATCTTTACTCTGGTCCTTCCCTACTGATTTTAGATTTGTGAATGCTATCAATCGAAAATCCAAAATCGGCAATCCAAAATTCTTGCTCTCAGGCTTTAATGCGGCGTCCCTTCAATTTTTCCCCATTGCGCAGATATTCTCCCTGAACGGCTAGTCGAGCCTCTCCTTCCGGTTCCTCGTCCCAATCCCCCAGAGAATAACCGCGCTAAGGCGTCTATGTCCGGCGGGGAGTCATGTCCCGGGAAGTCGGGCCGTGGCCCGGTCGATGAAGTCCTTGAGGGCCGCGAAGTAGGCGTCTCCGCCGACGATGTAGGTGTCGTTATGGTGCGCGCCGCGAATCGCGTAGAACTCCTTGGGCTGGGGAGCCGTCTCGAAGACTCTTTTCCCCTGTTCGAAGGGAACTACCTCATCCTTGTCCCCATGCAAGACAAGGATGGGGGCTTTGGCTTTTTTGATTTTCTCCGCCACGTCATAACGGATGCGCAGAAGAGGTCCAATGGGGAGAAAGGGAAATGCTGCCTTGGCCATCTCTCGGATGGAGACGAAAGGTGTCTCGAGGATGAGGGCCAAGCATTCTTCGCGCGTGGCCAGATCCGCGGCGACAGCCGCCCCCAGGGAACGGCCAAAGAATACGATTCTTCTCGGATCGATCTCTTCTCGGTTGCGCAGGTATTTTAACGCCGCCTCCCCGTCTCTGTAGGTTCCTTCCTCTGAGACTCTCCCTTCACTGCGCCCATAGCCGCGGTAGTCGAAGATAAATACATTGATCTGGACCTTGTTGTGAAGCAGCTTGATGTTCTCTAAGCGGTGGCTGATATTGCCTGCGTTGCCGTGGAACCAGAGCAGCGTGATCCTCGAACCTGCGTAGGGCATAAACCAGCCGTTCAAGCGGACCCCGTCGCTGGTGGTGAAGAAGACGTCTTCAAACGCGAGCCCGGCGTCCTTGGGAGTCACGTCAACCGTGGAGTCCGGAAAAAAGATGAATTTTTCTTCCATCGGGCAGCCCCAAGAGAGGAGCATGGAGAGAAACATTAAAAAGACAAGTCCGCTTCTCACATCCTTATATTAGCAAAACGAGGCTAAAAAGGGACCGATCGGTAGGTCTGTCGGTATATCTCGATTTTCCCTCCCCGCTGCGGTTATAGGGGCCTGTTACGAAGGGAATTGTTCGTACGAGACAGTGGGGATGCCTGTTCGTTCCCTGGCATGCTCGAAGGAAATCCTGCAAGCCCGAAAGTTATGTTTACTTTCCCCCAATACCTGTGGTACAGGTCGGCTGGTTTTTCGTCGTTCCGCCGTCAGAAAACGCTTTGAACGACTTGAACGGTTTGAACTTGTGAGGAGGAAAGAAATGAAGATCCTCGGAATTGCGATCCTCGCACTGGTGATTTTATTGCCTGCCACTCCTCTCTCCGCCCAGATTACTAAGCCCGTTTACATCTCCTTACCCTCAGCCGGGAACGTACAGCATGTGGCACTGGGCGCTGCAAAGTATAAAGGGTTCTATGAAGAAATGGGAGTTCCAAATGCCCAGGTCGTCTTTCTGCGCGGCAACTCGGTAAACGTTCAAGCCATCGTCTCCGGCAGCGTTCAATTCGCCTCGGCCTTCGGGCCTTCTATGCATACGATGTTTCGCGGCGAGCAGCTCCGTATCCTGGTCCAGATCTTTAACCAGATCCCCTTTGGACTCATTACCAAACCCGAGGTGAACCGCCTGGAGGATCTGAAAGGCACAAAGATCGCTGTCACCTTCGGCGGCTCCACGCACAGTGTGCTCATAGCGCTGCTCGCCAAGTACGGCATCGCGCAGAATTTTGCCGAATACCTCAATATCCCCGGGGATCAGGCCAAGACAGCCGCTTTAATGCAAGGACGAGCGGCAGCCGCTCTTATGTCCCCGCCGGCGGACCGATTCCTTCTAAAAGAGGGATTCAAGCGACTCGTCTACATGGGCGATGTCTTTAAAGGGGTTCCTTTCAGTGCCTTGCTCACGACCTCAAAGGTCATTCGAGAAGAGCCGGACCTCGTGGAGCGCGTGGTCAAGGCGGTGGTCAAGACTCTCCTCTTTATCCGGGAAAATCGGGATGGAGGGATCGAAGCGATCATGAACCATAGTAAGGTCGACAAAGAGATTGCAACCTCCCTTTATGACCTCATGCGCGACGCCTACGCGCCTGTGCTGAGTCCCGAAGGCGTGATGCAGCGGGCCGAGCTGGAAATCGCCACGCTCAAAGAGCGCCCCAACTTCGATCCAAAAGCCTTCATCGACGATCGCTTTCTGAAAGCGGCGCTCCGCTCTATGGGACGGAAGGAGCAGTAAAGCCCAATGAGGCCGCCAAAAACGCTCGACGAGATCAAATCAACGTTGCTCGCACGCGCCGGCCGTGGCAATCCGGTTCGGGGTCTGAGCAGGGAAGAAGTTGNAGCAGTGGTGGCCCGGTTGCAGAGCGTGGATCCGGACCATTGGGCCAAGGTCTGGAGCGATCCCGCCGAGCCTTGGCTGGCAAAGGCGAAGGAAGCTGAGAAGAGCGGGGGCAATGAGGGGGCACGTGAATCCTATCTTAAGGCTTATGCCTATTTTGCTGCTGCTCGTTACCCGGCNCTGTTTTCTCCGGCAATGGAACNGGCTTANGNGNGCGCAAGAGATGCCTACCAGAAAGCCAGCCGCTATTTTGATCCGCCGCTGGAGGTCGTTCGGATTCCTTTTGAAAAGAAGGAAATCGTCGGCTATCTCCGGTTGAGATCCGGAGAGGGGAAACAGCCGCTCGTCTTTCACTGGGGCGGCATCGACGGATGGAAAGAGGAACGCCAGGGCAACACGGAGGCCCTAATACAGGCAGGGGTTGGCTCTTTCTGCATCGACGGACCCGGCACAGGTGAATGTCCAATACTGGCCTCGCCCACCGCAGAGAGGGTTTTCTCTGTTGCAATCGATTATCTGGTGCAGCATCCCAAAGTCGACCCGGAAAGGATCGCCGTGGTTGGCTCTAGCTTCGGTGGCTACTGGGCCACTAAGGTAGCCCATGTGGAGGCAGCTCGCCTGAGAGGGGCGGTGAACTGGGGTGGGGGTGTCCACTTCTTTTTGCAGCCTTCGTGGCTGCGTGAGTCCCAATTCGCTTCTTCCTATCTTTTTAATTTGAGTGAAACCCGGGCGAGGATCCTCGGATTAAAAACTGTTGACGAGTTCATCGCGGCAGCAGCCTCGATGTCCCTGTTAGATCAAGGATGGCTGAACCGTCCTTCGGCGCCCATGTTGCTGGTCAACGGAAGGAAAGGATGAGCAGGTGCCCATTAATGACCTCTATCTCCTGCTCGAACACGGCGCACCAAAGGAAGCGCGGATTTTTCCTGACGCCGGCCACATGGGGAAATCCCCGGATGCCCTGCATGTTGTCATTGCCTGGTTGAAGAAGAGGCTTGGGGGAAGCGGAGGACAGGATTTGCCTTAGCGGCGTGACCGGGGTGTTGTCGGACGGAGTTGAAAAAATATTTCAAAAATGGCCTGAGTCTGGTATCATTCTAACCATATTATGGAAAAGAAAATATCCGGCGACCGGCTGCAAAGCTTTTTTCTCAATATGACTCGCCAGAGCTTCTGGCAATTGGGCATCAATGACGCCACTGTGGCACAATACGTGGCGGATGTGTTGACCGATTTCGCCAGCACGGATAGCCTCTATCGCATCCGCTCCCGCGCAGGAAAGAAGTCAGGGAGCGTGGTCGAAATCCTGGCCGAGAAACAACCGGAAACGAACGAGGAGAGCCGCCTCCTCAGGGAAAGGGCCCTGCGAAAATATCTGGGAGATTATACCCTCTTTATGAGCGGTATGTTCCGCTCCTACGTCGAGGGAAAAGGGTTTCTCGACTACTACCTGCAAGAGGGAAGACGTTCCTATTGGACGGTCTCAGAGCTGGACCTTTCGCTTTACCGCACCGGCTTTATCCTCTTTCAGGAACTCTCCGAAAAATTTGAATACTATTCCGGCGCCCTCGATTACATGCGCAAGGCCTATTTCGCTCCGGAGCCGGGAGAGGATCCCTTTGCTGGATTTTTGCAGCAGATCGAAGGCTGGATCAAAATCAATTTGACGGAAAATTAGCTCCCACCGGCTGGTCCCAGTTTTCGTTTCCCCGTCATGGATGTTAAGGCTCTGAGGCCGTGAAATATCTTTTCTTCACCCTCCTTTTTGTCGCTCTCTCTTCCCTTCTGTTACTTGGCTTTTTGCTTGCCTTTCTTTTCTATCCCCCGCTCTACGGGCAGGGAACGGTGGAGGTCAAGGTGGAGCGGGGTGAGCCGCTCTCCTCGGTCGTTCGTAAGCTTAAGGATCACGGCGTGATTTCCAATGAAAAATTATTTTCCCTTTGGGCTCGACTGTGGGGGTTGGACAAGAAAATTCATTGGGGGCTCTACCGTTTTGAGCGACCGCTGCCACCCCGTCGGGTATTGAATCAGATGATGCTGGGAAGAGGGGTTTTTCACCGCATAACGATCCCTGAAGGTTTGACGGCAAAGGAGATTGCGGAACTTTTGGAAAAAGGGGCCCTGGCAAGCAAGGATCGGTTTTTCGCCGAGGCTCGAAGCCTCGAGTTCCTTTCTCTTGTCGGTCTGGAAGGAAAAGGGATCGAGGGCTATCTTTTCCCGAACACCTATTATTTTACTCCCTTTGCCGCGGAAAGGGANATCCTCGTCGCCATGGTAGAGCAGTTTTGGGAAATATTTAATGCGCAGATGAAGGAGCAGAGCAAAGAGATAGGACTCAGTCTGCACGAGGTAGTCACGTTGGCCTCATTGATTGAAAAAGAGACCGGGATAGAGGCGGAGCGTCCTCTCGTCTCGGCGGTGTTTCATAATCGGCTGCGGGCCAAGATCCCTCTGCAAAGCGATCCTACCGTGATTTATGGTCTGAAAAGCTTCTCCGGGAGCTTGACGCGTAAAGACCTTCAGAGCCGCAGTCCATACAACACCTATCGTATTCGGGGCCTCCCGCCTGGACCCATCTGCAATCCGGGCCTAGCTTCGCTGCGGGCGGCTCTCTACCCGGCCCGAGTTCCCTATCTCTACTTTGTCTCCAAAAATGATGGCTCCCATCTCTTTTCCATGCGTCTCGGCGAGCATAACCAGGCGGTGAAGATTTATCAGAGCGGCAAGCAGCGCCACCCCAGACCNTGAGATCAGGGAGAGCGTTTCTAGCCGGATGGCGGACGTGTTATATAGAAAGGACATGGGGCAATATTCAGCGGGAGAACAGGCCGGTTTGCCGGAGACGCTTGTTGTCCGCCTCGCCAGCCATCTGAAGCGGCATGCTTTGTGGGACGTTCTGCTGTTGTTGTTTCCGCCTCTTCTGGTTTTTTCCTCTATGGTGATTTTTCTCTATCATTCCGATTGGGTTGGACGGGAAACTCTCATCGCTGGCGGCGCCCTTTTCGTCGGACTAGCTTTGCTCACGGGCTTTTTGCGCTTTCGCGTCGTTGCCCCTTCGCGCCGCGCCGCCGCCCATTTGATTGATGAGCGAGTGGGGGGCAAAGATCGTTTTATCACCCTGGCCACGATTCAGGCGTCGGTTTGCCCGCCTTTTTTACTTGCCCGTTTGCGCCGTGAGGCGTCTGGTCTCATGCGACACCTGGATCCGGCCGGGGATTTCCCCTACCGCATAAAGCGTTCCTTTATTCAATCATTGATCGGCTCCCTTTCCGTTGTCTTGCTGTTTCTTCTTTTCCAACAGATCGGTTCTTTCTTTGCGCCCGCGCCCGCGCGCGATAACGAGCTGGCGCCCTTGGCGCAAAAACTTTCTCCGATACCGCGCTTCTCGGAACTGGCTCGAAGCCTTGAGATGCTGACGGCTCGCATGCGGGATCAGGGACTTTCCGCTGCGGAAAAACGTTCCTTGATTCGAGAGGCACTGAAACGGGTGGAGAGTCAGCTCGCGGCTGAGCGACAGCTAGGGGGCGCAGCGAACGACCTGTTGAATCAGGCAGCAGGTGCTCTTCGAGGAATGGAACAGGGACTGGAGAAAGGTCAAGGGCAAGGCGCCGGCGGACTCAAGAACGACCAGACGGGCGAGGGAAAAGGCAGCGGGAAAGATTCCGGGCAAAAAGGTAACGAGAAGGAACCAGGTGAACTGAGCGCCCTGGAAATCAAAGAGCAAAAAGGAGGGCAGCCGGAACGTGGAGAACGGCAGGAAATGGGTAAAAAACAGGCGGAGAAAAATCACGGTGGCGGCGAAAAAGATGAAAGCGGGAAAGAAAAAAGCGACGAGGTAAAAGGAATGGGGAAGGAGAAGGCGGGGGGCAAAGGCAGTAAGCGTATGGAAGAGGAGATCCCGAGAGAGAAGACGGCCGAACGCTTTCTTCGGCCGGGAGAACAAGGGGAAAAAGGAATCAAGGGCGCGCGGTTCGTTACCGTCGAGTTGCCCGAAGAAGAGGCGGGGGGCTCGACAGGCGAAGGCGGTTTAGGGAAAAGGAGAGGATTTCGTCCCAAGGTTTCTACCAGCAACGCGCCCTTACGGCCGCCCGATTCTCCGGACGCCGCCCCCGAAAAGCAGCCCTTGCCCCTGGAGTACCGTGGCCTGATTCGATAGGTAGNAAAAANTGGAACCAGAAAANTATCGTGAGCAATTTTCCTCGCTTGAGGCGGAGGTCCGAAAGGTCATTGTCNACCATGCGGATGTNATCCGTAAGATCCTCATCGCCTTTTTTTCCGGCGGGCACGTGCTGCTTGAGGGGGTGCCCGGTCTGGGTAAGACNCTGCTCATCAAGTCATTAAGCCGCGCCCTCGGCCTCTCTTTCAAGCGGGTCCAGTTCACGCCCGATCTTATGCCCTCGGACATCACCGGCACTCAGGTGCTTACCGAGAACGATGGGCGCAGGGAGTTCCAGTTCAAGCAGGGGCCGATTTTTGCTCAGGTCGTGCTCGCGGATGAGATCAACCGCGCTACGCCTAAAACCCAATCGGCCGTTCTGGAGGCGATGGAAGAAAGGCAGGTGACAGTCTTCGGTGAGACCTATCCGTTGGAACCCCCCTTCATGGTGCTGGCGACGCAGAACCCCATAGAACTGGAGGGAACTTATCCCCTCCCGGAAGCCCAGCTCGACCGCTTCTTCTTCAAGCTCTTGGTTTCTTCCCCTGCGCCGGAAGAGTTAATGGAAATTCTCCATCGTACGACAGGTGAGGCGCTTCAGGGGGCGAGTCAGGTTCTGCCAAATAACGGCGCGGAGATTATCGTCGAAATGCAGCGTCTGCTGCGCCAGGTGCTCATGGCGCCGCCGCTTGAAGATTATGTAGTCCGGCTCGTTCATGCCACTCATCCGACGGCGCAGAAAGGCGACGGTGCGGTCCCTGAAGTCGGTGCGTACCTCCGCTTCGGCTCGAGCCCGCGCGGCGCCCAGGCGATCATCTTGGGAGCCAAGGGCAATGCCCTGGCCGAGGGCAGGGTGCATGTGAGTTATGAAGATATCGAGGCGGTGATCTATCCGGCGCTACGCCACCGTCTGATTCTCAATTTCCAGGCCGAGGCGGAAAACGTCGGCGCAGACCAGATTCTGGCAGCGGTGATAAAGAAAATTCCGCGGGACTAGGGCGAATGATGACCGCAGCTTTTATCAAGGGCTTCCTTATCTCGGCTGTTACAATGAGCCTGGCCTGCACATGGCCTTCAGCGGCGCTGTCCGAGTCTAAGAATGTGGAAGTTGAAGTGGTGGCGGGGGGATTGGAAACGCCGTGGGCTATCGCCTTTGCTTCGGATGGTAGAATCTTTGTCACTGAGCGTCCCGGCCGCATTCGCATCATCAAAAACGGAAAGCTGCAAACAGAACCTTGGATGGAAATCGATGCTTATGAGGCGGGAGAAGCAGGTCTCATGGGGCTCGCCTTGGATCCGGAGTTTTCACGCAACCGTTTTGTCTACGCCGCCTACGCCTACCGCGACTCGAACGGGCGGCTGAAGAATCGCCTGGTGCGGCTGCGCGAAGATTCCGCCACGGGCAAGGGCATGATGGATAAAGTGTTGCTCGACGGCGTTGCCGGAAACAACAACCACAACGGCGGGCGGGTGAAGTTCGGGCCTGATGGAAAGCTCTACTGGACGATGGGTGATGCGCAGAACACGCGCTTTTCTCAAGATATCTCTTCCCTGAATGGGAAAATTATGCGCCTCAATCCAGATAGCACGATTCCTTCCGACAATCCCTTCGGCAAATCGCCGGTTTATTCATACGGCCACCGAAACCCGCAGGGACTAGCCTGGCAACCCGGCACAGGGCGCCTCTATGCGACAGAGCATGGCCCGAGCGGTCTTCTGGACTGCTGCAGGGATGAGGTGAATCTAATCGAAGCGGGAAAAAACTACGGCTGGCCAGAGATTAGAGGCGACGAAACCAAGGAAGGTATGGTTGCGCCCCTTCTTCATAGCGGGGAGAACGAGACCTGGGCTCCTGGCGGCGCCACTTTCGTTACGCGCGGACCATTCGACAAGCTCATGGTGAGGAAACTCGAACCATGGGCCGGCTCGCTCCTTTTCACCGGCCTGCGCGGCCAGTCTCTTTACC
>C687J35504_10003056_pt1 | contig 11101 bp, 12 predicted proteins | sample RifCSPhighO2_02_FD_35504 | JGI IMG/M metagenome (IMG submission 35504) | reverse complement strand
CACTAGGCACTAGGCACTAGGCACTAGGCACTAATTTTAGCAGCCGGGGTTTTGGAACTGATCGGGAATTTCAAGTTTCTGAGTCGAAGCATAGATAACTTTGACACTGCAAAGATTTTCTACAGACAATGCCGATTTCAAGGCCAGCTTGGTATTATCCCTGTTAAAAACAAATTCATCAAGACGCGCACCGTTGATAAAAGCATAATAAGTATTTGATCTTGATTCAAAAACAATTTTGTAAGCACTGGTCTCGATGGGAAATTGCATACTTTCGGCATACACCGGTTTATAAATAGTCTTGGTTGGCAAAACCGCACCGGATTTGTACTGGTCAACAACTTTCGGGTAATAAACGAAGGCAAACCAGACCAAAGCCGAGGTTAAAACAACTACCGAAATTTCCAAGACCCAAGTGTATATTTTAGATGCCGTAATAGCCATTGATATTAGTAACTTGAAAGAACTTGGTTAAACTGTGAAATTGAAAAAAATAAAGCAACTAAGGCCAGAACTATCATTGCCGATCCGATTAAAGGATCATCAATAAAACGGCTAAAGCTGAATTCGTGATGATAAACCTTATGGCTTTTTTTACCCATCTCTAAATTTAGCTTAAATCCACCTATAACCTTTTGTCAAATTTGCATTGGATGTGCGAAAGTGGGAAGTGGGAGTCGGGGTGCTGGGAATTGAACCCAGTGTCTCTACGTCCCGAACGTAGCGTGTTACCGATACACTACACCCCGCAGAAATAAATTATACTACGAACTACCCACTACCAACTACTAACTACCAACTACCAACTCATCACTTGTCAGTTGTCAAATGTTACCTCAAGTTCTACACTTAAATTGTGAGCCTGCCTGCTAAAAATTTTCAATTTAAAATTTTCAATTTAAAATTTGTCATCGCATTGGCAGCTTTTGTTTTTTTAGCGGTAATTCTCCTAANAACCATCAATCGCCAAAGATTAAGCTTCCCCCAAGTCAAGGGAGCCAAAACTACTACTTTTATCCAATCTAAAATCCTGCTGGTTATTTTCAACCCGATTATTGAATCAAAAGGCAGTCGAAAGTTAACTTCGGTTTTCGGCTGGAATAACCCTGATACTTTAACCCAACAATATATCGAGGATATCAATGACGCTTCGGGCGGCGGCGTTTCCTATTCAATTGGCCAAAAAATAGAAGTCGATGATTTTCCCAGTTTTCAGAACGGGTTTGATTATACCGACCAGTCATATCTGGATTGTATAAACGATCACTCTAAGTGCTATACATCATCATTTGTCGATTACAATAGAATATTTTCAGATCTTGGGATCTGCAGTATTCTTAACAACTCCAAAATGTCCGAAGTCTGGTTTTTTTCGGGGCCTTTCATTGGTTTCTATGAGTGGAATGCGCGCGGACCATCTCTCAATCTCTATACTGAAAATATTCCCAATTGCGGCAAAACCGTCTATGTCATGGGCTTTAACTATGAACGCACAGTTACTGAAATGCTCCATGATTTTGGCCACCGAACGGAAACAATCATGGCCTACAGCGTTTTTGAGACCTGGAGAAATTCCAATACCCTCTGGGACAAATTCGACGGCCAATATTGGCGCTACAATTATAAAATCGGCGATCCGCAACCGGCGGTTGCCACAACCGGCACCCACTGCGGTGACGTCCATTTCCCTGCAAATGTCAACAGCCACTACGATTACACCAACACCCTATCTGTTTCATCCGATTGTGACGATTGGTATAACTTCCCCAATTTAACAGGCGCGACTAAAACCGCAAACTGCAGCACTTGGGGCTGTGACCATCGGGGTTTTCTTAAATGGTGGCTTACCCATTTGCCAAAAGCCGAAGGTCAAACTGATGGTAAATATAACAACTGGTGGCGTTATTTGGTTGACTGGGACAATTCGCTACCGAAAACAACTGCGGCAATCATTAACAATCCTCCTCAAATGTCCTGCGATAGTCAAGGCCGGGTTAATGCCAAATTCAGCTGGACTCCGGCCTCGTCGACCAATAAAACACTCAGCATGCAATGGTTGGATCTTTCTCTTGCCAACAATAATTTTGCCTCCGGTACTTTCCTCTCTACCAGTAATCCGCCGTCATCCTCCGACTCTCAATATCTAAGTTCTACCGGCCGAATCGGCACATTGGCTGCCGGCAAAACCCACTTTTGGCGCATCAATAGCCATTTTCAGTTTGATCCCTGGCTCACTTGGTATCCGTCTGAAACTGCTATGTTCACAACTCCAGACTGTATCGTCGCCGAGCAAAAACCTAGTCCGACTCCGACAGCATCAGCACAACCTACCCCAACAGCGACGCCAATCAGCTCTTCCTGCGATAACTTTGCAATTGATTCGGTTTTGCCAAATCCTGTTGAAGTAAACGGCAAGGTTACGGTTAAAATAGCATCATCAGCTGCTTGTTCCGGCAAAAAAGTCTGGATTCTTAACGCCGCCAATAGCCAATGGGTTACCTGTTTTCTAAATTCCCAAGGAAATTGCCAACAAACACTGACCGCGCCTTCATCTGTCCAAACTACCACCATCTGGGCGGTTCTGGATCTCAACGGCGACAGCAAATATGATAACGGTGGCGGCACTTTCGGCGACAACAGCGAATATCGTAGAACATTTTTAACGGTTATTGCATCAACTGGTCCGTCACCTAGTCCTACTCCAACACCAAAACCGACTCCGACACCAAACTCAACACCTCTGCCATCATCCACGCCAACTCCAATACCAACACCTTCGCCTACTCCACAAATAGCAGCAGCCCAACTTCAAGGATTTCCGCAACTCTCCTGTAATTCCCAAAGACGAGTCGATGCTATTTTTAAGTGGACAAAAGCCAGCGGCAAAACCATTGATGCCCAGTGGCTGGATCTAAGTTTATTTGCCAACAACTTTGCCAAAGGTACTTTCTTGGGTACCAACAACCCTCCATATACCTCCAGTGCCTCATATACAACCGGCACCGGCGGCATCGGTCCCTTAGACCCCGCAAAACCCCACTACTGGCGCATTAACACTCATTTCTTGGGCGACAACGCCGCAACCTGGTACCCCTCAGCAACCGGTGTTTTTACAACACCCAGATGCGGATCTTAAAAGTAACAATTGACATACAATGAAATTAATGCCCTTCCATAAAGTATCTAGTATCTGGTATCTAGTATCTGGTATCAGAAATACTAAATATAAGCAAAGCTTGCGGTCCTCGTCCTTAAGGACTGCGGGCCTAAAAATACAAAATACAAAATACTGTAAATCCTTTGGATTTACATTGATCGAGCTTCTGGTAGCTTGCCATCCGAAGCCTTGGCGTAGGAAAGCAATTCTCGGTTTTACCTTAATTGAATTGCTGGTGGCCATCACAATCATCAGTACCCTTGTTTCCATCGGCACTTTTGCTTTTAACAACGCTCTGGATAAAGGCCGCGACTCCAGACGCAAAAGCGATCTTGCCGCCATCAAATCCGACCTAATCCTCTACTATCAGGACAACGACTTTTATCCACCTGACTGTCCGCCGACACACCCTCCCTGTTCCAGCGACCTCGAATTTCCCTCGGATACCTCCTCGGATCCCGGTGATCTTTCAGGCCCCTGGCTGCCTACCGACCTTGTACCTTATATCCAGAAACTGCCCAAAGACCCCAGCCAAGCCGCCAATTTTGTCATCTCACGCCTGGCGACAAATCTTAAGGATTTAGTTGAGACGGTTTTGAAAAATTTGGTGACTCCACCAGAAGCTCTAGCGGCGGCTACTACCCCCCACGATCCAACTTCAGCAGTACAAGACACCAGTAAGGGGGTAGCGGCTTGGTTAAATTACACTTATGTCTTCTCTTCAAATGACGCTTTCGCAACTTTTACAACCAATATTAATGATCGCACGGCTTATTTAATTAAAGCTACAGGTTTTAATTTCTCATCCGATGTCCCTTCTGGCAATATTATTGACGGAATTGAGGTTAGGGTGAAAAGACATTCATTAACAGCTTCTACCTTCGTCGATGGCAATGTCTTGATTGTCAAAGGTAACACACCGCAGGGTACAGACCATGCAGATACTGCAACTTTTTGGCCTACAGCAGACGCTTATAAAACCTATGGTGGCGCGACTGATACATGGGGTGTAAGCTGGACAGCAGATGATATCAGAGCAGCCAATTTTGGCGTAGCCTTTACGGCTACCCATAAGGGAACTTTAAATGCCAGAGCCTACGTCGATCACATTCAGATCATAGTTTATCACCATGCACCAGCTCCACCTACCGTTAATATCTTTGCTGGATCAACTAACATCCCTTACAATTCCAGTACTACTCTTACTTGGAATACAACTGATGCTACTTCCTGTACTGCCTCAGCTAACCCTGCCTCTTCAACCTGGACTGGCTCAAAAGCTACAAACAATATGTCTCCTGGAGAATCCACTGGCCCGCTAATTAACCCCACTAATACTTTTACTTTGAACTGCAGTGGTCCCGGTGGTCCGAATTCTAATAGTGTAACGGTTAATGTCGGAGCACCACCCACTGGCTGTGATAATACCGACACTGCCAAAGGCTATTTCGTCTACTGTTACCGCGTTTCGGCTGATAGGTTAAGCTACACTCTTTGGGCAAAACTTGATAACGCCAAAGACCCTGAGAAAGACAATTGCATCAATGAAAATCCACCACCACCACTTGGCTTCAACTATTGCCTGAAGTCGGAGTGAAATCCGTTCATTGTTCACAGTTCGTGGTTCATAGTTCATAGTTTATAGTTCGTAGTTGACCCTACTTCGTCAAGTAAACACTTGACTTCGAGGGGCAAGCATTTGACAATTAAATTAATGCCCTTCCTTAAAGTATCTAGTATCTGGTATCTGGTATCTTGTATCAGAAATACTAAATACCTGCCTTGCCGGCAGGCAGGCAAAATACTAAATACAAAATACTGTAAAGCCAAAGGCTTTACGCTAATTGAATTGCTGGTCGTCATGACCATAATTGCCATTCTGATTGCCGCGGTTTCCGCCTCATTTACCAATGCCCAGATTAAGGGTCGTGACGGTAAAAGAAAAGCCGATCTTAAGGCCGTCCAGCAAGGGCTGGAACTCTACCTCCAGACTAATGGAGCATATCCTTTAAGTTCTGATCCCCACGGTCAGATCTTCTGCATGATGCGGATCGGTCCTCCGGGCCCCACGGTAGGTAAATCTGTCGGTTGGGGAGCTAAATTTGATTGTCCAAAAATAGAAAACGGCAAACCAGGACCACTAATTATCATCTATCTGCAGCAGCTGCCTAAAGACCCGACCGGCGAAATTCCCTATTACTATGAACCTAACTCCTCCTATCTTTCCTATGTCCTCTCTGCCAAATTGGAAAACACCAATGATCCTGAGAATATTAATAGCCCCAATTACGTTCCCGGCACACTTCCCTGTGTTCCCCAAAGCGGACGCAATTACTGCGTAGTTAGCCCCTCCAACTAGCCAAGCTTTACACTTCCCGCTTTTCCCTTTACACTTAAAGTAATGCCCTTCCTTAAAGTATCTAGTATCTGGTATCTAGTATCTGGTATCAGAAATACTAAATGCAAAATACTAAATACAAAATACTGTAAAGCCAAAGGCTTTACGCTTATCGAGCTTCTGGTAGTCATAACCATTATCGCCATCTTGATTGCTGTAGTTTCCACCTCTTTTATAAATGCTCAGATGAAAAGCCGCGACGGCCGCCGTAAAAACGATTTAAAATCCGTCCAGTCGGCCCTCGATCTTTACTTTGAGACTAACGGCAAATATCCTGACTCATCAAGCGGCAGAATCCGATGCAATGTTACAGGAGATTTGCATATAATCGAATGGCAAGATCCAGATCCTTCAAAAACAGCTTTTATATGTAACAGTATTACCTATATGCAACAACTCCCCAAAGACCCAGCTTATCAAGATTTCAGCGGTTATTATTATAATAATCCTTCCGATTTTTCCTACGTTCTTTCAGCAGCACTGGAAAACAGCAATGATCCTGATATCCAACCTGGAGTACTTATCTGCACCTTTCAACCCGACCGCAACTACTGCGTGATAAATCCGTGACGAGCCGCAGAACTATGCAGAGTATAACGCGGAATAAAGCAGATACAAACCTGCTATATCAAAGACAATCTTACTTAATCCGCGGAGCGTGCTTTAATATTTATAAGAAATTCCGCAATACTCAAAAGGAAACTGTTTATCAGAAAGCGCTAGAACTAGAACTAAACAGTAAAGGTTTAACTGTTGAAAGAGAAAAACAAATACCAGTGTATTATTTGGGAGTAAAAGTTGGAGTCTATACGCCTGATCTTCTGGTTAACAATATAATCTTAATTGAATTGAAAGCCAAACCTTTCTTGCATAAAGAAGATATCGCCCAATTCTGGCATTATTTAAAAAACTCGCGATTTAAATTAGGCTTTTTGGTAAATTTCGGTAATCCGAAAGGTGTAGAGATCATCCGTAGGGTCTACGACAGTGCGCGTCCGCGTATTTCTGCGTATCGTTCCGCGTAGTTCCGCGGTTTTACCTCACAAATACCAAAAACCCTACCACGCCGGCGATTGAGGCCAAAATCAGATATTCAAAAAAAAGCTTTCTTTTTAAATCACCCCTGAGATGATGGTAAAGTACTCCCCAAAGAATATAAAAGACCGAAAGCACCAGAATTACTAAAAATTGCCCCGTCGCATCATAGCGCGAGCGGTAAATACCAACAGCCCCAAGGCCAAGTGCGAATAGTAAAAATATATGAGCAACTGTATCAAACTGTTTCATTTTATTGATGTCTAAAGTCTAAAGACTAAAGACTAATGCAATCAAAAAATTTAATTTATGACGGCTTTAGTCATTAGTCGTTCGTCTTTTTGCATCTCAAATTATCGCTCCGGCTGTCGCATACCAAACCGCAAAGAGCACAAAAGCCAAAAGCGCCAAATGGGCAATAATCCCAGATCTTAGCCGCAGATCAGCCCGTCTTAAAGTTACTACAGCCTCAAGTACAAACAGCAAAAATATAAAGCTGACCAAACCCAATGCCGCCCCTTTGGCAATCGAAAATTGTTTGGTTGCCAAAACCGTCACTTCGGCAGGACCCGCAACTATGGCGGTTACCCCTTGAGGCGTTATGGGCGTTTGGATTACAGCCTCTGGTGAAGGCTTAATTTGCTGACCCAAGCCTTCACCAGGGGTTTGGGCCAGTGGTTGAGTAGCCGGCGCCGCCGAAACCGCCGTTCCGAACATCTGCACAACTAAAGTGCTATCTCTGCCACCAAATTTGTCATTAACCACCGCCACGCCGATATCTTTGAAATTTTTATCAAGAAGATTACTCCTGTGCGAAGGAGAATTCATCCAGGCGTCAACTACCGAGCCGGCATCACTAAAATCCCGCGCCAGATTTTCACCGGCAAATATGTAGCGGTAGCCTGCCCGAGTTATAAAACTCCAAGGGGTGTTGCCTGTCGGCGAATTGTGGGCCCAATAATCGAGGGCAAACATGTCGCCGGCTTTGGCACCGGCCGCCTGCGACAAAGAATCATTAAAAGCAAGCGGGGGCAAATCATTCTTTTGCCTAGCGGCATTGGTCAAAGTAATAATTTGCTCGGCCGTAAACTTGGCCGTTCCCAAAATGTGCGGAGCTTTAAGACGGATTAGATAAAGGCCGGCTGTCAAAACTACCAAAACCTGCAGATACAAAAACAAGGCCGGCAATGTTAAAGCTTGCGCCCGCCGGTGCTGACCCTGTTCATCATGGTGCGGCACAAAATGCTTGTACTGACGAAGGAAATGCCTGGTAATTTTTTGCTGGATCACAATTTCAATTGTCAATTGCTTGCCCTTCGAAGTCAAGTGTTTTACTTGACGAAGTAGGGTCAGTTGTCAATTGTCAGTTGGAGTTATTTCTCGTCTTCGCCGTAAAGATAAGGGGCAACAGCGCTTTCCCAATCAAAAATCTCATCCTTTTTGAAAAAGCGGGTTTCTTCTTCACGGGCAGCGGCCTCTGTATCGGAAACATGGATAATATTGGCGCTGGTTGACATTGAAAAATCGCCGCGGATACTACCCAATTCCGCCTCCCTGCCGCTGGTTAAACCCGCCATTTTACGAACGACACTAACCGCATCTTTCCCCTCAAGCAGCACACAGACAATCGGCGCAGACGACATAAATTTTTTAAGCCCGGCAAAAAAGGGTTTGTCTTTGTGGTGGGCGTAATGCTCCTCCAAAAGAGCATCTGAAACCGCCATCATTTTAAGACCGACCAGTTTTAAGCCTTTTCGCTCAAAGCGATGAATAATTTCACCGATAAGGCCGCGCTGGATGCTATCCGGTTTTAATAAAACAACAGTCCTTTGCATACCTTAATTGTCAATTGTCAATTGTCAATTGTCAATTGTCAGAGTTGAAGTATTTTTTCAAACTTTACCGCATCGCGAAACGGTCCAATAACCGCCAAGTTAAGTTTATTGTTGGTAAATAAAAACTGGGCAACCCGCAGAATATCCTCTGCCCTAACCTCATCAATCCGCTTTAAATATTCATCCAAAGTTCGCACCTTGCCTTCCAAAATCTCATCACTGCCAAATGAAAGAGCAGCTGTTCGAGAGTCTTCCCAGGCCAGAATAATCCTGCCCTTTAGATATTCCTTGGCCTTTTTCAGTTCCTTATCTAGCACCTTCTCCTTGGTAATTTTTTTGAATTCCAAAAGTATAACTTTGATGGCATCCTCTATACGCCTAAGATCAACTCCGGCTGAGGCCGCCAGTGTTCCGGTATCAAGGTAAGATTCGTGATCGGCACGCACGTAATAAGCCAAACCGCGCTTTTCGCGAACATTGATAAAAAGCCTGGAAGACATGCCGCCGCCTAAAATTGTCCCTAAAACCGCCGCAATATAACGGTTGGGATGGCCGATTTTAAAGCTGCGCACGCCGACTACCAAATGGGCCTGGTCGGTTTTTTTGTAAATAACTTTTAGTTGTGGCTTTTTTTGATTTTCCGAAACCGGCACAAAACCGCCAACCGACTGACGAGCTTTATGGCCAAAATATTTTTCAACTAAGGCGACTGTTTTTTTTTCATCAAAATGCCCGGCCAGCGAAATTACCATGTTATTGGGCAGATAGCGGGCATTAATGTAGTCAATAAAATCAGCGCGCCCTAATTTGCCAATGACTTCTTTACGGCCGCCGATATCCCAGCCCAAAGGCTGATCTCCCCATAAAACCTGCTCGTAAACCTCGCTAACCCGGCGCATCGGCGTATCCTCATAAAGATTGAGCTCTTCGATAATTACACCCCGTTCCTTTTCGATTTCAGCCTCGTCGAATTTGGAATTCCAAAGCATGTCAGAAAGCATTTCTAAGATCAGAGGTAAATGTTCGCTGGCAGATTTTATGTGATAACCGGTAGTTTCTTTGCCGGTGAAAGCATTGTAATCGGCGCCGATTTCGTCGAGGGCATGGGAGATTTCGGCAGCTGTCGGACGGGATTTTGTACCTTTAAAAAACATGTGCTCCAGAAAGTGCGAAACGCCGTTGGTTTCGCGTGTTTCATAGCGGCTGCCGGCACCGCAAAGAATAATGGCCGTTATTGAGCGAAACGCCGGCAGCGGCGCCAAAATTAGGCGAAGACCGTTGTCTAAAGTAATTTTTTCAAAAGTATTTTGCATATAAGTAACTTAAGTCACTTAACGAATCTCAACATCTTCGACTTCCCAAGAATAGTCGTCAAAAACCGCCAGAATCGCAAAACGCGGGCCTTGGAAATTGCGCTCTTTGGCCACTGCGCCAACAGTGGTCATTTTAACAAGACCGCTGGGACTTTGATACTCGGCAAAAAAATGCAAATCGCCACTGAAGAATCCATCCACCTTTTTATCCTCAAGAAGCGTCATTAACTCCTTAGCCTGATCTGCCACCTGCGCGCTTTCCGAACCCATGACATGCTTTGAATCCGGATGAAAAGGCGTTTTCTGGGCAAAGACGAAGATAAGGGTACCACGAGTGTTAAGAGTATCACGGGTATCAAGTGCTTGCTGGCTATTTGAGCTCGTGGTACTTTTGGTACTCTTGATACTTTTGATACTCTTTAGAATTTCCCAATCTTCTTGGGAAATTCCCTTATATATATCACTATTATCTACTATAACAAACTGTATATTATCCTTTTCAAATACTTGTGAGGACAGGCCAAATACTTCCTTAAAATTTGAAAGAGGATCTTTTCCTTTGTCTCGGCTATCCCAAAGATCATGGTCACCGGCAGTTAACAGATAATCAAGTTTTGACTGATCAAATATCTCCTTGGCTTGTCTTAACTCCTCAAGCGTGCCCACATTGGTGTAATCGCCAAGGCCAATTACCAAATTAATCCCCATGCCGCCAGCTTGTCGAAGGGCTTTTTTTAAATTTTCATTGTCTTTATGCGAATCAGAAACTAAAGCCAAGCGTAAAATAGCGCTTTTCTGTCCACTCGGCATTGGTGGCAACTCTCTATTATTCTTTAAAAGATTTGAGGTCGCCAGAGAATAGCCAAAAATGACGGAAAATATGACAACTATCAAGAGCAAAATCTTCTTCACATTTTTTCCGGGGCGGAAACGCCCAGAAGTTTTAGAGTATTAAAAAGGGCAATTTTGGTGGCCAAAATCAAACTTAGCCGAGCCGACTCTAAATCACCACCGGTACCTAAAACCTGACAATTTTCATAGAACTTATGGAACGAATCGGCAAGCTCGATTGCATAAGTCGTTAGCCGATGCACTGCAAAACTTTGGCCAATATCCTCGACTAATTCCGGCAATCTAGTAATTTGTTTGATGAGATCTAGTTCGTAGTTGGTAGTTAGTAGTTGGTAGTGGGTAGTGGGTAGTGGGTAGTCAATTTTTGCGTTAGTCGTTTGTCGTTTAGCTTTAGTCAATATACTGCAGATTCTCGCGTTTGCGTATTGCACATAATAAACCGGATTTTCCTTTGATTTCTTACGCGCCAAATCCAAATCAAAATCAATATGGGAATTGGCATCATGCATCA
>C687J35504_10003043_pt1 | contig 11132 bp, 12 predicted proteins | sample RifCSPhighO2_02_FD_35504 | JGI IMG/M metagenome (IMG submission 35504) | reverse complement strand
AGAAAGATTAGAAAACGGGCAACTTTTTAAAAAAAAGTTGCCCGTTTTCGGCGTTTTTTTCATTGCGACACAAATTTTTTAGCGTGTATATATAGACATGAGGTCGTCTTGCGCAAGAGCCGCGGATGTTCTAATATTGCAGTATTAATATTTATTATATGATTTCGTTTCTTCCCTACAATTCATTTCTCGGCATGAAAGGCACAGATCCCAAAATCCGTCTGTTTTCTACTGCCCTAAATCAAAAAATTTATTTTCTGAGAAATAAGCGTATCGAGGGGCGAAGTCTAGAAAAATAATGAGTGAAGCGAATATATTTTTCAGACCCCGTTAAGTGATTTCAAATTTCCTAAAAGAGATATGTACTACACTTACGTGTTACGCTCTAAAAAGGATAAGAAGTTCTATACTGGATATACAGAAAATTTGAAATCAAGATTTGAGGAGCACAGTAAAGGTTTGGATAAATCTACTAAGAATAGGAGGCCCCTAGAGTTGGTGTATTACGAAGCTTGCAAAGCCAAACGTGATGCCATCCACAGAGAAAGATATCTTAAAACCTCGCACGGAAAACATTATCTCAAAAATCGACTCAAATCTTACTTAACGGGGTGATGATTTTTATACTCGCACAGGCTCGTTAAAAATCAATCATGTCATTAAAAGTCGTTTTCCTACTTCTCGGCGCGGCCTTAGCGGCGGGTGTTGCTGTGGGTTATTACCTGCGGCTCATTATTGCGCTCGGGAAACGCGGGTCAATGGAACTTGAGATAAAGGAGCTTATGGTCAAAGCGCAGGAGGAAGCAAAGAAAATATTGCTTAGCGCGGAAAATCAGGCGGCAAGCACTCTCAAGGAAGCCAGAGTGGAAATTAAAGAAAAGGAGGAAGCAGTAAAAAAGAATGAAGATCGTCTTATCAAAAAAGAGGATCTTTTGGATCGGCGTCAGGCTGATGTTGATAAACAGATCGAAGAAGTGAAGACAAAAATTGCTGAAGTCAAAAAAATCAAAGAAAAAGTCGATCAGATGGAGAAAGAGAAACGGTCTGAAATTGAGAAAGTTGCCAGATTGTCGGAGGAAGAAGCAAAGACCGAGTTATATTCCGCCATTGAACGAAAGCATGAGGACGATATTCTAGCCCGAATGCAAAAGCTAGAGAGAAACGGAGAAGAGAGACTTGAGAAAAAAGCTCAAGAAATATTAACCACGGCCATCCAACGCCTCGGAAACTCTGTTTCCCCGGATATTCTTACCACCTTCGTTAATATTCCTTCTGATGAGTTAAAAGGAAAAATTATTGGTAAAGAGGGCAGGAATATAAAGGCATTCGAAAGAGCTACCGGGGTAGAAATAATAGTAGATGATACTCCGGGGTCAATTACAATTTCATCTTTTGATCCGGTTCGAAGGCAAATTGCCAGAGTTGCACTCGAGAATTTAATTTTGGATGGAAGAATTCAACCTGCAAAGATCGAAGGAGCTGTTGAAAAGGCTACTCAGGAAATAAGCAAAATCATTAAGGAGAAAGGACAGCAAGCGGCTTATGAGTGCGGCGTTTTGAATCTTGATCAGAGGGTTTTAGCTATTCTTGGCAGGCTTCACTTCAGGACAAGTTACGGTCAGAATGTTTTGCAACACTCGGTTGAGATGACACATATTGCTGGAATGTTGGCTGAGGAATTAGGCGCCAATGTTGCGGTTGCTAAGGCCGGCGCTCTTATGCACGATATCGGCAAGGCCGTTGATCATGAAGTTCAGGGCACGCACGTTGAAATTGGCCGTAGGATTCTTCAAAAGTTCGGAGTAAGCGAGGAAATCATAAAGGCGATGCAGGCTCATCACGGTGAATATCCTTATGAAACGCCGGAATCAATAATAGTGCAGGTCGCCGATGCCATTTCAGGAAGCAGGCCGGGTGCCAGAAGAGATACGGTTGAAAATTACTTGAAGAGATTGGAAGAATTGGAAACAATTGCCACTTCTTTCAAAGGGGTTGAGAAGGCTTATGCCATTTCTGCCGGGCGCGAGATTAGAGTTTTTGTGACTCCTTCCGACGTGACGGATTTGGAAGCCAAGAAAATCGCCCAAGATATTGCGAGGAGAATTGAAGCAGAGATGAAATATCCGGGGGAAATCAAAGTTGCTGTTATAAGAGAAACGAGGGTTATTGAATACGCGAGATAGGGTCATAGAACAAAAGAGAAGCCGTCCGGGCCATAACCTGTTCTCAGGTTTTCTGGACGGCTTTTTGCTAGTAGCATTTTAGGCTCAGAAAATCTGTTTATTCTAAGTGCTTTGAGTTTGTGAACAGGGCTTTTCGTTGGAATTTTATAAATTAGCAACTAATCTTTACAATGTGTCAAAAAAGTATCTTAAAAAAGATGTTGTTGCCCTCGAAAAGCCTTAAGCTATAATGGTTATGCCACTCGAGCTTTAGGTCGCCGAGTAGCAGTAGAAAAACGCGCGCGTTTTTCAACATTTTAATAGTCATTGCAAAACCAATGAATAAGCAAAGTATTGTTGAAGCGGTTCACGCCAAACTTGGCGGCACAAAGGTCCAGGCAGAGCAGGTCGTCGATACGGTCATAGAGACTATCGTCGGCTCACTCAAGAAGGGCGATGATGTTTCTATAGCTGGGCTAGGTATATTTGCGGTAAAAACCCGTGCCGCTCGAACCGCGAGAAATCCTCGAACAGGCGAGTCGGTGCAGGTCCCGGCCATGAAAGTGCCGAAATTTCGCGCATCCAAGGCCTTGAAGGATGCTGTAAAATAAAATTTGCCTCGTCCTTATTTATGGTGAGCCTGTCGAACCATCCCCGCCCTAAGGGGTACCCTCGGATTACCTCGGCGAGGTACCGATAAAGACCGTCAAGTCACAGCTGTGGATAACATTTTTTGAACTGTTAAAATATACTTTGTGGCAACCCGAGTATTGTTAAATCCGCCGCCGCAATGGTCACTGCGCTGAAGCTTGATTTCAATTACCGATCCGTGCCCGGGGCACATTCTGCTAGTGGGAAACTCGAAGCCTCACAGCTATTCTAAGCGCCCTTTGTGGCGAAACCCCATTGGTGAGCTCTTCGATTATCCCATTCTTCGGAAGGTACGAACGGACGTTTGTCCGAGAGTACTCTCCAAACGACGGCACAGAGTTTCCGTGCCGTGGCCACTGCGGCGGTTTTTTGCAGGATCTCCACAAATTTACAGGTCATTGAGTATTTTTCGATCTATAAAATTGTAAAATTTATATAAGGGTTTAGAGCCGGAACCACTCAATCTAAGCGGAGTTCAGGAATTGTATCAAGTAAGTAACTTTACTCTATGAATCCGCGCGTTATTCATCCACGAACTCAATAAAGCGGAGGATTACGAATAAAACGTAATCCTCCCATATGCATTCTTCGAAAGAACTGTTTAGCCCACCAACACCGCGTTGGTGGCGAGCGGCAATACGCCGCGCGTCGTCGAAATCTCCATGACGTTCCAAACCGCAATGGCCGCTCCGTCACGTTTGGGTAGACGCACGATGCTCTCGCGCCCCAACATCACTTCTTTGCCGTCCGATTCCCGTCGAAACCAATCCCGATAATTCCACTCGAATATTCTATCGGGAAGACCGGCGAGAATTGATTGACGAAGAGCATCCCCCGAGCCAGCGGTGCTGTTTGGTTTGAAGCCAAACGCTCGCATGGACGAAAGAAGCTGTCGTGATGTGTCCCAGATTTCATGGAGCGCAAGATATGAAACGTAGTTTCGCTTGCACCATGAGCCCAAGGATTCCTCGCCGCGCTTCTCGGCGGCGTTTACCACCGAGACAAACACCGATGCGTCGCAAACGGTCGAAACCGATTTGAAGACTGAGTGCGCGCGGTCTGCCGCAAACGCTTCCTCTTCGTCTTTCGGACGATAGAGAAGACGCTTGGCCTGCACCGCGCCAATCGAGATTGCCGCTTCACGCAAGCACCCAAGTTCCGATGCTTTGAAAAGCATCGCGGCTTCACGAGGGTCGCACCCGAGTTCGACCGCTTTTTCTCCAAGCGATGTGATGTTCGCCTCAGGTGTGGTGTCCACGAACCCAAGCATCTGGAGTTGGCGTTTCGCCTCTTTCCAGTTTGCCTTGGCCGGGTTGTCCACCAGCCGGATCGGTTTCCCGATCCGCGAAAGACCGAGCGCTTTGATAGTGAGTACCACTTCGCGAAGCGGCGTTCGGAAGATTTCCGGCGTGGTCCGCTCAGGACGCTTTTGCGTATTCTCTTTCGAGAACATGCCGACGTACATGCCAGGCCGAACCCGCCCGCACCTGCCCCGCCGCTGTTTGAGGCGATCTTGCGCCACGTCCCGGAGTGCAAGCGAGGAAATGTCTGAGACTGGGTCATACCCCTTCTCCCGCGCTTCGCCGGAGTCAATGACCCAGGAGATGTTGGGAAGAGTTGCGCCTGTCTCAACAATGTCGGTCGCCACCGTGATGGTGACACCCGCCCGATCAACGAATGGCGCATGCCGATCCGAAGGACCAAGCTCGCCGTGAAGCGGGAGAATTGTGCAGCCTTCTTTCGGCAGTGCGCGGCGCAAAGCATTGATCGTCTTATCAATCTCCGCCTTGCCGGGCATGAAAATCAGCCCGTTGCCTTCCCTTCCCGCGGAAACGCTTCGTGCCTCTTGCGCCACGTTACCAAAGTAATCGTAGCGGTCCGGCTCGGCATACCTTTCCTCGATGGGAAAGGTCGTAACCAAATCACTCCCATCCACTACGTCGCACGAAAAGTGCTGCGCAAGGTAGGTAGGGTCAATTGTCGCCGACATGAGAAGGAATGCCGTCTTCGACCCTTCCTTCTGCGCCCGCTCGACAAGAGCCACATTGAAGTCGCTCATGAGCGTGCGCATGTGGAACTCGTCAAAGAGGATGCATGAGATCCCCTCAAGTAGAGGATTACTGCGGATTTTTGCCCGAAGCATACCCTCCGTCATGAAGAGAATCCGCGTTTCCCGCGACGTCCTCTGTTCACCGCGAATCTGGTACCCCACCAGGCCACCGACCGAGACTTGCACCTCATCGGCAACCCGTGTTGCCAGTTCCACCGCAAGAATTCTCCTCGGGACCGAAATGTAAATTTGTCCCTTGCGCGTGAACCCCCGCTCATGCAAGAGCTGGGGCGTCTGCGTTGTCTTACCGGTGCCTGTCGGCATCACCACGATACCTCGACCAGCTTGCGCCAGCGCCGTTACTTCGTCCGCCTTTTGCCAGAACGCGAGGCCAAGTTGCCTCCCGTTCACTGTGCTTTTATTCATTTTTTTCTTTTCGCGCCGCAAAAATTATTTCGCGGCCGGTTTTCCAAAGCCGTCCTTTTGGAGCGGCTTATTCTATTGAACCAATCATTCATCGTCTCACACACGTGAGCACAAATCACGGGTTCAAAAAAATAGGGAATGTTTGTCTGGCACATTCCCGAAAGCCGATTGTTACAAACCCGGAAAAACCGCCATGAGGCCCTTTCTCGCCCCTCGATCATTCATCCGTCCTCTCTCGAGTTTTCTTTCTGAGAAAACGGTGGCCAGTCCCATCTGGTACTTCTGTACCAGACCAGCCCGTGCTAGAGCTTCGAGGTTTTTCCGGTCACCTCGCCTGCCGGCCTTCATGGAGAGAGCAACTACCCCGTGCCGCCACAAGTCCATGTCACCGTTCGACACGCTTGTAAACAAACTCAGGCCGGAGACTGGCAAATCCGGTTCCAGAATCATCCTTCCAAAGGAGTGGTCCACACCGTCAACGAAACAGTCGCGGGGATCGAACGTCATGAATCCCTGGCCGCAAACCGACTGAAACTCGGTGATGCCTTTCGACATCATCCAATCCAGTGGCTCTGACGATGTCTCGAGACCCATTCTCTGAACCTCTCCGACAAGGAAAAGAGTTTTCTTCCCCTCGACGTTGAGAAGCTGAAAAGGCTCTCCCTTTTTCCAATTAGGCACCATGAATGACTCGCGCCCGAGTGGGCGATCGGTAATCGGGTCCCAAATGAAAGTTTGGAGAGTACCCGTTGACGGTGCCATAATAATTCCTGCCTTCGGCAGGAAAACATGGAACTCGCACGGGACGTCGACTTTGGCCGTGGTGGACCTCCACGGCTGGTCGTTTCTTTTGAGTTCAGCCAGCCTTTCGGCTAGTGACTCGTCGAATTTCTGACGCATAGCCCTCAAGCGGGCTGATACTCGTAAATCTCGCGCGGAGCCAGCCGCGCTCTGGCCTGATGGACAGGCTTCATTATGATTTTGTGTATTCATCCAGCTGTTGCGGCGTATCTGCCGAAACAATTGGATGAATACACGTTTTGTAAAGAACTCTTCGATTCGCCGTACTCACTCAAAGCAAGCTGCACTCTACAGACCCACTTCGCTTGAAATGAATCTGATAAAGTGCTCAAGAGTAGGGGGCTCATGAGCGGGACTTCGATTCAGCCAATTCCGAATATTTCGGAAGAAGTCCTTTGCGCGGGGCTTGTGGCCTGTATCCGCGCCGAAATTATTGAGGTTCTGCTCCCTCATGGCTCCAGTGTGGATTTTTTAAGAGATCACCCTGGATACAACTCTTTTCCTTGATTTACACCGCCGGATTTTGCGGCAACCTTTACAGGTGTTGTCCTATCCGCGCTGGCGCCACAGCCGAAATTGTTTCGTCCACTTTACCGCAGAAGGAGGAACAACTGCCGCGAGAATAATCTCGGGCACATTACAGACCAAAAAAGTAATTCCATTTGGTCTGCCCTGTTTTTTCCATGATGGTTCCGGTACCCATTCCGACACGGGCTCCCAACCTATCTTGGTCAGTTCCTTCTTCTCCCATTGCCTGAGAGGTTTCGACTGTTGCCCTAACGCCAGTTTGAAATCTGGCGCCTTGGGGTGAAGACCGCGCATCCTTGTAACAAACCAGTCTCCACTAACCACCACATCCACATCATCGGCAATTTTCACAAGCGAGATATTGCAGTCCCGCCCGATAAATTTCCCACTGATGAGAGTGCGCGCCCAATTACCGAGCACTGCACGGCCCTGCATGCCATTGATAAACGGCATGAGATGAGAGCCAACCCCAAGATAGGGGTGACGCTTGTCATGAAGTTTGATGGCGAGCACGCGCCACCCCCTTTCTTTTTATTTTTTATGAACTTTATGAATCCACGAGTTATTCACACGAATATTCGCGAACTCAATGAAGTGGACGAGTTTCCGCAAAAACTCGTCCGATTGGAATCGGCGCCCATGCGGGGGCGCGTACTCAAGCCACTTCCGTTTCGGATGAAGTAGCCGTCCTCGCCGCATCAATCGCGGCGGTGTAGAGCTCACGACAAGAACAATACTCGTCATGAGCTAGCCCGCAGAGCGAACGAGCCGGAATTGTTTCCGAGTTGGACGGAAGCTCTGACCCGAAAAGAGCGGCCTCGAACTTTTTGCTCGTGGCCCCGGCTATCGCGAAGTGCTCCCGTGTAACGAGGAGCCCTTCAGGAATGCCCTCCACCTCCTGCCGTTGCCGACAAGGAGGGCAAAGGTGGTGGGTCACCTCCACTGTCGGGAGAGCGTGCGAGGACATGTCCTCCCGGAGAAGTACGTATTCTGAAAGAGTACTCCCCGAGTAGGTTTGCACCCACACGAACCCCTGTTTGGGTTTCGGCAGGTCTCCCCGTCCCACATAGCCGCTCATCACGGCCAGAGGGTTTAGGATAGCGTGCCCCCCGCACCGTCCCGACCAGTTCCAACACTGGATCTTCGAGAGATCCAGGTCGAGGTTCTCCCATTCCGTTGCCGTATTCACGGCGTTGGAACAGGTTGATCCGACCCCGCCCATCGTGAGGAACAGAGTCTGAACTTCCAGAGCCTCGACCGCTTCGGGGGAGAATGTACTCTCCTTGTCGACCCGAAACACCTGGGCGGTTCCGATCCTTTTTCCGTCATGCCCGCACTGCGGGCATATCTTGTGAAGCAGTTTGGCGTTGACCAAACTACCTGTTTCGGGCTCATCCCCCGTCCACAACTTTCCGGGGTTTCCGATTCCCCGGCAGATTTTTACAATCATTTTGTCCTTTCCGGCGCATTTCGCGCCTTTGTTTTTCTCGTTTCGGCCCCGTTGATCGGCCGCTTGAATTCGCGCAAACGAACTCAAGCGGCCGATCAAAAATCCGCTACAAAAAAGAATTGAAAACTCTGCAGATTCACTTCGCTTGAAATGAACCTGGTAAAGAGGAGAAGTTTATTCCGCACAAACATCTTTTTGTGCGAGGATTTTAACCGAAGCACTTCTCCAAAGCTTCTGCAACAATTCGTCCATTATGGATCAGGAAGTTGCTCTTCCTTTGTTGGCTGCGGATTAAAGCTTGCGCTCAATCCTCGCGGCAATCGCCTCAAGTTCCTCATTCGTAGCGTCCTGGCGATCGAGGACATTGCGGATCGCACGAAAGCTGTCACCAAGACCAGCTTCATTAGCCAGCCCTTCGGGAGACATTCCTCCAGTGAATCTTTCCTCGCGCTCCATATAGGCAGCGCGTGGGAGCAGGTCACAGGCAATCCTGTATAACGGGAGCACTTTCTTGACCTGTGGCACTGAAGTGCCTGCTGCGCGCCGACTTGCCCAACTTTTCCGGTTGGAAGCATCGGAGAAAATCTCCTTTGCCACCTTCCGGTATTTTTGAGCCAGTTCGGCAGGAGACACCTGCCCCTGAAGACGAGCAATGAGTGCTTTGCCTTCAGGTGAAATTGCGAGACCGTTCGCCAGTATCATTTCTGCCACCGACTGAAACGGTTTGTGACCTCCGACAAGCTCGTCTTTCGGACCCAATTCCGGAGCAACCTGGATAATATCCATGCGCTGACCGGATAGCTTGTCCGTAAGTTGTACAAGTCGAGGTTCGGTCGCGCCTGCGGCAACACTCACAACGTCCATGTCATGAGCATCCGGCGTACCGAGCACGATGTCATACGACACCAGCTTAGAACCCTCGTCCAGCGAAACTTTCTCCGGCAGAAGGATGACCCGACCATGCTTTTCGGCAAGGCCAAGTTCCAGATCATGAAGTGCTTTCGAGCACTCCACAAGTCCACCGAACTCGATGATTTTCGCTGAGACAATCGCCTCAGCTTCGTCCGCGAGTGCCGTTCCTTCGGCAAGCGTGAGCTCACCGCTTCGTCCTCGATTGGCTAGCTCAATGAGCATAGCCACAGGAGATGAAGTCAAGAATGCATCCTGATCTTCAGGAAATTCTCCCGATAGATACAGAACGCAGTCCTGCAATGCCCGCGTCAAACTCTTGTAGAGCTTCCGCGGACTTCCCGTGTTTTCGACGAGCCGTTGCCGGAATTCGTCGATGAATCCAATCGCCTTGGCGGTAAGAGCTTGCCATTGGGCACTGGGAATTGCTGCCCATGCCGAACGGCGAATCTCCAACCCCGAGGTATCCCCACTTTCGTGCTGGCTGTGACAGCCGACGACGAAGGTGAGGCAAAGCCAGCTTTCTTGATGCGTGGGATACATTCCCCACTTCTCGATCTCCCGAGGGAGGCAGAGAAGTACGTCTTTCGACGTATCCACCAGCTTGGTGGGGAGATCGAAATCTCCCACCAACACCCCGTTGTAATTATTCGTCACAACGGAAGAAAACCGACCGGAACCGAATGTGAGTTTAGTGTTCATGCAATTTGTCGCCGACCCGTATTCAGCGACACATTGCATGAACACACCCCATTCTTTGAATCCGCAAGAAAAATCTCACGAACTCAAAAATGGGGAGGAACAAGACAAGCTAGTTCCTCCTTTGAATTTAGCCAGCACTAATATCTTTAGTGCTGTGCCCACGGACACTTTTCAGTCTCCGTGCCGGGAACGACCGGCTCATATCCAAAGCAGAGCGCGTGAGCACTCCAGAAAGGAATTGAGTCGGCTTTGGCATCCTCGTCCCACGGTTCTGCTACGCCCGCGTCACCGATGTAGGCAGTACGAACTTCGTACTTGCCGTCAGCAAGACGGTGTAACTTTACCGTGAGTCTTGAAGTCGGCTTCGGTTCGCGATTCTTAACGAACCGAGACAGTCCGGGCCGATTGACTCTTTGAGCGAAAACGATTTCGTCGTCCTCACTCGTGGAAACGCAATTTGACCTTCCGATTACTCGGCCGAGATCAACAGTTTTCTTGATCTGCCCACGTCCGAGCGAATCAATGCGCGTTAACGCCTCGGCAAGATGTGCCTCCGCGCTCGCGTGTAGATGGCTAACCTCGCGGTCAACCACTTCTTCGCCGGACTTCATCCGGCCCAGAATTTTTTTACTCATAGAACTCTATGAGCCGATCTCCAGACAAGAGACAAGCTCAATCGAATCGGTTTTGATTCTGGCCGAGGCAATGGCTTTGACTTTCATTGGATTGGTAATCGTTACGTTGATTCCCAAGGACTCGATGAAATCAGCATAGCAGTACCAATGCGAGACTGGTTCAAGAACGAGCGACGCTCCAGTGTACGGCAACAAGTATTTACCGATCACCTTCTTGTCTGTCGGCATCATTTGCTTGTCCAAAAGTTTTCCGTCTTTTTCCTTGACGACGAAAGTGCTGGTTTTTTGATGCAGATCCATACCGACAAAAATATTTTCATTCATATCAAAATTACAAAACTAAAATTGTTAAATCGACCTTTGGTCACTGACTATTATATAGTCGCGGGACTTAAGGTCTTTATAGCGCTATTCTGGCCACTTCTAAAGTGGACGATTTTCCGCAAAAAATCGTCCGGTTGAGTTTTCCTGTTGCGGCAGGTAGCCTCTGGCTAAATTTTGTGAGCAAGGCGAGCGCGGTGAAGTGCCAGCCTCTGTTGCTTCGACGTCATTCCCTGCCATTCTGTGGCAGAGATGCCCGTGGCCGCGCAAGTCGCAGCGATCTCAGCCTGCCTTTTGACCTCGGAGTCTGCTTTGGCTTTTTCGTCTGCCAACCGCGCCTGTTCGGCCTCAAGTTCGGCCATAATCCGAGCCTCGTCCTCGGCCTGCCGCTTGGCGACAACTCGGGCGTGGACTTTCTCCGCGAGATCTGTCGCTACCGGCCCAGCTGTTCCGGCGATTTCCTCCGCCACCGCGATGTATTCACCGCCACGCGTCGG
>C687J35504_10003036_pt1 | contig 11139 bp, 12 predicted proteins | sample RifCSPhighO2_02_FD_35504 | JGI IMG/M metagenome (IMG submission 35504) | reverse complement strand
ACTGAACCTTCGGTTACCGTTTTTCAGGTATCAGGGGTCCGCAGTCAGCAATCAGTTGTAGGGGCGGTTCGCGAACCGCCCCTACTGCTGACTATTGATTCCTGACCCAACACCTCTTTATATAACATATCTTTCAAAAGAGTAAATGGCTGGATTCAACAGGATACCACTGGATTTAACAGGTAAGATGAGAACAGGAGGGCAAAGCCCCCTTGCATCAGTAAAAAATAAGAGGCATAATGGGGGTGTCTATGGCCACATACTCTACACGACTACTAGTATTGTCCCTGATACTCTCCCTCTCGGGCTGCTTCTTTGGAGGGGAGAAAGGGCCTGCCGAGGGTATAACTACCCCTCAAGCCGGGCCTACCACCGATACTAAAACCCCACCGACCCCATCCACCAGGGAGGCGGAAAAGGCCAGGGAAACTCCCGCCCTCCCCGCAGAGAGACAAGAACTGTACGATGATATCCTGAGCCGTCTCAACTCCATGGAACGAGACTATCAATTCCTCAAGGACAAGGTCTCCATGCTAGAATTCCTCGTGGGAGACGCCTCCAGGGATTCCAAAAAGACAAAGGAGGAGATGCGGGTGGAGCTAGAAAAACTCAGGGCTCAACTCGCCGAATATAACACCCTCATACTCCGCATCCTGAGCAGGATGAGCAAGGAACAGGAAAAACAGGAACCCTCCCCATCCCCCCGTTAGGGATTAGTCACCAGTGGTAGCCGCAGGCTTTAGCCTGCGTTATACCGCCCTCCCGTTAGGGATTAGGGGTCCGGGACGAGGAGTTAGTAATTGGCAAAGAAAAAAATAACAGTTAAATTCCCCAGGCTCCGGTGCCCTAGTCCTAAGGTCTTCAAGACCAAAGGGGACAGACGCCTAAAGAAACCTACTACCGAGGAATTGAATGAACTGGAGAAAAAGGATGAATAAGCTAATCTCCCTTGCCACGGTAATGTCTTTATTCATACTCTTTTCCCACCCGGCCGGGGCTGTATGGACTAAGCTTACTGAGGAACAGACCAACCTGGCCATCGCCTACGGTAAGACCAATAAGGAGGCAGATTACCTGACCTTCTTCAAGGAATGGCGGGTGGACCTGGGTTACGGAAAGGGGGCCGCCAGGGTCATCACCCCATTCTCTAAGGTGGCCTTTGAGGCGAAAAACTCCCCCTTTGAACACGTCAAATTGACGCCCGATGACATAAATAAGCTCCTGGAAGAGTTGAAGGACAGGCTTGCCTTCGGGGTGTCCCTCTACGGGGACGAGTTAGACTTTGCTAAGGACTGTCATGCAGTCCTCAAGCACAAAGGACAGACTATAAGGCCAGTGGAAGAGCGTCATGCCGAGGTCGCAGAAAGTAGCAAGTCCTGGCCTCAGTCGCCTGCCTACAGGGCCATCTGCTACTACTATTTTGACCTCCACCGTATAGACCTAAACAGCACGGTAACCCTTGAGGTCTCTATTCCCAAAGGGAAGCCGGTAGAATTCACGTTTGACCTGTCAAAGATTAAGTAATTGTGGGCGGAGGGAAAGATAGAATTTTTGAATTTGCCCCTCCTTAATTACCATATAATGCAAACAAAAAAAGGGTAGCGGAGAGAGGGATATGTCTGTTGTAAAGACCTACCCTCAAACGCACCCTTTAACGAGACGATACCAATTTTAAAACAAAAAAGGCTGGGAGTCGGCTAATTACTCATACTACGTAGGGCATTTCACTACACTACATCGTTTAGCCGGCTTCCAGCCAAATTTCTACTCTTATGAGCGTCACTCACTCCTTTGGCTGGAAGTTAGGTCCCAGAGTTCGGGTTTTTAAACCCTTTTCTCTAGTTTCTAACTCCCAGCCAAATCCTTCCTTACTGACTTACTAACCGCTTCCGCTTAAGGCGGATACCCGCCCCCTTCTTTCACGCACACTACCGGTAAAAGGCCGTAAGCCCTTTATGTGCTTCCCCTAGAGCTCTTTTAGGAAGAGAAATTCTTATGGAATTTCTTAGCTTGCACCTTGCTTTTGGCCTTTTACCGATTTCTCTATGTCAAAGAGCGACGCCCTTTTATTCCACAATAATTATACCACATGATTGCCCGGTTGTCCAATAACTCAATAAAAACATATACTGGCAAAGCTCACCATCCCCATAGGGTCTGGCCACTGTCCGTACTTCATCAGCCTCCCTTTGGAGGCCCGTATCACCTTCAAGAGGGCATATATGGGGGTAAGCCCGCATATCTTCCTTTTGTCCCCATCTCTCTGCACGTCTGCAAAGAACCCCTCTGCATCCACTGCCTCTATGAACCTGATGGTCGCCGTGTCCTCCTGGGCAATGGCACCCAGGCGCTCCTGGTCTGCATAGAAGGGGTCCCCAAAGCGGGGGCCTACGTGGCTCAAGTCGGCACTAGCTATTACGCAGGTCTTCTTGGGATATGTGGACATTGTCTCTTTCAATACCTCCAGGAAATCCTTTACCTCTGTCAGGTGGCCAGGGCTTGAACCATTTTGCAGCGCCCCCTGAAAGGAGGAACAAAGGATTGGGACTATGGAGACGTCTTGCCTACCTCCAAACAGGTATTGGAGGAAGACCGCCTGCAACTCTATGGAGTGCTCCGCCTTATGGGCAAATTCCCCCTTAATGAACCTGTCCCCAGTTGCCTCCATCAGGGCATCTACAAAGGGCCGTTCTGTTTTAAGCACGCCCAGCGGCGTCTCAAAATCCTTCCTGGTCAGGGTAAAGGCCTCTCCCGTTGGGTGATGGGCCGTCCCGAGGAGTATAAAGACCCTTGCGTTGGAAGATTCTACTATCTCCTTATAGGCCCAGGCAAAACAGGGTCCGCCTCTGCCAAAATCAATATGGGGAATTACTGCCCCCTTTAATACGTCCCTCTCCTGCCTGCCCGGAAGACCGTTGGGCCCCCCCTCTGCGAGGAAGAACCCCTCTAATTGGGCCCTTAACGCCCCTGGGTCTCCCTCATAAGACCTACCTGCCAGGGTAGCCTTTCTTAGACTGGAGTTACTGAATTCTCCCCGCAGGCTCTCTACGAACGAGTTAAATCTCTCCCCCTCAAGGAGTGCATGGGCATCTAACTCCTTTACCATCCCTTCCAGGTGCTCAATAAACAATGCCGTCTTGTGTCTCCTGGCAAACTCGGCCTGGATATCCCTCAAGGAGTGATGGCCGTCAAAAAGGCGTAATACGTCCAATAGCTGATAAGGGACAAAGACCATTTTTTCTGTAATGCCTATGGGNTCTCTTATACAGAGTAACTTCTGGCCGGTCACTTCCACGGGAAAGATTTCAACAGGACGCAGTTTAGGGTATTCCATTTCTTTACTCTATCCAGGAGATGTCTTAGGCCGTAATTTAGACGTTTTTATATACTTTATAAAGGCGTATTTCAAGGGAACAACCCTTCGGGGTCATGCGCGAAGCTTCGCCATAGGCGAATCCGCCTTCGGCGTGACTTGACAGCATGGATAGAGTAGGTAATAATCGCCCCAACCTTGTGAAGTAGTAGGGGCGTATTGCGATACGCCCCTACGGAGGGGAATCCGATGACAAAAAGGTGTATCGCCGTGATAGGGAGTGGAGTGGCCACGGAGGAGGAGTCCAGGAATGCCCTGGAAGTAGGGCGGGAGATAGCCCGGCAGGGCGCCGTCCTGGTCTGTGGTGGGCTGACCGGGGTTATGGAGGCCGCCGCTAGGGGGGCAAAAGAGATGGGCGGCCTTACCCTGGGTATTATTCCAGGGGAAGACCCCTCCAGTGCCAACCCTTATATAGATATAGTTATACCCTCCGGCCTTGGTATAGCAAGGAACGTCCTCGTGGTCTCCTCGGGACAGGCTGTCATCGCCGTAGGGGGCAAATTGGGTACCCTCTCTGAGATTGCCATCGCCTTTGTTATAAAGAGACCAGTCATAGGATTAGGCACCTGGCAGATAGAGAAGGCCCGCTCTGGGGGGAACGAGATAATCTTCGCCAGGGATGCTAAGGAGGCAGTAAGGAAGGCCCTTGAAGTCATTGAGGGCAAATCCGCCTAAGAGGGGCACCCCCTGAGGTACGGGACCTGTACCTCCTTATCGCAGGCTAAAGCCTGCGGCTACAGTCGTCTGTGAAGACCAAAAAATTTGGCCCTGCACCTTAAATAACAGGTGCAGGGCCTGCGGGTTCTTGAACTTCTGGTAGGGGCGCATGCAATACGCCCTTACCTACTTCTAAACCTTCTAGGCTACAGCCCTTACGGAGTAATTCCCCTTGTGTCTATCCCTGAGCTCTCCCAGCTTAGACTTGTTCCAGTTGGATATACGGCTGTAATATCCTACTATACGGGTTACTCCATAGAGGGGATTCTTTACCCCCGTCTCCAAGGCCTTAATTAGGGCAGCTAACTCCTGTGTTAGTATTGCTTCCAGGGTAATATTGTGGGCTACCTTTTTTTCGTGGTCTAGCACCGTCAGACAGTGGGTAGAAAGGCCGTCGCCCTCTACATCCCCGTCTATCTCCAGGTACTCGTGGGCCTCTACGGCCTCGCTGAAGGACTGCAGGGCCACCTCCAACTCACAGATGGTCTCTACCCTGCCCCCTTTCTTCTTCACCTCCAGTATTGCTGGGGTCATCTCTCCTCCTTCCCATAAAAGCAGTTGATATTATAGAAAAGCGCCTCGTACATTCTATCTATTACCATCCCCTCCAGGCGGTGCGTACTATAATACTTTATCCAGCCTCTGTCAAGAGAAAAATACAATATTTAGTATGATTTTTTATTATTAACACTATATATAGCTGGTAGGGGCGACTGTCAGCCTTGGGTGGGTCGCCCCTACTTTGGGTCTATTACCTCGTGACCCTTCCCTATGCGGAGCGGGCGGTGCATCGCCTTGAGGAGGAACTCCCTGGCAATACGTATAGCTTCCAATAATGAGTACCCCTTGGCCAGCCCCGCAGAGATAGAGGAGGCCAGTACGCAACCGCTACCATGGACGTCTACTCCCGGGATGCGCCGGGCAGAAAATGTGGCAAGTTCCCTTCCATCATAAAATACATCTTCCACCTCCTCACCCGTAAAATGTGCATGGCCACCTTTAATCAGTACGTTTTTAGCTCCCATAGCATGGAGCCTCTGTACCGCCTCCCATCTATCAGGAACATCCCTTACAGAAATACCCGTAAGCCTCTCGGCCTCAGGTATGTTAGGCGTTATTAAAGAGGCCAAGGGGAAGAGTTCTGATTTCAGGACCTCCAGGGCCTCCTCATTAAGTAAGGGACAGCCCCCTTTGGCCAGTATTACCGGGTCAATGACTACCTTGTCTATCTTGTACTCCTTTATTTTATCTGCCACCACTTTCACTATGTCTTTGTTCAGCAACATGCCCGTCTTCAGGGCATCCGTGCCTATATCTTGCATAATGGAATCTATTTGTCGGGCAACGAAGGCTGGAGGGACGGGGTAAATATCCTGGACTCCCTGGGTATTCTGGGCGGTGAGGGCCGTTATGGTGGTCGTACCATAAACCCCCAGGGCTGTTACTGCCTTGAGGTCTGCCTGTATGCCAGCCCCGGCGCAAGTGTCCGAACCTCCAATAAGGAGCACCCTTTTCATGTTTTTATCTAGCCCACGCTGGCCAGCCCCTGGCGGCTCAGGCCACCCAGGGAAGACCCCTGCAGTCTACCCTTTAAGGTGGGGAATTTTTTGAGTGTGGCATCCGTCTCCACCAATCTGAAGGCGTCTTCCCTGGCCTGGACCAGGAGGGGGAGGTCCCTTACCAGGTCTGCCACCTTCAGGTCTGGCAGGCCGTGCTGTCTGGTGCCAAAAAGTTCGCCTGGTCCCCTAAGCTTGAGGTCCTCTTCTGCAATAATAAAGCCGTCATTAGTCCTGGTGAAGACCTCAAGCCTTTTTTTGGCCTCAAGGCTACCGGGTTCAGCAAAGAGCAGGCAATTAGATTGTTCCGCCCCCCTGCCTATCCGCCCCCTCAGCTGGTGGAGCTGGGCCAGACCAAACCTCTCAGCATGTTCTATGACCATAATAGTGGCGTTAGGCACGTCAATACCCACCTCTATAACGACGGTAGAGACCAGGATATGTATCCGTCTCTCCCTGAAGTCGCGCATGATACGTTCCTTCTCTGCGGAACTCATCCGCCCGTGGAGGGGCTCCACCCTGAACTCGGGGAAGTATTTCTGGAACAATCTTGCACCCTCTTTGGCCGAACGGAGGTCTAGTCTCTCGGATTCCTCTATTATGGGATACACGACGAAGACCTGCCTCCCCTCTCTTAGCCGACAGCGGAGGAACTCACTGGCCTCCTGTAGCCTCTTCCTGGATACCCAGAGGGTCTTTACAGGCGGCCTCCCGGGGGGCATCTCGTCAATGATAGAGACGTCCAGGTCACCGAAGAGGGTCAGGGACAGACTCCTGGGTATGGGTGTCGCCGTCATAACGAGGACGTCTGGTCTATGCCCCTTCAGTCTCAACCCGGCCCTCTGCAATACGCCAAACTTGTGCTGTTCGTCCACTACCGCGAGACCTAGTTTCTTGAAGTGGACGTCTCTGGATACAAGGGCATGGGTGCCTACGGCTATATCAATCTCTCCTTTGGCCAGGGCCTCAAGGTTTTCCTTCCTCCCGGGGCTGCCCCCGACAAACAGGGCAACCTTTACCCTTGCACGAGCCAGGTAGCGCTCAAGGGTACGGTAGTGCTGTTCCGCCAGTATCTCCGTAGGGGCCATAAGGGCGGCCTGAAAGCCGTTTGCCACGGCGGCAAGCATGGCGTAAAGGGCCACCACCGTCTTGCCCGAACCCACGTCCCCCTGGAGGAGACGGTTCATTGGCCGTGGACTCTCCATGTCCCTCCTGATATCCCCTATGGCCCTCTCCTGCGCCCCCGTTAGCCTGAAGGGAAACAGTCTGCGGACGTGGACGTCTACGTTGGGACCTATGCTAAAGGCGTACCCCTTCTCCTGTCTTACCCTGTTCCGTCTCAGGGCCACAGCCATCTGAAAGAGGAATAGTTCCTCATAGACCAGCCGTTTCCTGGCCCTCCTCATGGCCTCCATAGAGGCAGGGAAATGGACCTCCTTTACGGCCTCCTGGAGGGGCATCAGCCGCCTGAGCCTCTGGAGTGATGGGGGGATTACCTCTTCAAGGTATGGAACACACTCCTCCAGGGCACGCATGGCAAGCCTCCTCAGATAACCCTGCCCAATCCCCTCCGTGAGGGGGTATATCGGGACAATGCCACTAGCGTAGGAGCGACTGTCAGCCTCAGGCGGGTTACCCCTACCCTCATCTAGAAACTCAAATTCGGGGTTGACTATCTGGAGGTATTTGTAGCTCCCTATCTTCCCGTGGAGGAGTACCTCCTGTCCCTTACGGAACTTCTCCGCAAGAAAGGGCTGGTTAAACCACGTGGCGGCGATAGTCCCCGTACGGTCATCCACCAGTACCTCCAGCAAGGTCCTCCTGCCTCTAGTGGGTTTGAGACCGACGTCTAACACCGTTCCCTTTACCGTGGCAATAGAGCCAAATTTTACGTCCTTTATGGGCGTAATCTGGCTCCTGTCCTGATAATCCCTTGGTAAGAAATAAAGCAGTCCCTGTGGGGTGAAGAGGCCCAGCCTGCCGAGTAATTCGGCCCGCTTTGGCCCTACGCCCTTGAGATACTGGAGGGGTTTCTGGAGTGGGTTGTCTCTGGACTCAATAGTCCGCCTCAGGCGGATTGCCAGCCTTAGGGGCAACGGCGGTTCCTCCAAAAATACAGTGTAGGGGCGACCCGCCGGGTCGCCCCTACTAAAAAAACGAGGTTTCTGCTTACTCCCTACTGCTTTTTCACAACCATTTCCTTCTCTTGAAGTAAATCAACATGGAGACACCAATGGCAACCATAATGGCCCAGATGGTGAAATAACCCCACTTCCACCCAAGTTCTGGCATGTACCTGAAGTTCATACCGTAAACACCTACGATAAAGGTAAGGGGCATGAATATAGTGGCTATGATGGTGAGTACCTTCATCACCTCGTTCAATTTATTACTGATACTTGAGAGATAGATATCAAGCATCCCTGAGAGCATGTCGCGGGACGTCTCTATAGAGTCAATCACCTGGATGGTGTGGTCGTAGACGTCTCTGAGGTATATCCTGACCGCCTCCTTAATCAGCGCCGATTCCCCCCTTTCAAGTCCACTGATTACCTCCCTTAGGGGCCAGACTGACTTGCGCAAGAATAGCATCTCCCGTTTCAGGTTATGAAGGGCTTGTAAGGTCTTTCGTGTCGGACGTGTTACTAGCTCCTCCTCCAGGGACTCTATGCCTTCCCCGAGTCTCTCCAGTATTACGAAGTAGTTGTCCACTATAGAGTCCAGGAGGGCGTAGGCGAGGTAATCGGCCCCCATCTTCCTTGGGTGCCCCTTGCCCGTCCTTATCCGCTCCCTGAGCGGGTTAAAGACGTCTACCTCTATCTCCTGAAAGGAGAGGACAAAGTTCTGGCCCAGTATCACACTCATCTGCTCACTGACTATCTCGTTAGTCCTTCCATTGTGGAAGAGCATCTTAAGGACGACGTAGACGTAGCTGCCAAAATCCTCCATCTTCGGACGCTGGTCGGTGTTGAGGATGTCTTCCATCACAAGTGGGTGCAGTCCGAAATAACCGCCAATCTTCTCTATGACCTCTGGCCGATGGATACCAGCCACGTCTATCCACGTAACGGTGGGCTTATCCTTAAAGGGGAGGCACTCCTCCGGCGTCTTTACCTCTTTCTCATGGAAGTGCGTCTCGTCGTACTCTATTATTCTTATCCTAACTTCCTCGGTCTTCTTCTCCCCGATATGGACGAGACTGCCGGGCGGGAGGCCTACTTTTTTAGACCGTTTCTTGATGCGTTTGGGCATGGTTGGTTCCTCATGCCATAGGCATAGAATGTGAGCAATTAAACCGTTTCAAATTGCAAGCTCTTTAGCATTTCTATTGGAACACGTTTGCTTAATCCCAATATCTCAACCCCAACCACATTGTCCTTAGCATCGTAGTCAAGGATCACACCTGGTTTAATCTCCTCCGATTCTACAATTGCTGATTCATCCAGTCTGAAATACAAGGCATCGTTCTTGTGGTCTACTTTTAGTCTCATGACTTTCTCCTTAATCTGCGGTCAAAGAAGAGGGTTACAATTCTTTGGGGCTTGACATCTGAGTTTACGACGACACGCAAATATCGTCCCCCATATTCCCCAATTGCTCCAATATAGTGAACCATGCCACCATGCCTTTCCTGCTTCTCAGGGGCATCCATAGTCAATTTCACCCAGGCTTCCCTGATGTTTCGTTCCTTTAGCATATCAAAAGCGTGCTCAGAAAACTCGTAATCTATCATACAACCGCCTTTATTGGAGGGTTAACGTTGGCAATAACGAGACCCTCCGCTCCGCTCAGGGTGACATGCGTCTAAACGTCATTCTGAGCGAAGCGAAGAATCTCAAAAACATTTAAAAGAATGTAGGGGCATCATGTCGGGTGCATCAAGAGTCACCCGATTTCTTTTTCACTGCCTGGACTGCCTCCCGTGTCAGCCTTGGGTGTGCCTCAAGGATTTGCTCCACAGTCTCACCCGCAGCAAGCTTCTCAAGGATGGATTCCACAGTAATGCGGGTTCCCGCTATTACTGGCTTATCCATCATGATCAAGGGGTCAGATTGGATGAGGTTTTTGGGCATCGTTTAGTACCTCCGTTTGCTATACATAATAATTGTATCTATTGAAGTCTTAAAAGCAAAGACCCTATTCTCTCTGTCTTCTTCTCCCCGATATGGACGAGACTGCCGGGCGGGAGACCTACTTTCTTAGAACGTTTTTTGATGCGTTTGGGCATGGGTAACAACTTTAATTGTGACTAGTTATAGAATCCATTCGCAATATGTTTTCCTTAAATTCGCTCCACCTGTAGGCCTTTAAATTATATGGAGAAAGCTTTGGCAAGCTACATTGCTGTGTTTTGTCATTGGTCACAAAATAATCTGCGGCGTTCGCATTTATTAAATGTCTATAGTCTTTCATGGATTTTTTGCCAGGTGCGCCGGGATTTGTTAAAGCAATAAAATTCAAGTGTAGTTGGCAATTTATGTAGGTATTTAGAAATGGATATTTTCCTGGGTCAGAAAACAACACTGTGTCTGTGATATTTCTCGCTTTTTCTTCAAATTCACTTTGATTCAAAATTGCACGTCTACGTCCCCAATCACTTTGCAGTTCATCAAAATTTTTTGGCTTTGGAACATTGGTATTTTCTTTACGAACGGCCTCTCCATAACGAGTAAGGCTTTTGGCAATACGATTTTCCCTTCTTTGAATAAACCTTCTTGCTCTATCAGAGTACCCTCTTGCTAGTCGACACATTTCTTTTTTCGTTGCTATAGCATTATTCCCATCAAGGTAAGGTAAAAGTTTGCCACCGGTACGTGCATAATCTAAATCAGATTCTATAAGTTTGTCCGTAAGCTTAAGAAAATAATCAATATCAAGGCCGCACAAATATTGGAAAATCTTCTTCCCCAGTTCAGTATTTTTTGAATTATTTCTATCAAGAAAGCACCTCCCAAATTCATAAATATTATACATTCCCAAGCAGATTTCTATTTGTTTAGACCCGAGGGTTTGTTTGAATTCAGATACTGGCACTGTATCACATACACACTGCCAAACGTCCTGGTCAAAATACACTTTCATTGTCTACCAGCCTAATAGGGTACGTCTTGACGCGCTCCACATCCCCCCCCTTGATGGGAGGGGGAAGGTTGAAAATCTGCCATATTTTGGGCGGGGGGAGGGTGTTATCCATACATCAATCACCCTCTCCCTACCCTCCCCCCCTCAAGGGGGAGGGAAATATTATTGGCCTCCCAACCAAGGGGAAGAAATTTAGGACCTACAAAAGCTTTATCCCCAGTTCCTTCAGCTGTTGTGCATCTACCTCTGACGGGGCCTCGGTGAGGAGGCAGGAGGCCTTCTGGGTCTTGGGGAAGGCGATTACTTCTCGGATGTCTTCCAGTCCAAGGAGCATGGCCGTCAGCCTGTCCAGCCCCAGGGCAATCCCTCCGTGGGGCGGGGCCCCGTATTTGAACGCCTCCAGTAAGAAGC
>C687J35504_10003022_pt1 | contig 11166 bp, 10 predicted proteins | sample RifCSPhighO2_02_FD_35504 | JGI IMG/M metagenome (IMG submission 35504) | reverse complement strand
CCCAAATTCCCTCACCCGGCCTACGGCCACCCTCTCCCTCAGGGAGAGGGGAGGGTGAGGGCAAAAAAGGGGGCAGGGGGAGCTATGGCAAAGAGTTCGAGCAGGCACTAAAGAACTACCAGCAAAAGTATTTCTGGATCAAGAATAACTATTTTGATGCACATGTGCTTTCCCAGGCTCATTTTAAGAAAGAGGTTGAACTGTGGAGGAAATCTGGTGCGGATTTGGAAGTGAAGTATAAGCAGTTACGCGATACGCCGCGACTTAGCGCACAGAAAAAAGCCGCCCTATTCAAAAAGTACAAATTCTCGCGGCTTTTGCGTACGCTGCTTAAAATTTCCGAAGATTTTACTTGGTGGCAGGATGAGCGCAAGAGATCGACATTTTTGAATATCCATATGGGAGTGCGGATCTTAGGCGAGATGGCGCGGCGGCGCGGGATTGACCCAGAGCTCACCAAATTTTTTGTACCTAACGAAGTGGAGCGGTGGTTTGTACATGGGAAACCGAGTATGTCAGAACTGAAAGAACGTCAGAAAGGATGTGGAGTGGTGTCTATTCGTAGCGGATATTCCATCGTGACTGGCAAAGCTATAGAGGCAATGCGGCGCACAATGTTTCCACAAAAACAACAAGATGCCGTGCGTGATATTCGGGGTCTTGCCGCCTCAGTGGGAAGGGTAGTGGGGACAGTAAAAATAGTAGATTCAGCGCGTCAGGTTGGGAAAGTTCAAAAAGGGGATATATTAGTGGCAGTCATGACCCGGCCGGATTATATTGCCGGTCTTAAAAAGGCCGCGGCAGTGGTTACCAACGAAGGCGGCATTACTTGCCATGCCGCGATTGTTTCGCGTGAGCTCGGCATTCCCTGCGTGATAGGCACCAAGATTGCTACCGAGGTGCTTAAAGATGGTGATCTGGTAGAAGTCAATGCTAATCATGGGGTGGTGACGGTGTTAAAGCGAGCGGTATGAAGGCATGTCTGCCAGCTTGCCTAATTGTATCAAAAATGATACAATTACAATATAAAAATGATATGATTTTTAAAATATATGTCTGAAGGAGAATCAATTATCGTCCGCCACGGCGATAAGGGGAAGTGGAAAATTGATGAGCAAGAATTGCGCGCCTCGCTTGCGCCGGAAGAAGCCGAATTAGTTTTGTCAGTGTTAAAAAGTGAATTTGAAGAGCTTACTGAAACTCCGCTTAAACTGGAAGGGATTAAACGCAGTTTGCGGTTAGGCGACGCGCTTTTTGAAAAATTACCAGAGCGGAGTGTGCTGGTAAGCATTGACAGTGGAAAAGATCGGGCGCAACTTACTCGCGCGCTGGCCACGGCGCGTATTGCCCAGCGTGAGGCACAGTATAATAAAGAGCATGGGAAAGATGCCAAAAGAGTGGATATGTTGCAGGTGGACGAAAAAGAGCTGGTAAAACTCATGGCAGATTCCAGCGATAAAACCTGGACGCCATTTGCGGAAATGATGACCAGAGATGGGATTAGCGAAGCAGAAGCAGTGGCGCGCTGGCTAAATGAAATGAATAGGATGGTGCCACGCACTGACCCCGCAATTCATCCGGAAGAATCAGCGCAACGGTATCGGCAGGCAGTGCGCACTTTGCGCGAAAGAATTACCAGTGATAAAGTGCCTGTAGTATTATTTGGCGCCGGACACAGCGGCGCGCTTGGGCAAATACGATATGAAAAACTAGGAGTCCGTCCGGCAACTGCCGAAGATGCCCCAAAGTTTTGTGAAATGTTTATGTTTGACGCAGAAGGGAATCTCGTTAAAACAGAAGGGGTGGAGGTATAAAATCCATTCTCCAATTCCCGCCAGAGGCGGACAGGCGCGCGAATTGGAGAATGAGTAACAATATGTCAAGGAATAATTTACACCCTATCCAGCAATTATTTTTAGATCGCGCAAAAAAGCAAAAACGCAAAATCGCGATTGGCATTATGCGGCCGATTCCGGAGACCGTGGAAAGTTTGAAGCGCGCGTCCGAGTATGCGGATCTTGTGGTGGTGGGCGCAAAAGTGGATGGCTTTGAGAATATTGCGGAGGCCAATGACGATGAAGCGAGTCGCATTATTATTCGTCTGCTCAAGGAAGGAAAGGTGGATGGCATTGTGCGCGGGCAAGTCAAGGATTCTTTTACGCTGGATGAGTTTCATCGGCAATTTGGTAAAGAACCTTTGCCAAGCAATCGCAAAGTGTGTCCGGGCATATTACAAAAAGATCAGTATTGTTTTGTGGCCAGCACCAGTTCAATCTATCAAGGGCACACTTTAGAGGACAAGAAATATGAAATTGATCGGCTGATTCGGTACATGGAAGAGGATATTGGCATGATTCCCAAAATTGGCGTGATGTCTAGCTTGCGGCCCACAAGCAAAGTCGGGAAGTACCCCTTGCTGGATGATATTGCCGCGATCAATACGCAACTGGCAGAATATTTGCGCGGCCGCGGATACGACACAAAAGAATATTATTTTGAGTATGAGACCGCAGTATGGGACGGCGCCACACTAATTGTGCCTTCTATGGGGTTGGTCGGAAATGCTTGGTTTAAGGCCCTGCTATATTTGGGCGGTTGGAATTGTCTGGCCTGCCCATACCTGGACTTAGGCGTTGTGTATGAAGACGGCACCCGCAATGAAAAAGATTTTTTCTGGCACATCGTTCATGCCGTGGCAATGGCCAATAGCCATCGTAAGTAAAAAGTTCCATAGTTTCAAGTATAGAACTTTTTCAATAAAAATATGACAGAACGCAGATCATCATGGACACTCCCAGGAGGATTTGAAAGGAGCGAACTGGCCATTGCTCCGGAGGAGCGGGAGAATGAGCCGCAGATGAAGTGCGTAAACCTTGCTCGTGAGATAGGAATTGAATCGGATCTTACGGGTTCGGAAGTGAAATCGCATGAAATGACGCCGGCAGAATCAGTGGTGGTCTATAGAGATGCGGTTAAGCGCGGAGAACTGTCGCCGGTTTTTATTGGAATTCCGCATAGTGGAGAAATGGTGCCGGAGCATATCTGGCGCAGACGAGCGTCAGATACTAAATCATTCGGGCCGCAAAGCGGGCTGGATGCGGGCACACGCACTTTGTTTGAGCCGTCGCGCGGGGAATTTTTAGCAGTGCGCACGCGATTGAGCCGCGTGGTAGTGGATTGCAATCGTGAGCCCACTGATTTTTCCGGCAAAGCGCCAAGTTTTATGGGTGTGTCGTGGGAGAAAGATTTGCAAGGCAATCCAATTTATAAAAATGGGCAAGAGTTGGCACAGCAAGAAAAAGAAAAATTGGTCAGTCAATTTTACAACGCCTATTACCGCCGTTTGCACGCGGTTGCCGCAACAGTCCTGCGAGAGCATGAACAAGCATTGTTTGTGGACGGGCATTCGTTTCCTGGTGATGAAGATGTGCCGGCATACGGAGTACGAGCAGATGCATCAAAACCGTTAATTTTGCTCGGCACAGGAAAGGGCAAAGTCGGCATGCTTGGCGTGGAAGACGAGATTGTTAAGGCGTTGCAGGAAGTGCTTGAGCGTGAAATACCAGATGATTTTAAAGATTGGTCTCCGCTTTTGGATAGAAAAGTTGCGGTCAATGAAATGTGGACCGGAACTCGCAATATCAGATATTGGGGACGAGAAGAGTGGTTTAAAAAAGGCCAGCTTCCGCCTACCAGTCGGGCAATTCAGATTGAGGTAAATCAATGCGGATATTTTAACAATGGTAAATATGATCGCGAGAAGATGAAAGTATTGCATGAGGCGTTATATGCCGGGTTGCAAAGAGTAGCAGAAATGGTGCGGAAAAAATAAAACGGTTTCCTCCCCTTAAGATAAGGGGAGGTTAGGAGGGGTTATGAAGAATCCGTAACCCCCTCTAGCTCCCCCTTAATTTAAGGTGGAGAATTGGGGGAGAATTTGGTAAAAAAAAATGGGCGTGCGTCCTGACGGGCGCACGCCCTTGTGGTTATCGTCGACTTGTCGTGGCTAGGATTCCACGAACTCGTTGAACTTGCGCAGAAGTTTTTGCTCCATGAGGCGAAGCATTCGGCGACCTCTTGTGGTGTCCGCCTTGCGCTGGTCGCCCTTGGAGCCGGAGGGGAACATCTGGCGGAACGCTTCGGGGTTGCCGCCTTGGGTACCGACGCCGTGACCGCCAAGGGTTACCATGTCATCGGTGATCGGCGCGTTCACATAGCTGAGCATTTCATCAGCGCGGCCATGCTCCTCAAGCATGGTGTAGATGATGGAACACTCGGCCGCGCCGGCATGGCTGACTGCCTCGCCAAAGGAGTTCAGGAGCTCGCCCAGCTCGCCATCCTTTACGTAGAACAGCGCGTCCAGCGGCTCGCAGATCTGGAGTCCGGCGATCTCCTTGCCGAGTCCTTGGACAGCCGCGTGGAACGGCGCGACGTTCCCGCCGTGTCCCATGATGGCGAAGAGGTGCGTGACACCCATGCGGTGAAGCGAGCGCAGGACAGACGCGGCGACCCCGTAGGCCGCTTCTTGCGAAAGCGAAACCGTGCCGGGGAAGGCCTCGTGGTGCCGGCTCATGCCGATGGGAACCGTGGGAAACTGGAGGATGTTGCGCTCACGCCCGATGAATCGCGCGAAGTGCTCGGCGATGAGCGTGTCGGTGTCCAGCGGCATGCGCGGACCGTGCTGTTCTTGCGAACCCCAGCCCCAGACCGCGAAACAGCGACCGTTCGGCGCCTTGTCGCTTCGGATGGCCGCGCCTACTTCTCCCCAACTCATGCGTCCGGCAACGGTTGTATTACGCAGGTTACTCAAGGTGCGTCTCCTTTCAGTGTGCTCCGATTACAGTCGGAGCAGGGGGATCAATTACATTCAAAACAATTTTATAGTAACACGAAACTTGCCGATTGTCAAGGCGGTATACAGTTAACCTTACAGGTTGACATTGTGACATACTGGGGGTGACATTTTCTACCCAAGGCAAAAATGGTTGACACTTTTTTTGACTTTGGTATAATAAGGTTGGAGATGATATTATCTTAAATTATCGCTATATGCACACTAAAACACTATGATTCAAGAACGTTACATTCAGCGCATTATTGGAGAGAATCTTAAAGAAAAGATGGTATTTCTTGGAGGCCCACGACAGGTTGGTAAGACTACTTTGGCAAAGCAGATTGCCAAACAAGAATATCCTCGTTCTCTTTATCTCAATTGGGATTATCGCGAGGACCGCGCGCAAATGCTGTCTGGCAAAATTCCGGGGGATACACCATTAGTGATATTTGATGAATTCCATAAATATCGGCTGTGGAAGACCAGAGTGAAAGGATTGTTTGATAAATATCACGATCGGCTTCATATTTTAGTGACTGGCAGCGCGCGTCTGGATGTATATCGTCGGGGCGGTGATAGTTTGATGGGGAGGTACTATTATTATCGCCTTCACCCTTTTTCACTTGCGGAAATGCTAGAGTTCAATGCGATGCCGCAGATACTGGGCGAACTTATATTTCCAGAATTTTTGCCGAAGGCAAGAGCGGCCCTTGATGATCTGTTTGTATTTGGCGGATTTCCTGAGCCCTTGCTCAAAAAAGACCAGAAGGTACTTCGTCAATTTCATAATCAATATGTTGATCGTTTGGTACGTGAGGACATTCGTGATATTGAATCAATACGTGATCTTTCGTCGCTTCAAGTCTTGGTTGATCTTTTACCGCATAAAGTAGGCGCATTGCTTTCACTTAATGCGCTTCGTGAAGATTTAGAGGTCGCCCATAAAACCGTTGCGCTTTGGATGGATATTTTGGAGCGCTTTTATTATCATTTTCGTATTTACCCTTTTGCATTCGCGACTATAAAATCCTTGCGCAAAGAGCCAAAGATGTATCTATGGGATTGGTCACAGGTGGAAGACGAAGCGCAACGCTTTGAGAATATGGTTGCCTCTCATTTGTTGAAATTTGTGCACTTTCTTTATGATGCTGAAGGATATAGAGTGGCATTGCATTTTTTGCGCGATCGTGCTGGCCACGAGACGGACTTTTTAGTTACGGTGGACAAAAAGCCCTGGTTTGCGGTTGAAGTAAAATGGGCCGATACGCAGGTATCAAAATCCCTGCGATATTTTACGGAAAAACTCCGCATTCCGTTTGCATATCAAGTAGCGCACGAGCCAAAAGTCGATTTTTTGCAGAATGGCGTTAGGGTGATGAGCGCTGATAAATTTTTAAGCGCATTGGTGTAACTGGAAGTAAAGCAATCATTATCATGGGTGACATAAAATTAGGCATCAATCCCAAGCGCGAACTTTTTGTCTGGGGGCCGATTGAGGGGGCATGGCAATATCCTTCGTATTGGGTCTTGACTTACTTCAGTCGGTTTCCAAAAACCTATGGCGTGCATTGGCCAGAGGCGCTTTTTGCGTTTAATCATCATAAGATGACCTATATTTGCGAATACGATGCGTTGCGTGCCGCAGGATGGCGGGTGATGGAGAAATGGATTTTGCCGGATGAGAAATATAATTTAGTGCGCGGGAGGTTTGATCAGGCGGTTAAACAGCTTCTTGCGCTCAATCATAAAATAATGCAGATGATTGACCCTCACCCTGCCCTCCCCGGGGCCTGCGCTCACTCGGCCCGTCTTCGACCCCCGCGGGAGAGGAATAAGGTGAGGGGAGCACTCAATGCAGAACTGTACCATCAGTGGAAAGAAGCGTATCTAGATTTTTGGAATCATGGGACGGTGTCGGAGCTGGCCAATTGGGGCGGGGAAAAGTTTTTAATGGATGCGCTTAAAAAACGCGGACTGGCTGGCCAAGAATATCTGCAGGCGCTGGAAGTTTTAAGCGCGCCGTCGGAGTTGGGATTTTTTCAAGAGGAAGAAAGGGATTTGTTGAGGATTGCCCTTATGCATAACCCTCCCCAGCCCTCCCTTATCTTAAGGGAGGGAGATCTATTGAAACCCCCTCTTAAGGTAAGAGGGGGTAGGGGGAGTTATGAGGTAGGTGATGATAATTTGATGAATGATCTGAAGAAGCACGCGCAAAAGTATTTTTGGCTACACAATAGTTATTATGGCGCACAAGTGCTCAATGTTGCGGATTTTGCAAAGCGACTCAAAGAGGAAATAAAGAAGGGCCATATTCAAGAACGACTGCGGGCAATAGAGAAGGCGCCACAAGAGCGTGCGCGCGCCAAAGAAGCCATGATCAAAAAACTGGAGTTTTCAAAATTGGAAGCCACTGTGGCGCGTAAGCTTGGCCAGACAATTTCCTGGCAAGATGAACGGAAAAAATATGTGTGGCAAGCCAATCAAGTGATTGATATTTGGTTGCAGGAGGTAGCAAAGCGCGCGCGGGCGCCGTTGGTGATGTGTAAAGATTTGATGCCAGAAGAAATTGAAGCGGTATTGTCGGGTGCTAAAGTAAATGTGCGCCGCCTGGCACAAAAGCGGCGCGTTAGTGTAATGCATTTGGAATGGAGAAAAGGCACTTTGCGAGTGTATGCCGACAAAGACGCGCTTAAAAGGTTAGTTCCATTTGAAAGGCGTGCGACTAGTGGTATAGCAGAAGTGCAAGGACTGGTGGTAAGCCGTGGACTAAAGGTACGCGGGAGAGTGCGTTTGATTTTTTCACCCCATAAAGAACAGCAGCGGATGAAACAAGGAGATATTTTGGTCACTGCCATGACTTCGCCGGACTACATTGTGGTCATGAAGCGGGCGGCCGCAATTGTAACCGATGAGGGAGGGATGACCTCGCATGCGGCCGTGGTCTCTCGCGAGCTTGGCATACCCTGCATTGTCGGAACCAAAGTCGCCACGCAAGTATTTAAGGATGGAGATTTGGTGGAGGTGGACGCTTATAAAGGATTAGTGAAAAAGTTATGAAAATTACAAAATTGATTTCTGAAATTGGACGGCATACCTGGTGGTCGGAGGAAGCGCCGGGTGTGCCTCTATTTTGCATTTGGATACGCGCATTTGTGGAGCAATCCAAATTTTGGCATCCCAAATTGCCTTCCATGATCATTGGATTTTTCAAAAATGATTTTGTGTACGAAGAAACTCCGGAAGATGAAAAATTAAAAATCTGGAATTATGTTTGGCAGAAATATCAGAAGAGCTCGGGTTTTATGGATGATATTTATCGGCAGTGGCGCGGTTTTGCAAAAGGAATTACCAAAGAAGGGGAGCATTTTCTTACTTACTCCATCGCCATGAGTAATGAGGATGTTGCGCGCTCATTTGAACGATTTGCAAACTATGCAACTAATCATTGGCGCGTAACTTGGGGACTGGAAGCGGCTGATATTTTTACAAGCTATGAATTGCCGCGGATATTAACAAAAGAATTACCACATTTGGATTTTCAGGATCGCAACAATCTCGCGTTTACGCTGTCTGCTCCGACGCAATTAAGTTTTATGGAAGAAGAGCGGATTAATTTGCTTCGCATGGCAAGCCGGTCATATAGCTTTATTAAAGCGCATAAGGGGCGCGCGATCCCGGTAAAGATCCGATATGTATGCGAAAATTTGGCCACCAATTATATTTGGTTTTTTTCAAATTATCGCGAAAGCGTGCCGTTTACTGCAACGCAAGTGTGGCGGCAATTGCAAGATCTTTGTAAACAAAGAAACCGCGCGGAATTAATAGAAGAAGCGCACAGATTACAGGGAAAGATAATGCGTCTAAAAACAGAAAAGCAAAATTTATATCGGGTACACCATATTTCAAAGAAATTGCGCTCCGCATTTGAAATTCTGGAATGTTGGAGCGATTGGACTGACGAGCGCAAACAAGTCGCTTTGGAGGTAAATTATTATTTAGAGCAATATGTCCAAGAAATTGCGCGCAGAATACAATGCGGTATATGGGAAATTAAATATATGACGCTGGATGAGTTACAAAATTCATTGCATCAGAGTAGACCGGCTGTATCTTATGCAGTTCTTAAAGAGCGGAGGAAGTTTTCTGTATTTGTGGAGCTGAAACGGCAAGGAATGCATCAGGAGAGTATTATCACTGGTCGTGCAGCGCATTCATTGTGGGAAGCAATTTTTGGAATGCAAAAAACCGGTGAGATCTCTGGGCAAGTTGCCTCGGCTCCGGTTGCCCATATGCAAGGGCGTGTTCAAGTTGTTTTGGATGCATCAAAAACAAGATTTAAGCGTGGGGCGATTCTTGTTACAACCATGACGCGGCCAGAGTTTGTGCCGCTTATGCATCGCGCATCTGCTATCATTACAGACGAGGGTGGATTGACTTGCCACGCGGCAATTGTCTCCCGCGAGCTGGGCATTCCCTGTGTGATCGGCACCAAGATCGCGACCAAGGTGCTCAAGGATGGGGATCTCGTGGAGGTGGATGCGACACATGGAGTAGTAACAATGCTAAAGCGGGGTTGACAGAATTTATGTCAATGGTATACTGATAATAGTTAATAAATATTATTAAATAATAAATCTATGTCTAATACAGCCATTATTCCAATTTCACTCCCTAAAGAACTGGCGCGCGAAGTTGATCGTGAAGCTAAGGCGCGGTCCATGACACGCTCGGAGTTTGTGCGAGATCTTATACGCCGCCAGGTCTCTTTTTCTGCTCTTCGTGAATTACAGCGCGAGACAGCGCGCCGTGCTCCGAAGACAGGCATAAAAACATTAGAAGATGCAGTCCGCGCAGTACGCGACTTGCGAAGCGGCCGTTTGAAATAAACAGCGGATATGGAGCGCATTGTGCTTGACAGTAATGTGCTTGTATCCGCTTTTGCCATGCCATATGGCGTGGTGGGGCAGATTTTTGACGCATGGCAGGAGAGGCGTTTTCTTTTGGTAACTTCGGATTACATCATCAATGAAATCGGACGTATCCTTGAGATTAAGATAGGCCTTGAGCAAGATTTTATTCTTCACAGAATTGAAGAAATATATTATATTGCTGAAGTGGTTGAGCCGGCAGTGGTGAACCATCAAAATATTGATGAAAATGACCTCCCAATACTTGGTACGGCAGTTGCGGGATACGCAGGAACAATAGTAACCGGCGATAACGTACTGCTTAAATTGCGAACATTTCGTGGTATTCGCATTATTTCGCCGCGAGATTTCCTTGATGAATTAAACGGGATATAAAATATGCCTGAGATGGCCTAGTGGAAGTTGACGCGGTAAAAGGGATTGTGAGAAAGTTGAAATAATTATTTTATATCTTCAAGTAATTTTAGATCGTTCAGTCCTTCATCAAGGCGGTCGGGGAAGTCTTGCTTAGTTGGCTGGGAAGAGGGGAGGGAGGGGATGGTTGGGCCGGTTGGGGTAGGTGGCTGTGGTGTTGCGCGTAAGCACCCTGCTCCTAAAAGCATGATTATGGCAAGAGGGAAAAATATTTTTTTCATAATACAAGGCGCGGTCTTATATTTTCAATAAAAAATCTCCACGCGGTTTGCAAGCTTTGCACAATGCGCACGCGATCCGTATTGTCTTTGGCGGCGTAGAGCGCAATTTTGTGTTCTTCAACTTGCGTATCAAAATCCGCAACTCGCTCCCATGGCGCGCCGTGGCTTATTAAAAGTTCAGCCGTCACTTCCAGATTATACATGCGGAAAAGCGTAAGCCAAATAATTTTTTCTTTAAAATCTTCAAGGCAGGTCGTACGCTGAGTGTTAGTTTTTGCAAGGCAGGTTTGCTTTGCCGATTGAAGATCATCCGGCAAGCCAATTACGCGCTTTGCGCATAAGATGCGCGGTTTGCCGTCTGCTTCATTCCAACATGGCGCAAGTTTGCGATAAAAGTCAGTGCACTTGGCAAATTCTTTTTGTGTTGTTTGCGCGCGGCAAAGCTCTGGGGCGTATTGAATGGAAAGTTCAAGAGTAAAATCTTCCGGACTTAATTGCAAGCGGCATTTGATGCGTTCTTTTAATGTAGGAAGCTGTCCGCATTTTAGACCTGGACACAAACGATCAGTAAATGGTCGCGGAGTAGTAATTGCCGGACAATCAAACGTACGCCGGCATGTCCGCGTTTGGTGTCCAACTTTATTGCAAGCGCTCCAGGGCGCGCAGTTCCAAGTGTCTTCACTGCAGGTTTGAGTTGCACCACCCCTAACCCCTCCTCCGGAAGGAGGGGAAATGGATTTTTCTCCCCCTGCCAGAGGGGGAGTTAGAG
>C687J35504_10003021_pt1 | contig 11168 bp, 8 predicted proteins | sample RifCSPhighO2_02_FD_35504 | JGI IMG/M metagenome (IMG submission 35504) | reverse complement strand
CAAGTTTCGAATTTCGATATTCGAATTTTGAATTTAATTAAAGGTATGGATACAAAAGTCACCGATTTTGAATCAATAGTTCTCAAACTCGCTTCTCCCGAAAGGATTTTGTCCTGGTCCCGCGGAGAAGTGACCAAGCCGGAAACTATCAATTACCGAACTCAACGCCCGGAAAGAAACGGCCTTTTTTGCGAAAAGATATTCGGGCCGGAAAAAGATTTTGAATGCTATTGCGGCAAATACAAAAGAATAAGATACAAGGGCATAATTTGCGAAAAGTGCGGCGTGGAAGTGACCAACTCAATCGTGCGAAGAGAAAGAATGGGCCATATCGCCTTGGCCGCTCCCGTTTCTCATATCTGGTTTTTGAAAGGGGCGCCTTCGCGGATAGGCATGCTTTTGGATATCAAATCAACCGACTTGGACAAAGTTATTTACTTTGCCGGTTATATAATTACAAAAATTGTTGAAAGCGAAAAAATAGTCGCTTACAAAAATTTGGATTCCGAATACAAAGCCAAGCTCAAAGAAGTCAAGACTAAAGAAGAAAAGGACGTTTTAAAGAGCTCAATGCTGAAAGCCAAAAGCGAGTTGGACGCGCTGGTTCTGTACAGAGTGCTTTCCGAGCTTGACTATTACGGTTTGAGCATGAAATACGGCGAGATATTTGAAGCGGAAACCGGGGCGGAATCAATTTATAACATTTTCAAAAAGATAAATTTGGACGAGTTTAAAAGCAAACTGGAACCATTGACGGAAACAACGACGGCGCAAGACAGAGCGAAGATTATCGCCCGGATCAATCTCGTAAAATCAATGAAGCGCGCCGGCGTTCGTCCGGAGTGGATGTTTTTGACCGCGCTTCCCGTCATTCCACCGGCTTTGAGGCCGATGGTGGCTTTGGACGGTGGAAGGCACGCCACTTCCGACCTGAACGATTTATACCGAAGAGTCATCAACAGAAACAACCGCTTGAAAAAATTGGTGGAGATAAAAGCGCCCGAAGTTATCTGCCGCAACGAAAAAAGAATTTTACAAGAAGCGGTGGACGCCATGCTGGACAACACGATGAGGAGGAGCCAAAATACGGCTTTGGCCCAAGGGCAGAGAAGGCCGTTAAAATCTCTGGCGGAAATGCTGAAAGGCAAACAGGGACGATTCAGGCAAAACTTGCTCGGAAAAAGAGTGGATTATTCCGGTCGATCGGTTATCGTCGTTGGTCCGGAGCTCAAGATGAGTCAGTGCGGTTTGCCGAAGCATATGGCTTTGGAATTGTTCCGGCCATTTGTCATCGCTGAACTCATCAAAAAAGAAATCGCTTATAATATCAGAGGCGCCGGAAAACTGGTGGACGAAAAGATTCCGGAGGTTTGGGCTATTTTGGAAGAAGTTATCAAAGATAAAAGAGTCCTGCTCAACCGCGCTCCTTCTTTGCATCGCTTGAGCTTTCAGGCTTTCCAGCCGGTTTTAATCGGCGGAAACGCCATTCAGCTTCATCCGATGGTTTGCCACGGATTTAACGCCGACTTTGACGGCGACCAGATGACCGTCCATGTTCCGCTCGGCCCCGAAGCTCAAGCGGAAGCCAAAGACATCATCGCCTCGGTGAAAAATCTTTTAAGGCCCGGGAACGGCGAGCCGATTGTGGATCCGTCTCAAGATATGGTGATGGGCTGTTATTGGCTGACCAAGATTAAGCAATCCGCCCAAGGAGAGGGAAATTATTATTCGTCTCCCAATGACGCCATTTTGGCCAATAGTTTTGGAAAAGTTGACATAAGGGCGAAAGTAAAAGTTCTGCCGGACGAATTGCCTAAATATAAAATTTTCAACGGAGAAATTTTTGAGACGACTGTCGGTCGGCTGATGTTCAACGGCACCTTGCCGGACGATTTTCCTTATATCAACGAAGAAACGGGCAAAAAAATCCTGTCATCGCTTGTCGCCCGGTTGATTGAAAAATACGGCATTGACGCCACGCCGGATATTTTGGACAGGATAAAAAATTTCGGATTCAAATACGCGACTGTTTCCGGCATAAGTTGGGGTTATCACGATCTTAAACTGCCGGAAAAAAAAGAAGAAATTTTAGCGGAAGCGGAAAAGCTGGCCGTTGAAATCAAAGGCCAATATCAAGACGGCCTTTTGACCGATTCGGAAAGATACAACAAGGTCATAGAAATTTGGCAGGGAGCGAAAAATAAAATTGAAGACTTGGTTCCGGAAACGATGGACAAAATGGGCCCGATTTACGCCATGGTAACTTCCGGCGCCAGGGGTTCGCTCAGCCAGTTGGGACAGATGACGGGCATGAAAGGCTTGATGATTAATCCGGCCGGCAAGATTATCGATTTTCCGGTCAGGTCCAGTTACAAAGAAGGATTGGGAATTTTGGAATATTTCATCACCACTCACGGAGCCAGAAAAGGCGAGGCCGATACTTCCCTGAAGACTTCCAAAGCCGGTTATCTGACCAGAAGACTTGTTGATGTCTCTCATGATGTTGTCGTTACCGAAGAAAGTTGCGCCGACAAAGAAGGAATTATAGTCTCAAGAAGCAAAATGGAAAGCTACGGCAAAAAATTTTCTTCCAGGATTTTTGGCCGGACGCTTGCCGCCGGCTCGGGGAGGTTTAAAAAAGGGCATCTTTTAAGCGCGGTTGACGCCAAAGAATTGGAGTCGTCCGGAGTTGAGGAGGTCAATATTTATTCTCCGATAACCTGTCAAGCAAAAAAGGGAATTTGCGGCAAATGTTACGGTTACGATTTGGGCAATGGCGCTCCGGTTAAAATCGGAGAGGCTGTCGGCATCATCGCCGCCCAGTCCGTCGGAGAACCGGGCACCCAGCTGACGATGAAGACTTTCCACAAGGGAGGCATCGCCGGCGGCGGAGACATCACTATGGGACTTCCCCGCATTGAAGAAATTTTTGAATTAAGAATTCCAAAAAATCCCGCCGTTATTTGCGACGCGGAAGGAGAAGTCTTGGAAATAAAGCAAGCCGAAGAAGAAATTGAAACGAAAACAGCCGATAAAATCGTCACTGTTCTCATTGACAAGGAAGCGTCAAAAACAGACAAAGGGTCAAAAGAGTTTTATATACCTTTCGGCCGGTTCGTTACGGTTAAAAAAGGAGACAAAGTGAAAATCGGAGACGCCTTAACGGATGGCTCGCTTAACATAAAAGAATATTTTGTCGTNGCCGGCCGGGACAAAACACAGGAATATATACTTAAGGAAGTGGACAAAGTCTATTCTATGCAAGGCGCTTCCATTAACGAAAAACATATTGAAGTCATAATCAAGCAAATGTTTTCAAGATATAAAGTCGTTGATTCGGGAGATACCGACCTTAACGCGGGAGAAGCTGTTAATGGCCAAAGAGCTTTAGAGGAGAACGAAAAAGCGAAAAACGACGGGAAAAATCCGGCCAAACTTGAACCGATGGTTATGTCCATAGCCAAAGTCGCCTTATCTGCGCCGGGGTTTTTGTCCGCGGCGTCTTTCCAGGATACGGCCAGAGTTTTGATAAAAACGGCGGTTATGGGCGGAGAAGACAAGCTAATCGGGCTCAAAGAGAATGTCATAATTGGCAGACTGATTCCCGCGGGAACGGGATTTAGGAAGGAATACGTGAAGGAAGAGGAAAAACTGGAAGAAAAATAATATGTCTTCTACCGTAGAACAAATAAAATCTCGTCTTGACATAACGGATGTCGTTCAAAGCTATGTCAAACTCCAAAAAGCTGGCGCCAATTTCAAGGCCAATTGCCCGTTTCATAATGAAAAAACGCCGTCGTTTTTCATTTCCCCCGCCCGTCAATCATGGCATTGCTTCGGTTGTTCCCGCGGCGGAGATATGTTCAGTTTCGTCATGGAAATAGAAGGAGTTGATTTTTTGGAGTCGTTGAAAATTTTGGCCGACAAGGCGGGAGTGGAGATAGAAAAAATTGACAAAAACCGGCAAAACGAAAGATTAAGACTGCTTCAACTTATGGACGAGGCCGTAAAATTTTATGAAATGGAATTAAGAAAAAACACGGATGTCGTCGCTTATCTTAAAAAAAGAGGGATGAAAGGAGAGACAGCCAAATCTTTCAATGTCGGTTTCGCTCCGGCCGGCTGGAGGAATTTATACGATTATTTGAAAAACAAGGGCTACTCCGATTCCGAGACGGAAAAAGCGGGAATGGCAGTGAAATCGACCAAGGCGCAAACCGGATATTACGACCGGTTCAGGAGCCGAATAATGTTTCCGATTTTAAACGGCTCCGGTCAAACGGTCGGATTCAGCGGAAGGATTTTTGGCGAAGAGGGAACCGATTCGGGGGGCAAATACATAAATTCTCCTCAAACTATTCTTTACGACAAATCCAAAGTCTTATACGGTTTTGACAAGGCGAAAAACGAGATAAGAAAAAAGGACGCGTGCGTTATAATGGAGGGGCAGATGGACGCGGTAATGTCCCATCAAGCCGGAGTCGTTAACGCCGTCGCCGTGTCGGGAACGGCCTTGACCGTTGAACATTTGAGGCTGATAAAACGTTTGACCGAAAAAATAATAATGGCTTTTGACAAAGACGAAGCCGGAGCCAGAGCGTCAAGCAAAGGGATTGATATGGCGCTGGCGGAAGGGTTTGAAGTCAAAATCGCCGTTTCTCCTTCCGGCAAGGACCCGGCCGACGCCGTTTTGGACAATCCGGAGTCTTGGATAAAAGCGGTAAGCGAAGCCAAAAATGTCATAGAATTTTATCTGGAGTTGTTTGACGAGAGAAAAGACATAGAGAGAAAAATTTTGCCGTACATAGCTGTTTTGCCAAGCGAGATGGATAAGGCCGGATGGGTGAAAAAAATATCCGAAAAATTGAAAATAAAAGAAGACGCTGTTTGGGATGAATTGAAAAAGGTAAAACTGGCTCCGAAACCGCGTGGCGGTTTAACCGTCACGCCAGACTTGGCGGTTAAACCGCCAAGTAAACAGACAAGGCTGGAATTTATGCGAAACAATCTTCTGGGAATGGCGCTTTGGCAAAAAGATGCTCAAAATAACGGCCTGAAGCCGATTATTGACGAATTTGTCGCTCTTAAAAAGGAGGAGATTGAAAATTGTCCGCCGGAGAAAAAAAACAAATTGGCGTTGGAGGCGGAATTATTTTTCTCCGGAGCGGTTTCTTTGAAAGACGAGTTTTTAAAAATAAAAAAAGAAATTGAAAAAGAAGAGATAAAAGCGGAACTGGAAAGCATGACGGAAAAAATAAAAGAATTGGAAATGGCGAACGAGTTCGAAGAAAGCGGGGGGGCGAAGTTTAAAAAATACTTAGACGATTTTCATAAGCTTACCAAAAAATTAAACGAAACAAAATGAAAAAAATAAAAAAGACGGCGAGCAAGCCTGCCCGCCCTGCCTACCGGACAGGCAGGCGAAGAAGCGGGTCCAAAAAGGCGGAAGAAATAAAAATCAAGATAAACAATCTCCTCAAAAAAGGCAAGGCGAGAGGTTTTGTCACTTACGGCGAGATTATCAAAGAATTTCCGCACATCGAAGAAGATGTGGCGCTTTTGGACGCTATTTACGACACTTTTAGCGAGTCAAGCGTTGATGTCATTGAAAGCAAGGATATGATTGAGTCGGAAGAAGTTGACGGTAAGAAACTTGAGCAAGGCCTAGACAAAGAATCCATAGATGCCGTCCAAATGTATCTTCGGGAAATCGGCAAAATTTCTCTGATTGACGCCGCCAAGGAAAGGGAACTGGCGAAAAGAATTGAAGAAGGAGATGAAGAGGCCAAAAATATTTTAATAAAAGCCAACTTGAGATTGGTTGTTTCTATCGCTAAAAGATATATCGGTCGAAGCCCCGATTTGTCCATTTTGGACTTGATTCAGGAAGGTAATTTCGGGTTGTTCCGGGCGGTGGAAAAATTCAACTGGCGAAAAGGCTACAAGTTCTCCACTTACGCCACTTGGTGGATAAGGCAGGCGATAACCAGAGCCATCGCCGACCAAGCCAGAACTATCAGAATTCCGGTGCATATGGTGGAAACCATTTCCAAATACAAGCAGGTACTAAGAAGGCTGTCTCAAGACTTGGGGCGGGAGCCGTTGCCGGAAGAAATCGCCGCCGAGATGAATATGGAAGTGGAAAAAATTCACCACATTCAAAAAATAGCCCAAAGCACCGTTTCTTTTGAGTCCCCCGTCGGCGATGATGACGGCGACTCTACTCTTGGCGATTTCATATCGGATGAAAAAATACTTTCTTCCGACCAGCAGGCGGCCCGAAAAATTTTGACGGGGCAATTTCAGGAAATTTTAAACGACCTCACTCCGAAAGAGCAAAAAATCCTTCAAATGAGGTTTGGTTTGGGCGACGGCATAGTCCATACGCTGGAAGAAGTCGGCAAGGAATTCGGGGTAACCCGAGAGCGCATCAGGCAAATTGAAGCCAAGGCGCTGGAAAAAATCCGCCAGCACGAAAAATCAGAAAGATTGAAAAGCTATTAAAAAACACTTGAACATTGAATATCCAAGTGGTGGGAATATTGCCAAAAAGTATTAGAGAGAGTATTATTTAGGCAATGAACACGATAACCTTGTCTAAAATTGAATACTTGAATATGCATAAAACTCAAAAAGAATTGAAACAGAGATTGGATTTGATGGAAAAGAAACTTATGGATTTTGCCAAGGATGAAGTTGTTTCTACATATGCGATTAAATTAAATAAAATAAGCGCTGATATGGATAATGGTGTCGGGGTTAGGTTTGCCGATGCGAGTGAAGTGAAAAATTATTTAGAAAATCTTTAGATGGATAAAAAAGATATTTTCATTCCTTATTTTTCCGAATGCTTTAGCAAGGTGTTAAAGCGATTAAAGAAAAAGGACAAGGAGATGTTTCAACGTGTCAGTGAAAATATCTTAAAGATTGTAAACAATCCTTTGTGTGGCAAGCCGTTGCGCAATGTGTTAAAAAATTATCGTCGCATTCACATTGGGTCTTTTGTGTTGGTTTACGAGATATTGGAAACGGAAATTAGATTTTTGGATTTTGCTCACCACGACAAAGTTTATAAGAAACAATGAAAATAAATATAGAAGAAACTGTAAAATTTTTTGATGAGGGGCAAAATAGTCGCGGTCATGCGTCTGCCATCGTTGGAATTATTGGAGAAGATCTTAATGTTGTAGCATTTAAACACCACTGCGAATCAGAAGGTAAAATAGTAGAAGTTTTTGATGGTCCAGTTACGCAGGGTGTCAAGCGAGGGAAGCGTCTTGATAGGTGGATATATGTTAAGGAAAAAAATGGCACAAAAACATTATATCAATGTGAAATAAAAAACTGGTCAGCAACTGCTATTGGCGGGCGTGATTTGCCGATATCAGAAGATAACAAAAGCAAGGACATAGTAGGAGTTTCTAGGTATTACTGGGAACATCAAAAAAAAAGAGTTCTCAAAGAATACTAAGCCAAACAATGTGACTAAGGTATTTTTGCGGATGAGCTATGATCGTAATGAAGATTTAAAAAAATTTTTTGAAAGAGAAAAAATAAATTTTAAAGATTGTGAATAAAAACCGCTCTTAATATATTGGATGCCTATTTCCAATGACGGTGACTGCAAGCATTATTTTTCAGAAAAAATATCTAGTTTGGATGTAAAATTTAAACAAGATTTTAAGGATGTGGATATTTTTTCAGTTTCTTTGTATTTTCGTAAATTATTAAAAGAAAAGAAAGATAAAACATTATCAATAAATATTGCCAATGTTGAAAAGCGCATAAAATATCGCTTGGACATGTTGAATAAAATCATTGTTTTTTAAGTACCATATGTTTATGTGAGTGGAAACAGAATGTTTTTTAAGATAAAAAATAAATTGGGATGGGCGAGGACGGGGGTTATCAATACCGCTCACGGGGAGATTTTGACGCCGGGTTTTGCTTTTGTCGCCACGCATGGGACGATTAAGTCTTTGGGTGGCATCGAACACGATTTAGCATCGCCGGAATTGACCATATCCAACACTTTTCATTTGTTTGTGACTGGCAAGGTGAAGGAAATAAAAAAAGCGGGCGGATTGCATAAAAAATTCGGCTTGAAAAATCCGATAATGACCGACAGCGGAGGTTTCCAAATATTCAGCCTCGGCTGGGGAAAAGTTCACAAAATCGGCAAGGTGGATTCGCAAAATAAATTATCGACATCGAATGTCGATACAACCAAAAATCCGGTGAAAATTGGCCGGGACGGAGTCCTTTTTACTTACGACGGAAAAAAATACAAGCTTGACCCGAAAATTTCCATAAAAATACAAGAAGATTTGGGGGCGGATATAATTTTCGCTTTTGACGAATGTACCTCGCCGCTTCACAATTACGACTATAACAAAAAATCTTTGCGCAAAACTCACCGATGGGCGCAAGAATGTCTAAAGGCGAAAAAGAAAAACGGACAAGCATTATACGGCATTGTGCAGGGAGGAATTTTTGAAGACTTGAGAAGAGAAAGCTCCGCGCTTATCGGCGCGCTTCCTTTTGACGGATTCGGCATCGGCGGGTCTTTCGGCGAAAAACAAATGAGCGATGTTTTGGGTTGGTCTTTGTCTGGACTGCCGGAAGACAAACCTAGGCATTTGCTTGGTATCGGCGCCATCAAAGATATTTTTATCGGGGTGGAAAAGGGAATTGACACTTTTGATTGCGTCATTCCCACGCGAGAAGCCCGGCACGGCGCTCTTTATTCTAAAAACGGCCGGCTGGACATCCAAAGGGGAATTTTTGCCAAAGATAATAAGGTGATAGAAAGAGGATGTAAATGCCAAGCATGCGCCTCGGGTATAAAAAGAAAAGATTTGCGCGAAATATTTTTAAAAAATAAACCGGAAGCGCAATGTCTCGCCACTTTGCACAACATTTATTTTTACAAAACTTTGTTTGAAAAAATAAGAAAAGCGATTAATTCCGAAAAGTTAAGCAATTGGGAAAAACTGAAAAAAGAATACAAAAAATTGATCTGATTTGCGCGCGGTTTTACTTGGTGATATTATAAACCCAATGAACAAGAAGCGTAAAATAAAAAAATTGAAATTGCCGTTAAGTAAAATGACTGGAAATGAAAAAGACTACACGGCTGTTTTGCTTGAAGATGTGAACAGTAATATGAAAGCGTTTTGGGAGGTTCTTTCTGGTGTTAAAGAAAGAGGAGATGCTACTTTTGAACAAGTCGGCCTTATGACAGAAAAGATTGATGGTATAGAAATAAGGATTGATTCCATTGAAGGGCAACAGACTGAAACCAATAAAAGGCTTGTTTCCATTGAATTTAAGCTGGACGACCTAATGAAAGAAGTTTCTTCCATTAAAGAAGAAATCAAAACATTAAAAACATCTATTTCGACAAAAGCGGACAAAGAAAAACTCGAAATGCTTGAATTTAAAATCATTAGAATAGAAAGGCATTTAAAGCTTGCCTAAATAAACAACAACAAAAATGTTAAACGCAAAAGATAATTTAATAATAAATAATGGGGCATTAAAGACTCTCGAACAAAAACCTAAAGCGAAATGGAAAATATTTACAACAGTATTTACATTAATTACCGGTTTCCAGCTATTAGGAAATCCTTTTCTGTATAGTAATGATTATGTTTATAATATCATCGCCATAATTATACTTTCTTTTGGAGCGTCAGTCTTATTCGTCTTTTCATTATATTTAACTGAAAGACTTATTATAAAAAATAAGGTTAGGATATGGAACATATTAGTCATAAGTCTTGGTTGCGATTTATTGTTTGGTTTTTTATATTTAACCTCTCTATTTTTTGATCTTAAAACAGTTGGACCAACTGAAGGTCTTGAGGTAATATCGGGACTTATGTTAGGCTCATTTTTTACAATTATTTCTTTTTTTGTATTTTTTATATCCAATCTTGTCTTTTATAAAACATATAATAAAACAAACAACAATAAGATATATGTTTTATTTTTTATCGGCTCAATTATCTTTTTCTTGATAATGACTTGGTTAAAATTTAAAGATTATTCTTATTGTGATTTTGGCAAAGACAAAAATTGCCTTATCAATGAAGCCTTAACGGCAAACGACGCTTCTTTGTGCGAAAAAAATAAATATCTTAATCCATATGATAGAAATGAATGTAAGGCTGGCGTATCAAAAAATGACAACAATGCGGATGTATGTCGTAAAATGGAAACGGACGATGGCGATTGGGGGAATATGGAATTAAAATACAAATGTTTTGCCAATATTGCCTTAAACACAAAAAATTATTCATTGTGCGATGAACTGGAAGATCGGATATATAAAAACGATTGTTATATATCTGTTGCTAAAAAAACAAACGATATTAACATTTGTGATAAAGTCATTGGCGAACAAGAACAGTTTTCAGAATGTGTGGAGAATATTGCGATTAGCGATAAAAATCGCAATTTATGCGATAAAGTGACGAACAATGAAAACAAAAAATCCTGTTATCTTGGTTTTGATCTTAATTTATCTAAAACCAGCAAAGATACGGTTGTTTGCGATAAAATTAAAAAAGATGGGTGGAGTTATTCCGTGGTGGAGTCATGTTTTAGTAATGTGGCGGAATATACCGGCGATACTTTTTTATGTGAAAAAGTATCCGATGATTCAAATTCCAGAGATGTTTGCTATCTAGGAGTAAGCAGAAAATCAATAGATATAAATCTTTGCAATAAGATTGATTATCATTATAACGCTTATAAGTGCGTGACAAACATTGCCATAAATACGGACAATAGGAATTTGTGCGAAATGGCTCCCGCAAAACCTATTAATCTTAAAGATAATTGCTATTCTGATTTTTATAAGAAAGAAAAGCATTAATTAATTATTTCTACAATTTTATTTTTCGCCGATTGGCCGGAAACAATATTGACTCGGGAAGGAGAGACCCCGAAGTAATTGGCGACAGCTCGGCATATCGCCCAGTTGGCGCGCCCGTCTACGGGAGGCTCTTTGACGGAAACGACGAATTCCTTATCGCTTAATTTTTCCACCGATTCTTTCTTGGCGTTTGTTTTGGCTTTGACGGAGATTCTCACTTTATCTTATTTCGTAAGTGATGCTTACGTTTACTTTTATGTCTTGAGAACCCGGTTCAATTTGCGGC
>C687J35504_10003010_pt1 | contig 11184 bp, 7 predicted proteins | sample RifCSPhighO2_02_FD_35504 | JGI IMG/M metagenome (IMG submission 35504) | reverse complement strand
TCGTCGCCCTCCTCAAGGTCTTTTATCATCGGCTCATCGTAGATGTATCCCTCCTCGTCGGCCTCGTCCTCCTCACCCTTCGTCGCCTTTCTGCGGCGGCGCAGGCGCGTATCCGCCGTCACGCAATGCCCCGATACCGTGAGCGCGGTACTGCTGGCGTAGGGAAACTGTGAGGCCTGCGTGGTCGAGGTCGCGAAGAAATTCGCAGCGGTGGGGGTGGAGGTGGCGATGAGTTTGTTGTTGGCATCAAGCGCGAGGAGGGAAGACGCGCCGACGCCAGTGAGCCACGTATCGCCAGTGTTCGTGAGCATCGTCGTCGAGGCCTGATTGAAGATGGCTGTGTTGTGGGCGACGATGCCGTTGCCGATGAAGTTGTGCGTGCCCTCTACCTCGATGTCGTAGACGTCTTCCTCTGCGACAGGAGCTATAGAAACTACGCGCGCCCACACTGTGCCTTTATCCACGCCCTCGCGATATCCCCTTGACATGACCGAGCCACCCGAATACAATAGATTGCGTAACAGTACCCCGAGCCCCGTGCTCGGGGTTTGTCTTTGTGCCTCATTCTTTCGTGCAAGCACATCAAGCAATATATGCGGGCCGCCTCTGCGTATTTCCCAGGCGATGGTCTGGCTAAACGATGCGAAGGCGATCTTTCTTCCGCGGCGCAGTACCTCATCGCGCAGGATGGCATAATCGCTATCACCCGCCAATACCAAAATGGAGTCGAGCGCATCGAGATGCCGCCAAACGTCCACTGCGAGTTCCATATCGACATCGCCTTTCTTCTGTATACCTTGCGTTCCGTCAGGATTGATTATCTTTATGTATTTGAGGGCCTTTTCGTACACGTGTACGAAAGAAGGTAGAGAGTGCTTGTATTCAACCGAACGCTCGTAGGATGGGTCGGTACTTTTCGGCATGACCATGTGATAATGCACGAATTGCAGGTCGAAGTATGGCGCAAGCTGTTCTTTAAGTTGCGCATAATCGACGCGCATACCTGCCTTGCGCTGTCCGTAGAACATATTGCCATCGTCGACGAATATCCCGAGGCGTGGTTTCGGGACGGCGATATGTTGGCCCGCCCTGATGTCGGATGCTTTGACCCAGGCTGCGTCCTTGATCGGTGAGGCGTGTTTTATCGTCCGCTTATTTGGTCGGTCGATCAGATAGGGATGGTTGGCGGTCGTGCGAATCGAGCGGCCGTCTTCAGTGGTGATGCGATACGTTTGCTTCACGCCCATAAAGGCGAGCTGCTTGACGCGACTCCAGACCAGGCGGCCTGTTTTCTCATCGAGCGATTGAATCTCGTCGCCTTCCTCGATGTCAATGATTTCCGGTTCGTCATATTCATACTCGCCTTTTGCGTTCTTGCGTCTCCTGCGCAATCTCGTATCGGCCGATACACACAGGCCATTCACTGTGAGCGTGCCGCCGAAGGTCGCATTACCCGTAGTCGTGAACGCGCCGACGACGGTGGAGGAGGCTTGAGATACGTATCCGCTCTCGAATGTCCCCAATCCCGTGAAGGTGGAAGCGCCCGTAACAGAGAGCGTTGAGGAGAATGCTCCCGTTCCTCCCGTGAAAGAGCCGATGGTGGCGCTGTTGGAGAAGAAATTCGTGGAGGAAGCGGTCGTCGAGAAGAGAGCCGTTGTTGTCGCGTTCGTTGCAGAAAGGTTACCCGTGAGAGTAAGCAGGGCGCCGTCAAACGTGAGGTTCGCGGAGTCGGTGAAGGCGCCCGCCGTGGTGATGTACGGCACGCGGCCGCTCGTGAGCGCGGAGACGGTGAGGTTGGTCGTCGAAGCCGTGCCAAAGTAGCCGGTGCCCGAGACGGTGAGCGCGGTCGAGGACGCATACGGCAAAGTGTTTGCAGCGGTCGCGGTGGAAGTAATCGCGCCCGAGAGATCGAGGGTGGATTGCAAGGTGGAAGCGCCGAGGATGTTCAAGGTGCCCGTTGCCGTCAAGTTGCCGCCGAGGAAGGTATTGCCCGCGACTTCGAGGCGGTTGGTGGGGGAGGAGGTCGCGAGTCCCACGTTGCCGCTCGCGCGCCATACATTAGCGCCGTCGGTCGTCCAGTTGCCGGTCGTCGCGCCGCCTACTACGTTGCCTGCCCAATACAGATCTCCGCTATTTGCATACAATCTGTTGGAGGTATTGTTGGGCGCGGAAATGTTGCCGAGGAATGCTGCGCCGTCGAGAGCGAAGGTGTCGGAGGGGGAGGTGGTCCCGATGCCGACGAGGCCGAACGATCCGGTGTCGGATACCGTGAGGCTGCCGCTCACCGTGCCGCCCGAAAGCGGCACATAACTTTCCAGCGCTTCCGTCACGCTGTCGCCCGACCTTTCGGCTTGCCGCGTAAAAAGCTCGCGCGTCACCGTAGTGCGCGGCAGAAGAGAAACGACGGCGGCGAATTGATTCATCACGCCGGAGAGTTCGCTCCTCGTGATAAATCCCGCGGTGCCAAACGCGGCGATGGGTTGCACCGTTACGCGTTCGACGATCGTCGGTTGCAAGAACGTATGCGTCGACGAATTCCGATCATCCGGCATTGTTTGGGGAGCGGATTGTTGGCCGGGGAGAATGGACGAATAATCGATTGCCACGGCGGGGGATGGGTTCGTTTGTGCGGGCGGCAGAGCGTTGCCCGCGACCGTCGTTTTTTTTCCGCCGCGCGTCCACGCATAGAGATTGGTGATCACGCCGAACGCGCTGTAGAGCGTGGAGCCGATCGACTGGATGCCGCCTCCGAAAAATTGCGCGATTCCCGCTGCGGAGAGCTGCGACACNTTGCGCGCCGATATGGAGAGCCGCGCAAAGTCGCTTTGCGACCACGCGGTGAGTGGGGCTGTTGCGCGTTCGATAAGGCGCGCATGGTCGGCGTGCGCGAGCGTGCTCATGCGCGATGGAAATCCGACGACTGCATCACGCATCGAATAGGCGAGCGCGATGGTCTCGCTTTTTGTTTCGTTAAATGCGCGCACCGCCGTCTCGGGATTGAGAGCGCCGAGCGAGGCGAACACCAAACTGAAGATGAGCGCGAGCGCGACAGCGCGATCACGCAAGTCGCGCATCGGCAACAGATGATATCCACGTCCGTCAGCCGACATGTCGCCTACCTGAGCCACAGGTCGGCTCTTCGACTTTGCATCCTGCGCCGCGAGTGCGGCGGCAAACGAGTGTACAATCGGCGTATGATGCGATACCGGCGGCTCGACTTTTCTAATGTCCGCATTCAACGCGCCAGATTCTTCACCGGGGTTTATTTTCGTTTCGATGTCGCGTGACTGTCGACTCAGCTCCTCGCTGCGCGCCTCGGCGGCCTTTTTTTGCGTTACAGCGAATGCAGTGAGCGAATCGAGATCGACGAACCAATTTTTTCCGACGAGGCGTCCGGAGATTTTTTCTTTGCGGCACAAGCGAGAAATATAATCGCGCGCATACCCACTCGCGCGCGATGCACTTTTTACAGAAATATATTCCTTGCCGTTATGAGTTATGAAATTATTTTCCATGGCACGTCGGCATGCCGATTTATCATAAGTTTACAGGCTTTGTCGGTATTTGCTGGGTGATTTCTCGCGACGACTGGGGATAAAGCGCACGGGCGCATTTTTTGGAAAAATTTCGGATCGGGCAGGTAATTTATTGCGCAAAGATTCACTCCCAAAAAAGCGCTCGACAGGAGAAAGTGAAGCGCGGAGCGGAGGGTGTGCTGTGGGGCTAAATAAACGCAACCGAGGGGCACAAATGGAGTGACCGACATCTGAAATCTGCGCGTACGGCGCTTTTCTATAACTGAGATTCGTGTGCAAGTCACTGAGCGCTACCAAGGTGCATATTCTGTGCCGAGATTCTATCTCGGATATGCGAGATTCCCTACGTATCGTCCGATATTATCGCCTGCTCGAACGGGCGATAAGTCGTCCAATCTTTNGCTTGAAAATATGTGGATTTTGCGCAGACACGCTCGTCTGTTGAGCAGCTAGGAGGCCNTTTTAGTCAGAGCGCNCTCATCAGATCGGCGCCATCTGTTTGAGAGCGCCGTATGTTATACTTTGAAGCATGAAAGTCCTGAATTACACAGTCAAAGTGCATGCCGCCGCTCAAGCAAATCATTACACAAGCTGACTTCTCCGAGGAGGAGTTTCGTGAATTTCTTTAAACCATGAGATACAAACCCACGATTGGGATGGAGATTCATGCTGAGTTAAAAACTCGGACCAAGATGTTCTGCAATTCCAAGAACGATCCCGAAGAGTCGAGGCCAAACGTCAATATTTGCCCCGTGTGTCTCGCGCATCCGGGTACTCTTCCTGTGATTAATAAACAGGCCGTGCAGCATGTTTTGCGCGTCGGCGCGGCCTTAGGAGGCAAGCTGGCCGACTATACGGAATTCGATCGCAAAAATTATTTCTACCCCGATCTTCCCAAGGGCTATCAGATCAGCCAATACGAGTTTCCACTTGTTTCCGGAGGTATATTGGCGGGTGTCAGCATTACGCGAATCCACCTCGAGGAAGACACGGCAAGCTCGATGCACGACGAAGGCTCGAACGAGACGCTCATAGATTTTAATCGCGCCGGAGTGCCGCTTATGGAACTCGTTACAGAGCCGGTCATCGGGAGTGCCGAGCAGGCGGGCAGCTTCGCGCGTGAGCTTCAGCTCCTCTTGCGTTACCTTGGCGCCTCGGATGCAAATATGGAGAAGGGAGAGATGCGGGTGGAAGCAAACATATCTGTCTCGTCCGACGAGACGCTGGGAACCAAGGTAGAGGTCAAAAATCTTAATTCTTTTAGGGCTATGGAGCGGGCCGTAGAGTATGAAATAAGGCGACAGACGGGGCTTCTCGAAAAAGGCGAGAAAGTGATTCAGGAGACGCGAGGGTGGGACGAGGGCAAGCAGACGACCTTTGCCCAGCGTATCAAGGAAGGCAGCGCAGATTACCGCTATTTTCCCGATCCGGATCTTCCTTCGCTCAGGCTTTCGGATCTGAAAGGTTTTTCTCGCGACGAGATATCAAAAGGGTTGCCAGAGCTCCCAAGTGAGCGCAGGGGGCGTTATATCACTTTGGGAATCAAGGCAGAGGATGCAGATCTGTATGTGCGCGATATGTGCTTTGGCGACTTTTTTGATCGAGTTGTTGCTGCGTTTTCCGGTGATGCCAAACGGGTACAATTGGCAAGCAACTACATTGCGAATGATTTGGTAAATCTTGTTGCTAAGCGCCGAGATGATCAAAACCGAGATACGGAAACGCTTGCTGAAATAGCGATTTCTGAAGAAAACTTCAGAAAAATAATTGCATGTATCGCAGATGGAAAAATTTCTTCGCGTGGCGCCAAGGACTTGCTCGCTGCCGTCTATGCCGGAGCGGGAGAGCCGGAGAAATTGGCCAAGGAACAGAATCTCCTTCTTTCCAATGTGGATATGACGCCGATCGTCGAGAAGGTGCTGGCGGATAATCCTAAGGTCGTAGGTGAGTATAAGAAAGGAAAGATCGCGTCGATTCAATTTCTTGTAGGACAGTCCATGAAGGCGCTTAAAGGATCTGGAGACCCTGTGGCGCTTCGAAAGCTCATTGAAGAGAGCCTGAGCGCTTCCGAGTAATCCCCAAACTTGTCCCCCTTTTGATTTTCACTCCTCCGATAGGCGAGATATACTTTTTTGATGGACGCATCCTTGATCATAGGAGACGAGAATCTCATCTCGTCTAAGCGAGCTGCGGAATCGAGCGGTTATGCGCAGGATTATATCGGTCAATTGGCCCGCAAAGGCTTGATTGAGGCGAGGCGCATTGGCGGCCTTTGGTATGTCTCGCTTGATTCTTTGAACGCCTACAAATTGAATGCTGATACCTACACGCCTCGTCCACCCCATGCTAGTGAGCATTCTGCCGAGACGGATTCGATCATTTCATTCGATGGGCATGATTACGTCTCGGCAGCGCGCGCGGCGCACATAACGGGCTACCATCCTGACTACGTGGGCCAACTTGCCCGCAGCGGCAAGATTTTGAGCCGCCAAATAGGCAATCGATGGTATGTGGATCGCGATCAAATCGTATCGCACAAAAGCGAAAAAGACGCTCTCCTCGGCGCCGTGCAGGCAGAGTCAGTCGGTGTCGTCCTGCCCAAAGGGGCAAAGCAGGAATTACACCGCTCCTCCGAGCCTTTTTATACGTATCAAACCGAAGGGCGTGACTTAATGCCCAAGCCCAACAATGATCGGATGGCGTATAGGGGACTTTATGAGCACTACAACGAGGTAGCGCATCCCGTCATGATTCGCCGCACGCATGAGAGTGCGAGGTATGATGACCCGGAGATGTTCGAAAGAGGCGGTGAAAGCTACGGGAATCGAGAAATCTTAAGCAAAAAGAAACGAAGCAACCTCAAGCTCATGGCGCTCCTTGTCGTCGTCGGATTCATCATGGCGGCTTCGACATTGTTCTTCGTTCTAAAAAAGGATCAGATGCAAGCGTCCTTCGGACTCGCGGGGGGAGAGACAGAGACGATGACAGGCGATACGCATGAGGCGGGCGGATTGAAATTTGCAACTGATTGGTTCAGAAATCTCCTTACGAACGAGATTACATACGAAAAAATCCGATAGACATGACGAAATTCAACCTCGTGGTGTCCGTATGAGAGAGTCCACAGGATCTCCAGCCTGAGGTTGCGACATCAAGGGGAGTAAGTAACAATGGAAACATGGCTGATGTGCAATATCAAGAACCGCAGTATGGGGGTCGGCCGCGCTCGTTCGCGCCCAAGAGAGGATGGCTTACCAAGTTCGTCATCAAGACAGGTCTTGCGAAAGACGATGCAGGCGCGCAGAAGGTCTTGCTCATACTCGGCATCGTTATGATCGTAATCGCGGTAGGAGTGTGGAAGTTTTCGGGAAGTTCCCCGCTTCCGCCAATCACCGATCCGGGAATGTAAAAAAACTTGGTGTATGAAAAAACTATACGAGGGTACCATTCGCAACACGAGAGCCTTTACGCTCATCGAACTTCTCGTCGTTATTGCTATCATCGGTATTCTTAGCTCCGTCGTGCTTGCGTCTTTGAGCTCAAGTCGCCTCAAGGCGCGAGATGCCGTCGTGCTCAGCGAGCTCACGCAGTTTGCTAATCTTGCCGAGATGCAGTACCTCGACACTGGCAGCTATGCTGGTTTACAGAGAGGCTGGGTTCCCAACAACAACACGTGTGCGAACCTCTATACCGTGGGTAATTATGCTGCGCAGGCACTCGCGCTGTGCAACGCGATAGTGGCGCAACATCCGGCGGGAACCGTCAGCATGTTTTATTCAGGTGTGAACGGCCTCTCATTTACTTACCAAGATGATTATTCTTTTATGGCGCTCATGCCGAGCAGCGGCTACTATGCGTGTGTCGGCAGTAGCGGCAAGTCGGTAGGTCCCTGGAACAACTGGAACAGTCCCGGCTGTTTCAACAATCCCTAACCATCTCAGTCTTTACCCACAAGGTTTCACCTTGTGGGTAAAATCTACCGTTCCAAGAATCGAGCATTCTCGCGATAATACAATTGCGCGTCCCGTAGCATCGCGCTTAACGACGGCCTCCTGTCAAAGTACTCCTTCCTGACATCATGCACGATTTTTCCTTCGGGCCTTTTACCTCCAAAAAAATCTTGAACGCTCGCATAGCGATACGTCAAGAGCTGCGTTTCAATCAACGATCTGTCGCCCATTCCTTTTCTCCAATTCGGCTGAACGAGTTCGACAGGATTGAGAAGTACGTACTGTATTGCATGTTTGAAGTATTCATCGGTGTCGATGTGCTTGGATTTATACGCCCCAGAAAACAATGGACCGGTGCGTTCATATTTTTGATTGAAATACATAGTGTATCCGGTGAATACTTTTTGCATGAACCGCGGTAGTCCGCCGTCAGAAATTTGTCGCATGATAAAGTGAACGTGATTGGGCATGCATGCATAGGCTGCAATATCGACCAGCGGGACAGTACGCGTAATCGTGCGGTGTTCAAGGACTTTTGCAAGCCGAATTTGTTTCATCTCGAGATCGACGACTCGCGTGCTTGATTCCTCATCATTGCAGAGATACAAAAGCAAAAGGAATCGTTCATAATCGTCTTCGTCGATGAATACTTGCCGTTTGTCAACGCCGCGATTATAGCAGTGATACCATTCATCGGTTGCAATCGGTATTCGATTTCCCATTTTGTAATTATACCCACAAGGTGAAACCTTGTGGGTGCTTATACACAGGGCGCAAATGGAGCCACGGATGATAGAATGCCCGCATGAAAAAAATAGCTATTAATGGTTTTGGCAGGATTGGCAGGGGATTCGTGCGCGCCCTTCGACAGAGCTCAGGGCAAGCGGCTCAGGGACTTGAATTAGTGGCGATTAATGATCTTTCATCGCCGGAGAGTTTGGCGTACCTTTTGAAATACGATTCGGTGTATGGGCGCTTCCCCTCCGAGGTCTCGACAAAGGAGGGCGCGATCGTAATCGACGGGAAAGAAATCAAACTCTTCGCGGAAAAAGATCCGGCGCAGATCCCGTGGAAGAGCGTGGGAGTAGATATTGTGATCGAGTCCACCGGTTTTTTCACTGAAGCCGAGAAAGCGCAGGCGCACATCACCGCGGGCGCCAAGCGTGTCGTCATCACGGCGCCCGGAAAAGGCGACCCNTCGGCNGGTTCGACACATTCGACAAGCTCAGTGCAGACAAGCTCACCGCAAGCAGGATCGGGGCAGGCGGTCATAGAAACGATTTTGATCGGCGCCAATCAGGAAAAGTTTGCGACATGCGGCGCGATTACATCCAATGCATCATGCACGACCAACGCCGCGTCGCCCCTGATCGGCATCTTGGATGAGGCTATCGGCATCGAGCGCGCGATNNTNAANACGACGCATGCGTATACCGCCTCCCAAGCGCTCGTCGACGGTGGCAAATCCAAGGACANGCGCGAGAGTCGCGCCGCCGCTATCAACATGGTGCCCACCTCCACAGGCGCCGCGAAGGCGACCGCGCTCGCCTATCCGCAGCTCAAAAACAAATTCGACGGCATCTCGGTGCGCGTTCCGGTACCCTCTGGCTCGCTCGTGGATGTTACGTTCGTATCAAAGCGCGCGACCACGGTAGAAGAAATAAATAACGCGCTCAAAAAGGCAGCGAACTCGGACAGATGGAAGCGCGTGTTTGCCGTTACTGAAGAGCCGCTCGTCTCAAGCGATATTTTGGGGCTCCCCTACGGCGCGATAGCGGATCTCTCGATGACGCGCGTCGTCGATGGCACGCTTGTAAAAGTCTTGGCATGGTATGACAATGAAATGGGGTACTGCTACACATTAGTAGAGCATGTCGCCGCAGTAGCGGCCAGGTTATAACCTATGACCGTCTATCTCGCTGCTGACCACGGAGGGTTCAACCTTAAGGAGCAATTAAAACCATTCATCGAATCGTTAGGATACGAGATCATCGATTGCGGCGCATACTCGTTCGATACAAGTGATGACTACCCTGTTTTCATTCAAGATGCCGCGCGGAAAGTATCCGCTGATGTAGAAGCTGGTATCGACAGTCGTGGAATTGTAATCGGCGGCTCCGGTCAGGGCGAGGCGTTCGCGGCCAATCGCGTGAAGGGCGTACGCGCTGTCGTTTACTACGGCGAGCCGGCGAGGCCGCAGGTGGATGCCGACGGCAAAGAGATAGACATGATCACCTCGACGCGCGATCACAACGACTCCAATATACTGTCGCTCGGCGGCCGATTTCTTATAGAAGAGGAGGCAAAGGCGGCAGTAAAAAAGTGGCTTGCGGCGCCCTTTTCGGGAAATGAGCGACACATTCGGCGGCACAAGATGATTGACGCTTAACTTTGGCGTATCCACAGGAGCCGCATGATAGAACGCTTGAGACTATGGTACCGCGGTATACTTCCTACATGCAATTGCGGCGTTTTTTTCCTGTCGCGCTCATTCTTTTTATTTCCTTCTGTGCGAGCATTGGTGTGGCGCGCGCTTGGACGGGTCCGATAGCCACGCCCCCGGGCGGCAATGTTGCCGCACCCGTCAACATCGGCACGAGCGCTCAATACAAAGGAGGCAATTTGGGTGTCGGGCAGACCACACTGCCGGTATTTACCTTCGAGGCCAACGGCTCCTCGCTCATCAACGGCGCACTCATTTTGTACGGCACGAGCCGCTACCTCAATTTCGGCGCGGGCAGCGGCTTCGCAGGTTACGGCGTTCGAGACAATGTCGGCGTTATGGAATACAAAAACAACGCGGGCGCATGGACATCTTTTGCTGCAAGCGGCGTGTGGGCGACAGGCGGCTTGAATATTTACAACACCAATACGGGCAACGTCGGCGTTGGTACCGCCAATCCTATTCGAAAGCTGGATATCGCCAACGGACTCACATCTGCCGGCAACGGATCGGTTCGCGTATCTGGATACCAGGCCGCGTTCGAGGTGTTTAATGCAGCATCGACGGCCAACTGGTATTTCGGCAACAACGATGCCGATGGCAACAAACTCTATATTGGCCGTGGCTACGGGCCCAATCAGGGTGTCGCGCCGGTCATTGCGATAAGTCAGGGCGAGAGTGTCGGCATCGGCACGGCGAGTCCGGGCTCCAAGTTGCATGTCAATGGCGGCAGAGTCGAATTTGGCAGCACGGGTACCAACTATCTGCCAAGCGCAAGTAACTGGAATTACACGCTCCAGCTCGACGGCCTCGATACGACAAGCATCGGATTTCATGACAGTGCCGCGAGCGTTTCCAGCATTCGCTACAGCAACAGCGGATTCGTCATAGGCGGAGACGACGGTTGGGGCGTCAGAAACGTCTCGATGCCCGGCAACGTCGCGGCAGGTGCAAGCGTTACCTCGCCGAAGTACTGCATCGGCATCTCCTGCATCACCGCGTGGCCGGGCGGCATCGGTCCCGGTATCGTCGGCCGCATTTCTCGCTGGGTGACGGCAACAACTCTCGGCGACTCCTCGATCTCAAGCGACGGCATCTCATCCACCGCAATCGGCAATTTCTTCGTAACCGGCAACGAATACCTCACCGGGAATGAAACCATCACCAATACGTCTCCCACGATTTACTTGGCCGACAGCAATCACCGCTCCGCGATGATCCACAACAACTCTAATCAGCTCTACATACTCCGCGG
>C687J35504_10003008_pt1 | contig 11188 bp, 11 predicted proteins | sample RifCSPhighO2_02_FD_35504 | JGI IMG/M metagenome (IMG submission 35504) | reverse complement strand
TTACATCGTGAGAGTCATCTACTAATCCTCTTTCTGTTTGAAAAAAGTCTTGAGAAGTGTCTTTGTTTTTGTCTAAAGAGAAAAAATCTTTACTTTTTTTCCAAAAATTAAAGTTAAAGCTCATATAAAAGTTATTATAACACCGTTCCTAGTAATATAAAGAAAACATATCAACAATTGAAGGATATCAACACTACTCACTAGCTTACCAAAAATAAAAGGTGTATAAACATATATATGCCCAAGTCTTTTCTCACAGTTAAAGAAGTCGCGAGATTATTAGGAGTCACACCCCTAACTGTTCGCAATTGGGATGCAAGGGGCAAACTCACCGCTCACCGTCATCCGATGAATAATTACCGGTTATACAAAACGGCAGACGTTGAAAATCTTTTGAGAGAACTGGAGTTAAGCAAAGTCTCTACCAAAATCCCCTCTCCCGAACTTGTTAAACAGGCCAAACCCGAACCACCAAAAGAAATAAAACTAAAGATAGATATATTATAAAATCTGATCATATAAAAATCCCTCTTCAAGGGATTTTTTATTAATGATATTAAGCTGTTCCAATATCCATGCGAGCAATCAACTTCTTTTCTGCTTTCATCGCAACATTTTGACCCACCAGACTTCCTACTGTATTGCCAACTAGGTATGGCGCCGTTTTATCTGGGGTGATGTTTTTTAAAGCCAGCTGATGCATAGTTAAATACCAAATGCCATTAGAAAATACTGAAGACCAAAGAAGATAACCGTGATGATTACGCTGGCGAGCCCGACTCACCACCGCAAAACTTATGCTCTGACAGAAAGCATATAATAGAAGGAGTGAGACGGCGGTCCAGTTGCTAAAACCAAAAAACATAACGTGGATAACCATCCCCAAAGAAAACACAAACATCTGGTTCCAGGGTTGTTCAACTTTTTTACTCCCAGAAACATGAGAGTCAAAGCCAGCCTTAAACCATTCTGATAATCCTCGCGCATAATATTGACCAGTAAGACTTCCTATCACGCTTCCAGTTGTTATGGGCCAGAATAAACCCCAATCCATTTGATATTTGATCATTATTGCTAATTTAAGAAAAGCAACTCCAATGTGGAAAAGGGCGGTACACCCATGGAACCAATAATTATCACTACTCCTAGCCAATCGCAGAAGAGCAAAAGCAAAGCTATCAAGCAAAGTAAGGATTGCTAGACTCATAACCACTAAAGCATTCATAGAAAAAGGTATGAATAATAATTGAAGAGCTAGCACAACAAGAAGAGCTACAATAGACGGCCAAAATCTTAGTAATTGAGGCTTGGTTTTTGGCGCTTCCGCTCGGGCTCCTATTTTATTTTCTATCCAAGTTGAAACAATATTTCCATGAAGACTTCCAAAAATAGTTCCAAACATGTATGTCGCCAGAAAAGCCAAAGGCATATTTTCCCTGACAAGATATCTAAAGGTAGCAAAGAAAACGAAACTGGCCAAAACGGCGGTAATCAAATGGAATGCGTTACTACTTCGTGTGCCAGCTCTAGCTTGAAGACCATAAGAAACATTCTGCAGATAAGACATGGCAATAAGAAAGCCCACGCCATACCAGAATGGTAAATTAAAATTTAATACCATTTGAAAAATAACTATCGTCCCCAAAATATAAAGAGGATTAGTTGTTACACGAGAAACCAAACCAGCAATCACAGAGTCACCTCGTTTTTAATGTTCTTTGTAATTACACATAACACACCAAAAATAAAAAGACAATTAAAAACCCGAGTTAATCTCGGGTGTTTTATTTATTTTCAAACATTACACAGGATTAGGTAAGAACTTGCCCCAATCAATCTTTAAATTTCCTTTGAAAAATTCTCTAAAATGTTCAACTCGTATCGTTCTGAGCAGAATGGGGCCAGAAGTTGGTCCATTGACCGGGAGGCCAACAAACGAAACTCCGGTATTATTCGGCGGGAATCCTCTTTCGCCGTATGGGTCGGTATGAGTACCGGCCGCGCTCATGTGATAAAAAGCGTATCTGGTGCTTACAGCGGCAAAGAAGTGCTTGTCACCGTAAGTTTTCAAAGTAATGCGGCCAGTCATAAATTTACCGTAATCACCACGAATGGCATCATTGTTTACTGCGGCCAAAAGCGTATCCGACCAATTAGACAAGCGTGGCGGATCACTGCGGAACTCTAATCCCCACTCGTATCCGCCTGGAGCTTTAACCGTTCCCCAAGCAAAGAATTTATTGCCGTATAGAGGCGCCGCAACTAATTTATCAAGAAGGTCTTTTTTGCCCCTCCACTCATCAAGACCATGCAACAGTAGCCGAATATACCTGGCATAAATAAAACCTTCAGTAAGGTTGTCCTCAACGGTTTTTGCCATATGATTACCGGTACCACAGTTGATAAAAGCAACATCTCGAGCATCAAACTTAACTCCAGTATGCTCACTAACTCCCTTTAACACAAGTCCTGATTTAAGATTATTGATCAAAATAGCGTTCCAAAAATCTACGTTTGGCTCAAGGTGGCGGTCAAAAACCTGTTCCATCTGTTCCTGAAGATAATCAGACCCCCTGGCTCTAAACTGGTCAAGAGCAAAGATTTTAATTTCTCTGTTTTTTTCAGAACTGTTGTTTTTCAATTCATTCTCAATTCTAGAATAAGAAAGAGAGTGGTGATCGGGCTGTTTATGGGTGTCAAAGTGGTTACCCTGAACCCAGTCATCATTGACCACATAAAAATGGACGGGGACCTTCTTTTTCAAAAGTCCAGCTTCCCGCATCATTTGGATAGCCGCATCGGAAACACCCAGATAGGCCTGGCGTGATTCACACCAGAACTCTTCTCTGGCTCGCGAACCAAAATGAGGATCAGAAGCTTCCATTACCCAAATATACTCGTTATCAGAATATGTATCGCTTGTAGCTTCCTTTAACCGGATGATCTTTTTAGACGATCGCGGCAAAGAATCAATGCTAATATCATCAATATTTAGCATTCCGTTCGTGAAGTTAAGACGCAATACTCCCGACTTGAATTGTCCAGAAAATACTGCCTTAGCTATGGGGTGAGCATTACTATCAGACTCCTCAAAAGCTTCGGCCAAAAATTTGTGATCAACGGCAATAGGAGCAACGATGAATTGGACACTACTTCTCTGGCCATTATCTACACTTTCTCTAACAGTCATTCTCATGTTCAAAGAATACGGATGGCAAATAACTACCGCTTTTGGCAATTCTCCAAACAAAACTTTAGGACCATGTTTTTTGACGTGGTCGGCCAACAAACCATCACTTACTCTTAAATGTTTCGGCACAGTGAATTCAATAACATCACCGCCAATTTTGATATAAGCAGTCCCCTGACTGATAACTTTCAGATTAGGAACCGCTTCTTCCCATTTCTTAACGATAAAATTCAGAACTTTTCTGAAATATCTCTGTTTGTCTTCATCTCTAATATTGGAAATGATGGTTCTTGACTGCTCATTAATAAGGGCGTCAAGACTTTTTTCAAGATCATCCTTTTGCTTGGCGGTTAAACCCCTTTTTTCAGCAGAAGCAATTGCCGATTTAACCAGACGTATTTCAGCGCCAATTTTGTGCCATTCAACTATCGTCCAATACCTTAATTCCCAATAAGCCGCGGCGGCAATAAGCGCTAAATCCTTATAACCAAGTATGCCCAAAATGGGTCCTTCGTATTCAGATTCGGCATGACCGTTATCGCCTGGTTTTCTGGTTATTTTGGACCAACCAGACAAAACGTTAAGAACCTTTTCAGCGGTGGTTTCGTAAATTGGGCTTAAAGATTTTGGATTTTCTTTTATTTTTCTGGCTTTGGACTGATAAGACGGATCAAGAAGATCAATGTTAATATTGTGTCCCGAAAATAGGGCTCTAAATACACTTGCCGGACCAGCGGCCTTTTTGACTTCAACATCCATAGGATTAACAATAACAACTGCGCAATCACCCCTTCGTTTAGCGTCAACCAGGGCTCGTCTAACAGGATTCTCTTCAATCAACCGCTCGTGCTTAATGCCAATATTGGCGCCATTAATTACTAGAACCGTTGGGTTATCATTTTGACATTTAACAACAAACGGATTTTTTAAAGATGTCCTTGAAATCTGAAAATCAGGGTCAAGACCTTCAAGCTCGCCAATACGTCCCAATCCTCTAAGAAAAGTTACTGGATGCTTGGTATTGCTAACACCGGAAAGCCATTTGACTTTATCAGCCACCATCTTTTTGGGAATATAGCCGTAAGCTTCTTCGAACTTGTCAGTGGGCAGACCATGGCCAACAATATTTTTAAGCTGGCCTTCAACTTCTTTGGTCCAAATAAACTCGTCAACAATAGACTTAAAAACAGTCTTGGTTAAACCTCTGGCTGAGTCTGGAAATTCTGACTGGATATTGTCATATAACCAGTCAAAACCCTTAGCCTTAAAAACACCTGAATTAATCAAATTCTTAACGGCATCATCGTAAGATCTGGTTTTTTTAACCAACTTGCGATGCCCATTCATCCTTACTTTATAGCCACTCTTCTTGGCCCAAGCGCGAATTTGTCGCTGGGTTAGTTCAGTAAATCTTTTATCCTTGAGAATGTCATCAAAGTCTACTCCCGGATCTTCAACCATTTTCTTTAAATCTTGACGATCTTTTTCATTAAACTTGTTAATAGAAGATCTCTTGTTTAATTTTCTCTTTTTTACCACTGCTTGATCTCCAAATTAATTGTTAACGTGCTTGCCGTCATAATAACAAACAAAACAGAGATGGCAATACCTAATTTGTCTAAAAATAAAAACGGCTTTTAAGCCGTTATATCCACCCCTTATCAATGTTTTTATTTGTATCAAAAATTACAGTTTCTATTTCAATACCGCTTGGCTGACCGAATCTATCATGAATAGTTTTTATGGTCTTCCCGAACCTCAAAGATGTGCTCCTGATATCCAAGCTGTAATCTCTGACGGTTAAATACCACTTTCGTTCCCCTGTAACATCATGAATCAAACTCCAACTTGGAGAAATGCCATTGACCCTACAGAGAGCAAGCACAACCTCATTTTCACTGTCCGGAAGCCTGATCTTGATATGACATTCATTATATAAAGACGATGGCCATTTTCTAAATTGACATTCTATTTTTTCTCTGACTACCTTAAATTTTGCATCCCTAATTTGCCCGGACAACTCCCTTACATAATTATTAACCCCCAAAAAAGAACCATTATATTCAACAGAGCAAAGCATCTGTTGATTGTACCAGCCGCTGGCGTTTTTTATCCAAAGAGGATTCAAGCCGAGTCTGTGACAAAGTTCCTTCCATCTATTAAAATCCTGCGGTTCAGCGGTAATATGCACTTCAAAGTTCATCTCTGCCTCCAAATCAAAAAACTAGATAAAGAGTAATGCAAAACTAAATAAAAACAAGTGGCGGTGTGTCGCGGTCTAGAACCAACCGTATACAAGCATTATTCTCCTTCGCCACCTACTTCGCTAAAGCTACGAAGGTCAAAGAAGGCTTCGGAGAACACAGTAAGGCTTTTTGAGGGGTCATTCCAGAGGACGGTTTGAGGTGTTGTCTAGGTCGGGGTCAAAATGAGAAAAATTTTGATACTTCTTTCTTGATGGCTTTGAGCTTATTTTGTGATACCCTACCTCTTCGAGAAAGCACTCTCTTAGTGGATACTATCCGAACTTGATGAATACAAAGCGCGGTTGTAGCGTCTTTCCATATAAATGGCACATATCCGGCAATATCTTTTACTTTAGTAGACATTGGCACAATGAGAGCTAAGTGCGATCCAATGACATGAAGAATCAGGGCAGGCCTGGTAAAAGATACGCCCTTACCGTCAATTTCACTTCCGACATTGACCCCAAAAGAAACCCAGCGAATTTCTCCGCTACGGATATTTACTTTACGCTCTTCGTGATGCACCCTCTTTTTAACCTCGTTCCACTTATCAAAATCTTTGAAATACATAGAAATATTAACGTTTACGACTCCCTTGCAGGAGTCGTTGACGCCTTACGGCGATGGTATTTACAGTATAGCAAGTCCATTAGAATAATCAAGGACACCGTATTACAAGACTTTCTGACGGATCATTCCAGAGGACGGTTAGAGGTGCCTCGGTCGGAGTAAAAAACATAAAAAGCCGGCCATGTATAGGCCGGCATCTAATAGCTAATCTACTTACTCGTTTTCAACTTTATCATAAGCATTACTTTAATCCTAAATCCTTCTTCAATTTTTCCATTATCCTGTCTGATAATTTTTTGAGAGTTTCATTGTGTTCAAATGGTACTTCACTACCAGGACGCCAATTACCACATTTATTGCAAAGTCCCTCTCCGAACATTGGGCCATGCCCGCAATTATCACAAAACCACCCCCATTTCATTTTTCCCTCCTTTTGGGAAAAAGAAAACACCCCTAAACTGGTGTTTTCATGAGAAGCACCTTACAACAGAGATTATCTGCCCGCGTGGGTTGGATTTAGCACCTTACCATATGGCAGGTTGCTGGAGCTTCATCGGGCCAATTCCCTCAGCTCACTCTTGATAATATTCTGTTGTGAAAGTGCAGTATATTTATGATAACAAATTACTTATCCACAAGTTAAGGGCCCGTACCAGGAATCTAAAAAATCAGCCAAAGGTAAAAGTATATAATCTGATATTTGGATCTTCCAGTATTATCTCGAGTGTATGTTCTCCTTGCTCGGGTAGAGAGATGATTTCATAAAGCTGACTGTTCTGTATATTAACTTCGGATATCATCTTGCCGTCTAAGAGTATGCTTGCTTTAGATGGCTTATCGGCTTCTGCCACAATATTAACTTTTCTGGCTTTGAATTTAAAAATAACTTTTGAATCAGAATTTAGATTTTGGGCATATTCTTCCTGAATATTCCAAGAACCGACAAGATAGAGTTTGTTTAAATTTACACTGCCAGGATTTACAAGATTCTGAATACCAACCTTAGACATGTCACCATTAGCCAGAAGCTCGTTCCTAAAAGCTCCGAAGTATACCTCGGGACTTTCCGGCCTTACAGAAACATCTTGAACACCTCTTGGTCCAGCCATGCCAGTATCAATACCTCCAGTTTCACCAAGAACTAGTTTTCTTTCCATTAATAATTCTCTTATTTTATCTTCAGTCTCTTCATAACCCCCCTCTCCAATGTGATCGTAAACAATAAAGCCATCAATATCTATCAAGTATTTCCGAGGCCAATAACGATTGCCGTATGCCGTCCAGGTTGAATAGTTATTATCTTGGACCACCGGATATTTAATGCCGAATGTTTGGGTCGCCTGAAGAACGTTGTCATATTTTTTTTCAAACTCAAACTCGGGAGTATGAACTCCGATAATCAATAGTCCGTCATCTTCATATTTTTCCCACCAAGCATTTAAATATGGCGTTGTGCGTTGACAGTTGATACAGCTATACGTCCAAAAATCTATGAGAATGACTTTTTTACCAATCTGGTCAGAAATTTTAAACGGGCCAGAGTTGACAAATCCTTGAATACCGATTAATTCTTTAGCCGATTCGTATTTATTGGCCTTGTCTTGCTTAGCTTCTATTTTTATTTCAGCATCTTCCCCGCTCGTTCTTTCTAGCCGCAAGGATTCTAAATAAAAAATAGCGCCAATAATAGCGATGATAAAAACTCCTAAAATAACATTTTTTCCGGTCATATCTACTTAAGAAGCAAACGATTAAGAATCTCAAAGTTAGCCACTCGGCTTAATTGCTGGGTAAACGAAAGAATCCCTATGATGATAAGTAAGACGCCAAAAGCAATGCTGACATATTTAAACCACCGGACATATTTATTAATAAATCCGGATGCTTGAGAAGCAAACAAACCCACCAAAAGAAAAGGTAAACCCAGTCCCAAAGAATAAGAAAATAACAACGTAAAAGCTGATCCGGGAGCACTAGCGGCTAATCCCAGTATTCCTCCGAGGACTGCACCGACGCAAGGAGTCCATCCGGCGGCAAAGGCGGCACCAAAAACAAAAGAAGTAACATATTTAGATTTAAACTTAGTTCGGACACTAAATTTAAGCTCTCGCTCTAAGAATAGAATTTTAACAAGTCCTACTAGATATAATCCAAATAAAATTATTATGGCTCCACCAATTCGGGCAAGCCAAATTTGAGCATCGTAAGCGACAGCTTCAAGAACAGTATTGAGCAGCACCCCCAGAGCAGAGAAAACGGCTGAAAAACCAAAAACAAAAAATAAACTAGCTAGAAATATATCACGCCTGTGAGATTGAGCTTGATCCAGACTTGATCCGGCTAGATAGGCCATGAATCCGGGAATAATCGGGAGAACACAAGGCGACAAGAAGGAAACTAGACCGGCTATAAAAGCTACGATTATTGAAAAGTCATTCATTATTTATATTGATTTATCTTAGAGATGTAAACATCGGCTGAATTCCAAGATTCGGGAGCTTTCAATATTCTCTGGCTGTTTTTAACAAAAACCTTTGTATGCTGATAAGCCACTCCAAACTCTCGGGCCAATTCTCGCTCGTCATCATCAGTCTGGTCATCGTTATAATTTACCCTAAATCCGACCACTTTATCATCGCTAATCTTATTAAATGCCTCCTGCATTTTAGGAAATTCTGCTTTACAGATAGGACACCAGTTGGCATAGAAATATATTGCAACCAGTTTGCCGGATGCCACCGCTTTGTCGTAATCTACTTTGTTAAAATCCAGTAGAGGCGACGATGTTCCAGCTAAAACCTGGCCGGAAAATTTTAATTCCATCATCGTTCCATCATTCATCATTACATCATCTTTCATCATGCTATCCGGTGTCATTGAGGGAGATTGTTCCATCATCGCACCATCTTCCGGCACATCTGAGGCCATGAACATAAAAACGGCATAACCACCGAGAACTATAATTACGGTTATAATAACTACCGCCACCAACGAAACCCTCGATTGGTTTTTTAAAAGTTTTGTATTCATATGTCCATTATTTCAAGTTATTTTTTTCTACTCTGATTCCCATTTTTAAATTTTATTTACTTAACCCAAGAATGTCAAGTTAACTTTACAAGCTATCTGTAGCCATTGGCGATGTAAATCTAAAAAATCACCTTCTGGTGATTTTTTAGATTTGGCTCAAGATATAAAACCCCAAATAAGATACTACATGCCTGGCAACGACATTGATTCATGAACTTCTATTTCACAGCCATCTGTCCAATCAAGATGGGGATGTTCTTTTAACATTTTTACTGCCTCCTCCATACTATTTGCCTGAAGTACAGAATAACCGACAACATCTTTGTCACTGAGAGAAGTTCCTTTCTTCGTAACTTTTTGACCATTTGCTAATGGTGTTCCCATATCCACAAGACCGGATCCGCACTTCTTTGCCCATTCCATCCAAGGCTCCATGCCCTTCTTCATCTCCTCAGGACTGGCAGAAGCCATTTTCTGAGCTGAATCTTCGGAGGCGTGATATATAACAATAAATTTTTTCATAAAAATAAGATTAACTCCTAATATTTAATTTCGACCACTTACTAAATTATCATGAATAGGCTCGGCGGTCCATAATCCTTATCAGTCATTTAAAACCAAGATTCATCCGCCTAGTTCAAGTCCTAAATACCTGCCGAGTTTTTAGCGGTTTTTAAGACTTTCAAAAATCTAGGCAAAATCAAGGAGCCTCTCGGTCCCTCGATAAAAAATGTTGACTGCGGGGGCTGAGGGAATCGGACCCCCAACCGGCGTTTTGGAGACGCCTATTATACCATTTAACTAAGCCCCCCTTGAGAGGACCTTGAAAGGTCACTCCCATTAAATTTTACACTAACTATAAACCCGCCTCAAGCGGGTTTATGAAACCATACTACCCCTAGAACATTTTAAATACAAAATGTTCGGGCAATCAGACTTGCCTATGGCAAGTCTGATTTAGCCAGTCATTCTAGCTTCTTTATGTACTGTAGATTTCCGACACCATTTACAAAACTTTTTAAATTCAAGTTTCCGTTCAACTTTTTTCTTGTTTTTTGAGGTATAATAATTGGGTCGTTTGCAAACTGAACATTTTAGACGAAGTAGGTTTTCCTGAGGCATAATATTATAATTAAATTTTAACTTAGTTATTATATCACTCAACCCAACAAAAAGCAATACTAACTAAATTGATTTTTAAACAAACAAAAAGATTAAGCCCCCGCGGACTTTTGTTGATAACTGAAAAATAGCTCATGTTATAATAAAGTTAAATTAATGAACAAGAATCTATTTATCGCTGTTATATCCTTAGTTGTCGCTGCGGTTCTTTTTGCTTTTGTATTTTTTGACTTATTTAAATTCAGGGATTTGATAACGCCGACGCCAACTCCCGTACCTCTTGAAGAATCAAAAAGTTTGGGTGAAGAAATAAATCAGGTTGATAATCCGGCCGAAAATCTTCCTCAAACAAATGTCTTTGAGGAGACCAAGACAAATCCCTATACCGACGCCTACAAAAATCCATTTGAATAAATAATATGAAAAATAAAATTATTGTCGCCTTTTTCATCTTCAGTTTATTTTTAATAACAAGCTATATATCAGCTCAGGAATCGGATGAGCCGAATATTCAATTTCCAGTGGCCGAGTTAGGCAATTGCGAAAACAAAGAAGCTTGCAAAACATACTGCGATAATCCTGACAACATAAGAGTTTGCGTTGCTTTTGCTGAAAAACACGGGTTAATGAACCGAGGTGAAGCTGAAAGAGCCAAAAAACTAGCCGATTTAGGTTCAGGTCCCGGAGGTTGCCGAGGCAAAGACCAGTGTGAACAATTCTGCAGCAACACAAATAATATGGAGGTTTGCTTAGAATTTGCCGAAAAGCACGGTTTCCTTGATCAGAAAGAACTAGAAGAAAGCAGAAGGGTTCTCAAGGTTCTCAAAGAAGGTGGCAGTCTTCCTGGCAGTTGCACAAACAAACTTGAATGTGAGTCTTATTGCGCCAATCCTTCTAACGCTGAAGAATGTTTAAGTTTTGCCGAAAAGGCTGGTTTTATACCCAAAGAAGAAGTTGAAAGGGCAAGAAAATTCATCCCCTTAATGCAAAAAGGTGAAACGCCTGGCGGGTGCAAATCAAAAGAAGAGTG